>OCMB01000023.1_pt1 | contig 59311 bp, 46 predicted proteins | sample 1496101 | NCBI WGS metagenome assembly OCMB01 (sample SAMN01760949, study PRJEB22395) | human gut metagenome | reverse complement strand
GGCCAACCAAAAAGTAATAGCTACAAGTGATAAGTTTGCTCTTAATTCACAGGTCGCTATGATGTTTTATGAGGATGATTCAACGGTAAAAAGTACTTACCAGAAGTTTTATATGATGGGCACTGATAGCTTGAGCTGGGATCCGATGGCTAAAGACAGAGATAATATTTCGGAGACCATCACCGGTGGAGAAAAACAGAAAAATGATTCTCATTATATTGAACTTTTAGCAGCTTCTTCTGCGTTAAGTTTCTATAATGAGGATGAAAGTGTATTGGTAGTCAATAAGCAAAATGTTAAGACTGATTATGAGTATCGTGCCATAAATAATAATGGAAAATTAGACTTCCAAGATTTTGTGGGGCAACAAAGAGCTGAGGAATTTGCCAAAAAGTTTGGCCTATTGATTGCATTTTCGTTGTTCTGCAATGGAACGGATGATTTCGTAGAAAGTGTTCGTTCTGGTGGTGTAAAGGAAATCCAAGAGTTTTTGGATATTAATGTAAATCAGGTGCTGGCTTTGAAAGAATATTTCAATTTGTTCTTTGTTAGGGTAAATGCTAATGGGACTCTTTCTGAGGGATGGTTAAAGCAGATTCATCGTTCAGCAGGTGGAGGCGATAATTTCTTGTTTAATGCAAGTCTTTTCTCTCCATCCGATTTGAAGAGTTTAATGAAGTTGTCTTGGAACAAGAACTTATATAGAACAGAGGGAATTGGCAAAGATAATCATTATTCTACAGGTATTTTTGGTTCAAAGTTTGATTCTTTCAAGAAGCAGTTCTTGCTTACACGTGATAAAGATTCCTCTTGGAAAAATATAACGAATAATGGGGAACAACTTAATAAGTTAATTTACGATACATTGTCTTCACTTTATAATTTCAAATAAGAAAGGGCTATAATATGTCAAAAGCATTGTTGATAAAAAGTTATACGGATATAACTACAGGAACTCAAGGACAATGGAATGAGTTAACTATGGCTCGTTCTTATATTCAAGGAATTGAAACAGGAAAAATCTTAGAGAATTTATCTGCAGATAAATTAGGAAGTTTAATTTCTGGTGTCCCAACTCCATGGGCGCGTGCTAAGTTGTTTAAGTTTGCCCTGCAGACTTTAGCAGCTCCTGATCCGAATATCCAAAAGTCGGGGTTGCAACAGTATTATGAGTTGTTGTTGGGAGAATGGAAAGGATTGTTAGCTGTAATTGCTTTGTATCCTGATAGAATCCGATTTTCCCAACCTGTCGTTATGGATGCGAGGGGCAATGATTATGATATAGCGTCTGCCTTTGGAAGAATGCTGTTTGAAGACAAAGATGTATGGAGTAATCAAGACTTACTACAAAAAGATCCAGCTACTCAGCCATTCATTCAATTGATTTATTACAGGAATCATCTTGTTGGTGGAACTTCACCATTAACTGGTGTCTTTGCTGGCATTTCGTATGATAATTTAGGAAGTGATGCCAGTGATATAAATTGGTATAGAGACGGTAAGTTTGAAGATCCTACTAATTACTTGGATCCAGAACAAGTGCAAAAGGTATATCTTTTTGTTAAGAATCTTAATGGGAATCTTGCTGATTTTGAGAAGAAAATTAATTCTCAACGCGGTAATAAACCTAACGTAGATTTGAATGGATTTAAGGATATGAGTCGTGATTGGGAGCAAAAATTATTAAGTCGCGGTGGAAATAACCTTCGTGACAAAGGACCTATTGCAAAATATTCAAACTTAGAATGTCCATTTTCAATCTTGTTTGATAGTAATGTACCTGTTTATTTGAAGCCTGATTATACCTTTACTTATACGAATAATGGAGAGTATCAGCTAATTGGTGATATCCAAAAGTTATTGAGTGAGGATAAGTATGTAATAGGATTTCAAGAAGATGCTGCGGCAAGACCAAAACTTTCAGATGCTCCAGTCTTTTATTTGTCTGTCAAGGATTTGAAGGATGGTAGTGTTAGCTATTTTTCTTTACCTTTGTCAGAAAAAGGAGTAGATATCTTCAAAAATAGTCTTTCTGGTTTGTTGGGCTATTCTGAAGGTAGTAATACGTCTTTGACTGGAGTTATTACCGATGCTGGTCAATTGGCTGTAACATTGATTGTCGAAATCGATGGTCAAAAGGTTACTTTAAATACTCGCGAGTATGAAATTGATTGGATTACCGATCAAGGAAGAGTTATTATGTGGCCAAACTTCGTTTCAGAAAAATGGAATAAGTATTATCTGTACTCAGAGTTCACTGCTGATGCCAAGGAGCAATTCTTGCCTATATTTAAATGGGGTGGTGAGTTCTTGAAAAATATTGATGGAGAGTTTTGGACAGGAGATTATGAACCAGCTCCAGATCAAGAAAAACTTGTGGATGTAAAAAAGTTAGTTACTTATCCTGCAGGGCAAGGTGAAAACTTGCCTAAGTATAATATCGTAGGGGCAGACAAACCTTTAGCAGGTCTTTCTGTTTCTGTTAAAGATACAGGCAAGGAAGTACATGCTGGCTTCTTGATTTTTAGACCTCAAGTTATTGAGGATAGAACAGCTTTCGAAATGAGGGGAACTGCCACAGTCGGCATCGATTTTGGTAGTAACAATACTTGTGTCTATTATAATGAAGACAATAAAGGTGCTACTCCTGTTCATTTTGAAAACTACCGCTCTGTATTAGTTGGACAAGAGAATAACGATCCGAAAGCAATAGCGGAGAATAATGAATTATTATTCTTTACGAATTACTCTTCTAATAATGGACAGATTAAGTCATGGCTTCATGAGCATGATAATCGTTATAATTGTTATAATGAATCTTTAGAAGTCGCAGGTGGTGTCCCTGTAAACCGTCCAAATGTTCTAGTAAAGAAAATGGATCAATATGAGATTACAACCCAAGCTGGTATCTTGCATTATAATATGAAGTGGTTGGACGATGATAAAGGTAAGCAAAAGAAGGGCGCTTTTTTGAAATCTATATGGTTGCAAACGTGTGCTTATCTTTATACTAATAAGATAAAGCCTACAATGTTGGAGTGGAGTTGTCCAGGTTCGATGATGGAGGCAGACATCAATGAATTGGATAAAATTTACAATAGTCTTTGTAAGTTAACTCCAATAGTTGGTGCTAAGACGACTTTGGCATATCATCAGAATGCTGTTACGGAAGCTGAGGCTGTATGCTCTTATGCTCTCTCGCAGAACTTTGGACTCAATAGCAACAATATGTTCTTGGGTATTGATGTCGGTGGTAGCACCAGTGATATACTTTTGCTTGCCAAGGATTCCGATAATGGAAATCAAGCAACGCTTTATAGAGAAAGTTCTGTTCGTTTAGCTGCAGGAGTATTTTTCAATGCTGTTATTAAGTCAGACACGTTCAGACTGGCATTGTTGTCTTTCCATGAAGGGCATAAGACCAATGTGTATGTGTCGAACATAAAAGAAATATTAACAGAGCCGTCAAAGGCACCATATTTTTTGAATAGTATCTTTGACCAGTTAAAAACGACAGAAGATTATGAGGAGTTCTATAGCTCGATAGATGTAAATGCAAAATTTGTATTTACGATACCAGCTTATGTAACCGGTATGCTGTTGTACTATTCTGGTATGTTGATTGGTAAAACAATTAAGGCTGAGCATTTGGAACGTATTTCAAGAGTTGATGTACTATCTTTTGGTAAGGGTGGAAGACTTTTTCACTGGTTGCTAAATTCTGCAGGAGTTCGTGCTACAAGAGAATACTATGCTGACTGTCTCAATGCTGGTGTCAGAATGGTGGTTGGTAAAGAACTAGATGTTGTTTATCGTGATGAGATAGCAGAAGATAACAAAGCTGAAGTTGCCAAAGGACTTTGTGATCCAAAAGAGTTGGAAAAGAAGGCTTTTTCTTCAGAGTCTGACATCTGTGGTGAGTCTGGAGTCAAATATATTATGGCTAATGGTGCACCCAAAGAATTGCAAGCAGAAGATGAGTTAACTGGGGATTATTTTGCAAATGAAATGAACAATTTTGATTTCTCAGGCATAGAGAATTTCGAGAAGTTTATGAATATCTTCTTGGATTTTGTCAGTGTAAAAACTCATTTGTATCCGCAGGCAGATAATGCATTGAGAAGTGATTTGGCTGACTTGCCTAATCGCATAGCTAGCTATATTTGTAATAATGATACAGAGTATCGAAAGGCAAGAAATAGTGAGGATGGCAGCTTCCATTATCACCAACCTTTGATTATAGCAGAGGGCGTTTGCTTCTTAGATACTTTAATAAAGAAAGTTTTTGATCAATAAAATGAAGGAACTTACACTATATATAGATAAATGGTACATCATCGGAGCCGTTTGCACCGATGGTGTACCTCGTCTTGTCATCCCTGATAATAAGGAGGACCGTTATTGGCTGTATTTCTATGAAGATACTACCAATAATGAGATAGTGTATGGAAAAGACAATCAATCTCATTATCGTAATAATGAGCCTCATTATTATGGGGATATATTCTCGAAGATGACCCAAAGTGATTCACATTTCTTGTATTACAATAGAAAGCAAGAATTATGTGATATTTTTAAAGCTTCAAGAATTTTGGCTTCTTTGAGAGAGTCTATGAATTTGACTGAGACTGAAATGGTTGAAACTTATGTTTCTTTTTCGAAAGATATTAGTGATGATGCTCGTTTTCTGTTTTTGACAAAAGTATTGGGGCAAAACCATTTTCATGTGAAAGAATCTGTAGCTCGTATAGAGCACTTGACATTAGAACATTCTGTTAGGAATAATAAACTGAAAGATGATGGCTTTATCTTAGTATTGAATGCTTGTAATGAAAATCTTCATGTATCCTTGTTTAAGAAACAAGGAAAAGATTGTGTGCTTCAAAATGAGATGGCTTTAGATGGCTATGGTCGAGATTTGAGAAGCCGTGCATTGTTGGAAAATGTTGTCGGTTGTATCAATCAACGCACCAATTTTTTGTCATCTTCTTCAGATCTTGAAAAAGAATATCTGAGACTAGAACCCGAAATAGATAATTGGCTTGTAAAATTGGATAATGCAAAAAATGGACGTCCTATTAGTCTCAATAATATCTCGCTCTCGGGAATGACAAATCAATATGCTGTGATGGTCTTGAAGAATGATATTGATTCAAGAACACATGTTATTGTTGATGATGTTGTTCGTGAAATAGATAGTTTTGTGAAAAAGTCTAAGGTCAACAATAATGAAGTGCAAGGTGTGGTCTTTCTTGGAAATACTTTCACTAACAAGCAGTTCTTGGAATCGATTCGCTCATGTTATATACTAAATGATGAAAAATTTCTATTCTATAGAGAAACGGAACTGCCTAATATAATAGGTGTTTATTCCGTTATTGATTGTTCTCAATTTTCTGCAGAGACAAAGGCAGTCATGGCTAATGGTGAGTTGGAATTGGTTCGTAAGCAAAGGGCTAAAGAGGAAAAAGACCGTATGGACGAAGCTAAGCGTAGAAACCAGGAACAGCAGGAAAAAGATAAGGAAGTGCGAGAGGCTGAGCTTAGATATAATGAGGCCATGGAAAATGTTGCTGCTTTTGAAAAAAAGCAAAATTTTGCCCAAATGTTAGATTGGACAAAAATAGCTTTAACGCATCGTCCTGAAGATAAAGAAGCTATGGCGAAGAAGGAAGAGGCTACTCGTCTTTTGTCTGAGCAGAAAGTTAGACAACAACAATACAACAGCATTATACAACGTGCTGAGGTTAGTTTAAAAAAGCATGAATACCAAGATGCATTATCCCAAAGTGATGCAGCTCTCAATTTGATGCCTTCTTCCGAACAGGCAAAGCTAATACATGATAAAGCCCGTAAGGCTTTAGATGATATAGTACAAGTTAAAGAGTATTTGACTCGTGCTGATTTGTTCTTGGCTCAAAAATCATACAATGAGGCTTTGGAGGAACTCAGAAAGGTTCTTTCCTTTGATGAACATAATGAAGTGGCATTGCATAAAGCTTCTGAAATCCAAGTGGAATTAAAAAAACAAAATCAAAGAATTGATGCTTTAAGACAAATTGTAAATCATCCGAAAGTAAATACAGAGGACTTTGAAAAGTCAATAGTAGCTTGTAATGAGTTATTGAGCATTGATGCCAATAATCAAAAACAATGGACAGAGTGCTTAGCGCAATTGAAAAATGATAGGATAAAGTTTAACGAAAATGAGCAGTTATGGAATCTGTTAAATGAACAGATACATAAAGCCATTTTTGATGAAGATTGGCTTAAGGTTGTAGAGTGTACAGAAAAGGCATTATCCATAAAAAATGATGATGTCTTAAAAAGTAATATGCAAATAGCAAAAGATAAGTTAATGAAGCAACAGAAAGAAAATAGTTTTAAACAACAAATTAATGAAGTGAAGGCTTTGCTTGTTGATAAAGAATTTGACGAAGCAAAAAAGAGACTTTCTGGTATGCAAAGAGAGTTTGCTGGGCATTCTGCAGAGATGAAAATATTGTTTAAGCAAATTTTCGAGGAAGAAACAGCAATAGATTTCTTAAAGAACAAATCGGAAGAAAACTTTTTTGATTCTTCAATGAATGAGAAAAAAAGAAGTACTAATATAAATAAGAGAAAAATACAGAATGATGATTTCTTTGGTTCTGATCAACTAGAGAACAGAAATAGAAAATCAAAAGTAACTAAAGATGATTTTGATTTTTAATTATATAAATTTAAAAGTTATATTATTATGGCAGAAATTACATTGAAAAAGAAAATTACTCTTCGTAAAAAGCAAGAGGAGTGTGCATTTACTTTCTCTGGTAAATTGAAAGTAAAGTTGTTCTGGAGTTCAGCTACAGATTTGGACTTGTGCTTGTTCTTTAAGAAAAAGGATGGTACCGTTGGGGGAGTGTTCTCGAATGAATATCGTGGTAAGAAGAGCGACTTAGGATCGTTGGACAAGTTCCCTTATATGTTGCATTTGGGTGATAACAAAGAGCCTGCTCCAGGAAATGAAGAGACTGAGCAGATAAATATTGCTAGTCTTGATGAGATTGAACAGGCTTTTGTTTGCATTGTCAACTATGATGCGGCTATTGAGGGAGAGGACGTTACTTATGCAGATGAAGGTGGTCGAGTTGAGCTACAGAGTGACTCAGGTGACTATTTGGAAGTACTGGCTGATTCCAAAGAAGAGGGTCATGTCTATTGTGTTTGTTCAATAAAGAACAATGATGGTCAATACGCTTTGAAGAATGAGAGCCGTGTCATGGAATTAGGAACTGCTTTTGAGGAAATTCCAGGTTTCTCTTTGATTTGTAATTCTTAAAAGAATATGGTTGAACTAAAAAGAAAGGTAACTCTTAAAACAAAAAACTCTTCGATAGAGGAGAATGAGGAACCTATAGGTCAAAATCCAATACCTACGAACAGTCGTAAAAAACTGATAGTAGGTTTGGCTGCATTAATCGTTGTAGTCATAGCTGGATTTGTGCTTTTTGGCAATAACCAGTCTGCAGGAAAATCTGATGCTATTGTCACAGACTCTTTGACAAAAGATTCAGTTCAAAAGGATTCAACTTTAGCCGATTCTCTCAAAAAAGAGAATTCAAGTGTTGTTTCTAATGAAGAATCTAACAATAAAGAAACTGAAGACATAAAAGACGAAATGCAATCTAAGGCATCCGTACCTGTTGATACAAATGTAAAGTCACAGCAAGAGTCTAATACAGAAAGTTCTTCAATGGGTTCTGTTGAGGATAAGGCTAAGCAAGTGATTCGAGGTATCTACGGAAATGGTTCTGTTAGAAAGCAGAAGTTAGGTAATGATTATGCAGAGATCCAAGGAAAGGTAAATGAAATGTACCGTAATGGTCTTGTACACTAAATTGGATCAGATTTTTTAATTAGGGCAGATGGTTAGACTATATAACCACCTGCCCATAATCTAAACGACTATGATACTATATATAGTATTAGCAATTGTGCTGTGGTTTGTTGTCCCTCTTTTTGTTGATGGACATGTTAAAAACAAAAATGATCGTAAGGCTTGGCGTTTGTTGAGTCGTATCATTGCTGTGTTGATGTTGGTTTTAATGATTTATCATGAATTCTTATAGTATGATGAAAAAGTTGTTGTTCTTTATATATGTTTTGGCATTATTGTCTTCTTGCTCACTAGTAGGAAAAGATAAGCAAGGTGACAATAATGTTGTAACTCCTGTTCAAGAAACTATGATGTCAAATGGATGGGAGTTATCTACACCAGAAGGTGGCGATTTTGATGAGTCTATGGGTATAAAACCTGTATATGGCTTACAAGATAACTATTTTGATATAACTATAGGGCAAGGCTTTAGTGTGGCGGTCAAAATTATGAGTCTGAAAGAGCACAAATGTATTCGTTATATATTTGTTCCAGAAGGTCAGACTGTGACAGTCAATGAAATACCACAAGGAAAATATTATCTAAAGTTGGCATATGGTACTGATTGGATGGTAAAAACTGAGGGAAATCATACTTTAGGAAAATTTACCAAGAATGCTTTTTATGAGAAAAGCACAAATATTTTTGACTTTGGTATGAAAAATTCTACTCAGATTGTTAACTACAAACTAGAAATAAATGTTATTGATGGTTCTGCAAAAAACAATTTCCAAACAATAGCTATAAATGAAACCGAGTTTGAAAATGATTAATGCGGTATTTGTTTGATTTAATATCTTTATAATATGAATAAGAGTTTTTTGTATTATGTTATAGCATTGCTGTTGTCTTTTTGTACGAATAGCTTTGGATTTACAAAGTATGTTACTAATAATCTTAATTTAAGATATGAGGCAAATGCGCATTCGTATGTCTTAACTGTAATACCTAAAGGCACTGCAGTAACTATAGATGAAGATTGCAATTGCTCTTGGGTCTTAGTGGAGTATAATGGGTATGTAGGTTATGTTTCAACTAAATATTTATCAAAGAATCCTGTCTCTCACAAATTTAAGCCAAATATCTCTAGACGTAAAATCACATTCTATAATCCCACTAATAGTAGGGTGCGTTCAAATAGAGTTCGATATTATACGAATAGGTATGGTAATCGTGTTCAGTCACCGACAATATACAATTCTAAACCTGCTGGGGCTACAGCTCTTTGTAGAGATGGTACATATAGCTTTAGTCAAAATAGAAGGGGTACCTGTTCGCATCATGGTGGGGTAGCTATATGGTACTGAATTTTATTGTAAAAGTAACATAAAATTAAATATTATGATTGAATTTTTATCAATATTTGTAGCGATAGTCTTGTTCTGTTATTTCTTATATTATAAAAATAAGGAATACAGAGAAGAACAGGAAATGAACCGTATAGCTAACGCTCCGAATATGTCTGTTGGGTCAGAAGTCTTACCTATAAACAATAATATGGAAGAAAATCAAAATTTAAGTACACGAGACCTTTGTGCCGAAGTCTTGCGTAAGTTAAACTGTGATGTTCAGTTTGATGATGAAAATGAGTATAATATGTATTTCTCATATCAAGGAGAAAACTTTAGCGTGGAAACTTGGGAAGATGGTCTCATGATAACAATTTGGGATACATGGTGGGGAACTGTTGACCTGGATGACCTCGATGATGTGAGCCGTGTACGTAAAGCTATAAATACTATCAATGTTAGACAAAACTTGACATTGATGTATTCTATAGACGAGAAGAGTCAAAAGTTTGCAGTTCATACAAAACGGCAATGCTTGCTTATTCCTCAAATTCCTCAGATAGAAAACTATATGGTTACAATGCTTACTGGCTTTTTTGATGTTCAACGTAGCTTTAAAGAGGAGTATGATAGACTGAGATTAGAAGAAAAGGCAAAAGCTAAAGTTTGATTTAAGTGTTCCTTGGCGATTAGAGGAAATTGGGAAAGAGAGAAATAGATAATACGAAAAAAGTGTTGCGTATTGCACATAAACAAAAAATCAATTAAATACAATTATATTATGGAACAAAAACATCATTACATAGGCTTGACCGATGCCCAAGTGCTCGAAAGCCGTAGTAAACATGGTGCCAATGTCTTGACACCACCAGAGAAAGAACCTTTATGGAAACAATTCCTAGAGAAGTTTGGCGACCCTCTGATTATCATTTTGCTGATAGCCGGAGTGTTGTCTATCGGCATTTCTTGCTATGAGTTTTGGGGATTGCATGAAGGTGCAGAGACATTCTTTGAGCCAGTTGGTATTTTTGTGGCTATCTTGCTTGCCACTGGTATCGCCTTTGTCTTTGAGTTAAAGGCTGATAAGCAGTTCTCGGTTCTCAACCAAGTTAATGACGACGAAATGGTAGAGGTAATCCGAAATGGAAACACAACTTCTATCAAGAAGAAAGATGTAGTTGTTGGTGATATTGTCGTGTTAAATACAGGTGAGGAGATTCCTGCTGATGGTGAACTTTTAGAGGCAGTTACCTTGAATGTTGATGAGTCATCTTTGACTGGTGAGCCTATTTGCCATAAAACAATTCATGAACAGGAGTTTGATAAGGATGCAACATTCCCTTCTAACCATGTGATGCGTGGTACAAAGGTGATGGAAGGTCATGGTATTTTCAAAGTTTTGGCAGTTGGCGACAAAACGGAAAATGGTAAAGTCTTTGAGGCAGCACAGATAGATGATAGTGTTCGCACACCATTAAATGAACAGTTAGATGGATTGGCAGACTTGATAACCAAGTTGAGTTATATTTTCGCTGCGCTTATTATCGTTCTCAAACTGATGGTGTTCTTCGGTTGGAGTCCTATTGTTTTGACATTGGCGGTTCCTACAGGCATCTTCTTCTGGATGGTTATAAAAAAGTTTGACGACTGGAGTTGGAAAGCTGTTGTTCCATCAATCATTGGCTATTTTGTGATATTGATGGGTATGGTAGTTTATTTCCATGATACTTTGATGCCGGGTGAGCAAATAGCTAAGTTGATTACATATACGTTGGATACCTTGATGATTGCAGTAACACTTGTGGTTGTTGCGGTACCAGAAGGTTTGCCAATGGCTGTTACTCTGAGCTTGGCTTATAGTATGACTCGAATGATGAAGACCAATAACTTGGTTCGTAAAATGCATGCTTGTGAGACAATGGGTGCTACGACAGTTATCTGTACCGATAAGACTGGTACTTTAACACAGAATCAGATGCAAGTGCATGATACCAATTTCTATGGTCTTTCTGCTCAGACGTTGGGTAATGATAAGGGTAGTCTGTTGATAGAAGAAGGTATTGCTGTCAATTCAACTGCTTCTTTGGATTATTCTGATGCTGAGGCTGTAAAAGTATTGGGTAATCCTACGGAGGGCGCTTTGTTGCTTTGGCTCAAGAAGGCTGGCGTTGATTATCTGAATCTTCGTGAGTCTGCTGAGACTTTGGATGAGTTGCCTTTCTCTACAGAGCGTAAGTATATGGCAACAGTCGTTAAGTCTTCTTTGTTTGAAGGTAAGACGATTCTCTATGTCAAGGGTGCACCTGAAATCGTAAGTGGCTTGTGCAAGAATATCGAGAACAATGTTTCTCAAACTGATATTGAGAATCAGTTGGTTGAATATCAGAACCAAGCTATGCGTACCCTCGGCTTCGCTTATCAAATAATTGATAGTAAGGCTGACGTATTCAAGGATGGTAAGGTCGTGGCTGATAATTTAACCTTTATGGGTGTTGTGGCTATCAGCGACCCTGTTCGTCTGGATGTTCCTGCAGCCGTTGCAGAATGTATGAATGCCGGTATCAATGTGAAGATTGTTACTGGTGATACTCCTGGTACAGCTAAGGAAATCGGTCGCCAAATTGGTCTGTGGACAGCAAAGGATGGTGATAAGAATATTATTACTGGTCCAGAGTTTGCTGCTTTTTCTGACGAAGAGTTGGATAAGAGAGTCTTGGATTTGAAGATAATCTCTCGTGCTCGTCCTATGGATAAGAAACGATTAGTTGAGGCTTTGCAAAGGAAGAACCAAGTCGTTGCTGTTACTGGTGACGGAACCAACGATGCTCCAGCTTTGAAGGCTGCTCATGTTGGTTTGTCTATGGGTGATGGTACTTCTGTAGCAAAGGAGGCATCTGATATTACCATTATCGATAACTCATTTAGTAGTATTGGCAAGGCGGTGATGTGGGGACGTTCACTCTATCAGAATATCCAACGTTTCTTGCTCTTCCAGTTGACTGTGAATGTGGCTGCTTGCTTTATCGTTCTTTTTGGTGCATTTATGGGCGAGGAAAGTCCGCTTACCGTAACTCAGATGCTTTGGGTAAACTTAATTATGGATACTTTTGCTGCAATGGCATTGGCATCTTTGCCTCCATCAGAGAGCGTGATGAATGATAAACCTAGAGATAGAAATGCCTTTATCTTAAATAAGGCGATGTATCAGAACATCTTGGGTGTAGGTGGATTCTTCTTTGTGTTGCTGCTTGTTTTACTTTATGTCTTTGAGCATTCGAATATTACGCAGTTAACAGATTTACTCAACGTTCAGTTAGGTGCATCTGATGGTCTTACTCCTTACGAGTTGACCTTATTCTTCACCATCTTCGTGATGACTCACTTCTTCTATCTCTTCTGTGCAAGAGCATTTGAGACTGGTAAGAGTGCGCTTCATTTCAAGGGATGCAGGGGCTTGTTGATTATTGCAATTATCATCCTGGTTGGCCAGATTGCTATGGTAGAGATTCCTGGTTTGCAGAATTTCTTCAATGTAACTGGTTTGAAGTTTGAGGATTGGGTAATCATCATCGTTGGTTCTTCACTTGTGCTTTGGATTCGTGAAATTTGGAGTTTGCTAAAGAAAATCTAAAATAAAATAGAAGGAGTTGCGTTATTCTTAAAAAATAGAAAGCGCAACTCTTTTATCAATTTCTAAAATATTAAAGATATGTCTAAGTTTAAAATACCAGGAGTGTCATTCTCCTTAAATCGGGCTTTAGGTATCACGCAAGCAAAACAAAAGTTTGCTCGTGAGACAGGTATTCCAACCTCAAAGGCAGGATTGGAAAGAAAAATTGGTAAGATGGTTCTGAAAGCATTGTTTGGAAAATAATCATGGTGTTACTAAAGAATTTCTCGGATTTATGGAGTGCACTTCTTCGTAAAATGGGAAAGCACAAGACTAAAAGGGCAGAGTCGCCCTTTCCTACAACTGGTATCATTGGAGCTATCGCTGGCGATTGCTTCGGGGCTGCGTATGAATTTCATCCAGTAAAGCATAGGGACTTCGATATATACAAAGAGCCTCGTTTTACGGATGATACGGTTATGACCTTGGCTGTTGCAAAATGGCTGACGATTGATCCTGAACATACTCATGAGAAGCTCGTGGAGTGTATGAAAGAATTGGGACGGAAGTATATGTTTGTTGGCTATGGGAAGAAGTTCTTGCGGTGGATTATTAGTAGGAAAACGGAACCTTACAACAGCTATGGCAACGGTTCTGCCATGCGAGTAAGTCCATGTGGCTTTTATGCCAAGACATTGGATGAGGCTTTACAGCTTGCTAAGATTTCTGCAGAGGTGACTCATAACCATCCTGAAGGGATAAAGGGGGCGCAGGCTATAGCTGCTTGTATCTTCCTGGCTCGTCAAGGAAAAGACAAAAAGCAAATATGCGATTACGTTGAGGCTCATTTTGAAGGGTACAATCTTCACCGTACTCTTGCAGAAATACGTCCCGATTATGGATTTAGGGTTAGTTGTCAGTCGAGTGTTCCTGAATCTATCATCTCATATCTCGAAGCAGATAGTTATACTTCTGCTATCCGTAATGCCATCTCTCTTGGCGGTGATGCAGATACTATGGCGTGTATGGCTGGAGGAATAGCTGTTGCTACAAGAGGGATGGAAATGCCAAAAGAACTGGCTTGTTGTGTATATAATAATGTGCTTGATGATAATCTTCGTCAGATTCTTAATGAGTTTAATTTGTATCTGAAGGAGCATAAAAGGGAATAAGTGTTGTCGATAAAAAATGTGGAGTTGTGTAATCGGTACAGCACTATTGCCAGATAGGGATGACTTTACGATTTGTTGAATGTATAAACAATAAAAAATGGAAAATGAAACTTTAAAAGAAAGATTCCTCGGTACCATCTTCGGGCAAGCTGTAGGAGATGCCTTGGGACTGAGCACGGAGTTTATGTCCAAGCAAGAGGTGGATCGTTTTTATCCTAATGGGATAGAGGACTATTCACAAATCGTGCAGGATGATCATCGTCGTCGTTGGCAAAGAGGCGACTGGACTGATGATACCGACATGATGCTATGCATCTTAGATTCCTTTGTGGCTTGTCAAAAGGTAGATATTCTTGATATTGCCAGAAGGTTTAAGGAATGGATGATGAACGGAGGCATGGGAATTGGCCGGCATACTTATAATGTAATGGCTCTTGGCGACTATACTTCGAATCCACAGAAGGCTGCAGAGATTATCTGGAAGATGGGAAAGAAAAAAGCTGCAGCTAATGGGGCTGTCATGAGAACTTCGGTGGTAGGACTTATGAAGGACAATGTGACTAGTAATGCTGAGAATGTCTGTAAGCTAACTCATTTTGATCCACGCTGTGTGGGCTCTTGCGTTATCGTTTCTTCTATCATACATGCTCTTGTCTTTGAAGACAGGATATTGGATTATGAAGATGTGATTGGCATTGCCAAACAATATGATGAACGAATCGTTCCATTTGTTGACTTGGCATATCATGAAGGTCTGGATTCTTTGTGTCTGGATGATGAAAAGAGTATGGGATATACGCTCAGAACTTTAGGGGCTGCCCTATGGGCTTATTGGCATGCAACCTCGTATAAAGAGGGTATCCTGAAGATTGTTTTATCAGGCGGAGATGCGGATACCAATGCAGCAGTAGCAGGAGCTATCCTGGGTGCTAAATTTGGAATATGCCATATTCCTGAAGAATGGAGGAATGGTCTTCTCTATGCTTCTATGCTTCATGGCAAGGTGCAGGATCTCTACTTTTATAATCATCGTCATTCCCGAAAAGTGTCATTGATGACAAAAAACGGGAATGTTTAATAAATTTAAACTTTTGGCTTGTTCTTTAGAAATCCATGTGTATGCTTTTGTTTCAAAAAGCGCAGAATCCTGCTGGCATCACTGCCAGCAGGATTCTGCGCTTTCCCTATTAATTTCTTAAATATGTCGTCTGCAAAATGAGCTCAATTGATCTCTACAGAACTCTCTTGTGATTTCTTGTTCAGCATTTGTCTGCTGTTTAGTCTCTGTAGCCTCCTGCTGTTGACTAATAATTCATTCCGAATGTCCAGAGAGGAATGATATTGCCGAAACCGGTTTCAATATCATCTTTTACGATATATCCCTCTTCTGCATCGGTTATCTGCTTCTGACCTTTCTTCTTGCCACCTATCTCAAAGGTCTTGCCGTCTATCAGAAAATCAGAGATGGGAGAATTGTAAACGGTATGGTTCACTCTCATCTGATTAAAGAAAAAGGTCTCACGTTGATTTCCTATATCGGGAGTTTCAGATGTGAGGGCGAAAGAGAGGTTTGTATTGTCGAGATATACTTTTTCAACCTTTCCCAAACCTCTTACTCCCTTTGTTGAATCGTGGAGTTGGGCGATGAGACCTGCCTTTTCCATAAGTTCAAAGTAGTCGGGAAGCAAGCCGCGGTCTGCCTTGATGATTGTTGCGATGGTGCTCATGTTAGGCTTGAATGGCACACTGTCTGCTATCACCTGCATCAGTTCCTTCAATTTCCTCGATATGGTTACTGTGTAGTTGGCATATTGGGGAATGTCGGTTTCCAACGTCATGCTTACTACCTGGTTTAAGCGCATCTTATAGCCCTCGTCTTCATAAAAAGGATAGTACCCCTGGCGCAGATATTCGTTGAAGAGGGATAGGGGATGGTCTATCTCTATCGGCAACTCTACCTCATGATTAACGATTTGCTCCAATGTGTAGGCTGGTAGGTCGATTCCTAGTTTCATGCCAATATATTCTCTAAACGACAGACCTTGCATTTTATAGACGAGGACACGACGGCTTAAGTCGGCGGTTTCCTGATAGATGTCAAGCACTGATGATCCTGTAAACACTACTTGCAGGTCGGGCAGATTATCGTATATCATCTTCAGCTCCGTTGCCCATCCTTTATATTTATGTATTTCGTCGATAAAGAAATGCTTGCCGCCAAGTTGATTGAACTTCATGGCAGTTTCAAAGAGTGTATGATTGGCGAAATAGATGGATTCGGCACTCACATATAGGGTGTCCTTCAACTTGAGATTCTGCTTGATGTACTGCAAGAAGAGTGTGGTCTTACCCACGCCACGAGGTCCCACAAGGGCTGTCATCCGATTCTTCCATGGAATCTGATGATACATATATCTTACGTATCGGGTGTCTGTACGTTTGATGAGATTGTCGGATAATTGCTTCAATAATTCCATATTTCTTCTGTTATTAATTCATTTATTTGAATGCTTTTTAGCATTTTTGGTGCAAATATACGAAATTTGTGGTAAATTTCCTACAAAAATACGAGAAATTTGTGGTAAAAACACCACAAATTTCTCTATTTGGCTTATAGAAGCTCTCTTGCTATCCAGGCACAGGCTTCGGCATCTGCCAAGGCATTGTGGTGCATGGTAAGGTCGTAACCGCAATAGGCGGCTACAGTCTGGAGCTGATGGTTGGGGAGGAGAGTGCCCAGCTTTCTTCGGGAGACACGGCAGGTGCAATGGAATTCGTAGCCGGGATATTCCATCTGATACATCTGGAATACGGCCTTCAGGCAGCCTTCATCGAAGGGGGCGTTGTGGGCTACCAGGGGCAGGCCTTCTATCTTGGGCGCTATCTCTGCCCAGACTTTCGGGAAGACATCGGCATTCATCGTGTCTTCAAGAGTTAACCCGTGAACCCGAGTGTTCCAATAAGAGTAATACTCCGGTTCGGGCTTGATGAGGCTGTAGTAGCTGTCTGCTATCTCACCATCCCTCACTATCACGATGCCCACCGAGCAGACGCTTGTACGCTGCTGGTTGGCCGTTTCGAAATCTATCGCAGCAAAATCTTTCATCGAATTAAGTATTTATGTTTTTATTTTAGGTACAAAGATACTATTTTTTAGGCTCAATCATCCTAAAAATATAAGATTTAAGAAAGTTTTAGGATGAATAGTCTTAAAAGTCCTCAAATTCCGGAAGTTTTAGGCTCAACCATCCTAAACCTTTTCTCCTATCCCCATATCTAGGTATTTTCCCGAAACCATCATTTTTAGGTATTGCAGATGATGGGAAAAGGCTGTATCTTTGCACCCGAAAATAAATGTAACTAAAAGATAAAGGACAAATGAAAACAACTATCGTAATTTATGGCTCTTCCACTGGCTCATGTCAGTCGATTGCCGAAACCATCGCCTCTAAGTTGGGCGTGGAAGCTGTAGATGTAGCTAACATCGATGATGCTACTATCGCAAGTCATGAGAATCTGATTCTCGGTACTTCTACCTGGGGTGCCGGCGAGATGCAGGATGACTGGTATGATGGCGTGAAGACGCTGAAGAGTGCCGGCTTGGCTGGCAAGACTGTTGCCCTGTTTGGTTGTGGCGACAGCGAGTCTTACCCTGATACATTCTGCGGCGGCATGAAGGAGCTTTATGATGCAGCCGTTGAGGCTGGTGCTACCGTATTGCCTGGTGTTTCTACAGATGGATACACCTATGATGACAGTGAGGCTGTTGAGGACGACAAGTTCCTGGGACTCGCACTCGATGAGGTGAACGAGGACGACAAGACAGAGGAGCGTATCGATGCCTGGATTGAGGCCATCAAACCAGCGCTTTAGTATTAAAAAATAATTTTTCAGGAGTCATAGAAATCTCTGACTATAGAATCTTGAGTCATTTTGGGTTCATAGATTTTTAAATCATAGAATTCTCTGATTCCTGATAAGAAACTTGATTAATTCCGGATAGTATGCAGCAGGAAATCGCAACACCAGTAGATTTAAAGGTTCTGATGAATCATATATATGAATATAAGAAGGGCGTGCGCCGTCTGGTGCTCTACACCTTCAACAGGAAATATGAGTCTTTTGCCATAACAAGATTAGAGCGTCAGAACATTGATTACATCATCCAGCCGGTTGGCAACGACCGTTTGAATCTCTTCTTTGGTAAGAAGGAATGCCTGGATGCTATCCGCATGATTGTTACCAAACCCTTATGCCAGCTTACGCCGGAAGAGGATTTCATCCTGGGTGCCATGCTGGGATATGATATCTGTGCCCAATGTGAACGCTATTGTGAGCGAAAGAAGAAAGTTTGCTAGATTTCTTTCATCTTCGAATATTTTAATGTTAACAAAGAAAGAGCGTGATTGCCTCATTTGGCGATCACGCTCTTTTGATGTATAAGATGATTTTTCGGAATAATTCCTTTCCTTACTTCTTCATCATTTCCTCTACGGCTCTGATGAGCTGGGTATCATGACCGGTGATGTAATCCTCAGGAGAATTATATACCTCGACGTCTGGATAGAGGGTGGTGTTCTCGCCGAAGGTGCCACGCATGTCGCGGCAACCTACCTGTGGAATACCGAATACCAGGCTGCGGTCCATCAAGGTCTCCCACCATACAGCAGTCATTGTTCCAGCCACCGGTGCACCAATCAGCTTACCGATGCCCAACTCCTTATATACCCATGGGAAACCATGACCGTTGCTGTAGTCGTCCTCGCAGATCAGAACGCAGGATGGCTTGGTCCACTTGTTGAATGGATCCTTGCCCACAACCTTTCCATGAGGCACAAACTCCTGATACTGCTTTCCGCTGAGCAGGGTGCAGAGGTCATCGTGCAACCAGCCGCCACCATTGTGACGCTCATCCACGATTACGGCATCCTTGTTACGGTTCTTGTCGCTCAAGAGTTCGCTATATACGGTGCGGAAGCTCTCGCTGTTCATCGCCTTGACATGAACGTATGCGATTCTGCCCTTTGAAACGCTATCCACGATGGCACGGTTTCTATCCACCCAGCGCTTGTAGAGAAGCTCCTGCTGAGCACCCTGTGAAATCGCCTTGATGGTCAGGTCGAAAGTCTTGCCCTTGGTGTTCTTGATGGTGAGACGTACATTCTTGCCAGCCTTTCCATCGAGCAATGCGTTGTAATCCTTACCTGCCTTGATAGCCTCGCCATCAATCTTCTCGATGATGCAGCCGGCAGTAACCTCGTTCTTCTTCACTGCGAACGGACCACGCTTGATGACTTCCTGAATCTTCAAGCCGTCACCCTCGTAGTTAGGATCGAAGAAGGCACCGAGAGCTGCGGTAGAAAGAGAAGCGCCACTGGCATAATAACGGCAACCGGTATGGCTGGCATTCAACTCACCCAGCATCTCGCTCAACATCTCAGCGAAGTCGAAGTTATTATTAATATAAGGTAAGAACTTCTCATAAACCTTGCGGTAGTACTCCCAATCCACACCCTGCATCTTAGGATCATAGAACTTGTCAGCTACCTGACGCCATACATGGTCGAAGAGATACTGGCGCTCCTCGGCAGGCTTGTAGTTGAATGGAGCCTCAAAGTCGATGTTGGTAGTAGCCTTGCTGCCCAGGTCAATCTTCTTGATGCTGCTGCCATTGCAGAGGAAGAGGTTCTTGATATCCTTGTCGGCAACGAAGCCGCCGCCACCGATACCCTTCATCATCAGGGTAGTGCTGCCTTCCTTCAGGTCGTGGCACCAGAGGTCGTAGCCACCTTCGAAGGCAGCCTGGTAATAAACCTTCTCTCCCTTGCTGTCGATGATGGCATCACCCATATTGGATGAGTTGACGGTAAGACGGACCACACGGTCACGGCAGTTCTCGAAGTCGAGTTCGAGAGGTTTCACCTTATCTACCTCAATCTTTCCGGTCTTCTCCTCTTTCTTCTTCTTGTTTTCCTTCTTCTTCTCCTCCTTCTCGTCAGCCTTCTTCTCCTTCTCGTCCTTGTTGGCCTCGGCTAATTCGAGTTCCTCCTTAGACATGCGGAAGCGGTCGTAGGCTTCGAGGTCGAGGAACATGAGATAGGCATCATATTCTGCACCCCATGAACCGTGACTGCGATAACCGGCACGGTCGCTCTCGAAGAGGATAGCCTTTCCTCCGAGTACCCACTTGCCGTTGCTGTCGCTGTAACCGCTGTCGGTAATATTGTGTACTTCCTTTCCGTCAGCCTTTACTACGGCGATATCTGTGTTGTTCCATCCGCCATTACCGATGTAGCTGCACATGAGCCACTTGCTGTCTGGGCTCCATTCAAACCAGATGTCGCCATCAGAGTAAGAATAGTTGTACTTGCCATCGAGTACGGTGCGTACTTCCTTCGACTTCAGGTTGATGATGCGGAGGGTAGCACGATCCTCATAGAAAGCCACCTCCTTGCCGTCAGGACTGTAGGCAGGATACTGAGAAGTAACATTGGTCTTGGTGAGCTGCTCCTCTTCTACCTCGGTGCAGTAAGTAAAGTTCTTCTCCTTCTCGTTCTTGATCTTAGCCTGGAAAATCTGCCATACGCCATTGCGCTCAGAAGCATAGACCAGACTTCTGCCATCAGGAGCAAAGCTCAGGTTGCGTTCCAGCTGAGGAGTATCGGTGATTCGCTTGGTGGTCTTGTATTCTGTAGAGGTAACATATACATCGCCGTGCATCACGAAAGCCACCTCCTTGGCATCTGGAGAAAGTGCAATTTCGGTAGCGCCCCAAGACTGTACCTTGCGGATGAGGTTGGGTTCATCGTTGTCTGTAGTGATGGAGATGCTGACCTTCTGAGGCTGTGCACCTTCCTTTACGGTATAGATTTCGCCATCGAAACCATAGCAGAGCAAACCGTCATTCGAAGAAGTGAGGAAACGGATAGGGTTCTTCTTCTGCTGGGTAATCTGGGTATCCTTTCCGCTTGCGATGTTGCGGCGGTAGATATTGAAGGAACCATCCTGCTCGCTGAGATAGTAGAAGCTCTGGTTGTCGGCAGCCCATACCGGGTTGCGGTCCTCGCCCTTGAAGGTAGTAAGCTTCTGGTACTTTCCGTTGTCGAGCATCCAGATATCTCGGGTGATAGGAGAAGTATGGTGCTTGCGCCATGCATCCTCATAACCCTTCTTGTCGTGATAGAGCACCTGACCGTTCTTGTTGATGCTGATGTTCTCCATCGGAAGAACGGAATACAACTTAGGACGACCGCCCTCAGTGCTTACCTCGTAAACCTGTGAGAATTCATTGGCAGCAAAGAGATTGCTCTGGGCTGTAGGCATGATGTTGGCAGAGAAGAGCACATGGTCGTTGTCCTTGAAGGCGATAGGAGTCTCCTTGCCGCTGTGAGTGGTGAGTCGGGTTGGCGCACCGCCCTTGGCAGAGATGACGTAAACATCCAGGCTGCCTTCTCGGTTGGAAGTAAAGGCAATCTTCTTGCCGTCAGGGCTCCAGATAGGCTGGGAGTCGTAAGCAGCATGGGTCGTCAACTGGCGTGCCTCGCCACCATTGGCTGGAACGCAATAGAGATCGCCCTTATAGGCAAAGGCGATGGTAGAGCCATCGGGCGAGATGGCCGGATAACGCATCCACAGCGGACCTTGCTGGGCCTGGGATGCCAGAGATGCTGCCAGAAGAGCAGCACTAAGAATCAGTTTCTTCATTATTATAATGGTTCTGTTTAATTTATGTTGCAAAGTTACGGCTTTTATGTGAAACTACCAAACTAAACTCCGTAAAACCACGAAAAGACTACTCATTTATTAGGATATGGGAATCTGAGCCTATCAATCTGATATCAACTTCTAGGTATAAAAAATGTGAAAATCACAATTTCTAGGTATTGTACAAATTCTAAATAAGCTATACCTTTGCAGCCCGATAAAAGGAATAGATATGAAAAAAGGATTAGGAAAAATTAGAAAAATCAAAAAGAAACACATCTTCCTGGCTTTATTGGCCGTGATTGTTCTGGGAGGTCTGGCGAAGGCTTACTCTGCCTGGGTGGGTACCACCCGCATCGCTTTCCTCAACTATCAGGCTATTGCGCTGGGACAGATATCGCATGCCAACGACAATGCGATGATCAAACTGAGTGAGATTACCACCGATGATTTCGATCATCTGGATGATTACGATATGATTATCGTGAATGGTATGGGTCTCCGAATCGACGAGAACCAGCGCAAGCAGTTGGAAGAGGCTTCCTACAAGGTGCCAACCCTGACTCATGCTGCTACCAACCCAGCCAACAATATCGTATCAGTAGATAACTTCGATGCCGATTATCTGATGCAGTATATCGAGAACGGCGGCAAGAAGAACTATCAGAGCATGCTCGCTTACATCCGTAAGTTTATCGACGGAAAGAAGTTCATGGCTCCAGAGCCGGAACGTGTGAATGAGCGACCAGACTATCTCCTGACTCATTTCGACCCGAAGGATGAAAAGGGCGATGAGCTGGGTTTCAACAGCATCCGTGAGTACAATGCCTTCCTGGCGAAGAACGGATTATATAAGAAAGGTGCTCCTACTATCATGCTTACTGGTTTCATGGGTGCGGCTCCTGATATGGAAAAAGCTTTCGAGGAGAAGGGATTCATGGTGTATCGCATCAATAAGCTTCAGAGCTTTATTGCCGGTCATCATGCCGACAGTATTCAGGCAAATGCCGTAGTGAATATGGCGCACGGCAGACTGGGCGATTACTTCGTAGAGTTCCTGAAACAGAAGAATATTCCTCTGTTCTCACCTCTTAATATCAACCGCTTGACCACCGAGTGGGAGAACGACAAGCAGGGAATGAACGGCGGCTTCATGTCGCAGAGCATCGTGACTCCGGAGATTGATGGTGCCATCCGTCCATACGTGGTTTTCGGACAGCGTATCAACAAGGAGGGCTTGCAGGAGGTTTACGGCATCCCAGACAGAATGGAGAGTTTCGTGGAGAGCGTGCAGGGCTATGTGAATCTGAAGAACAAGAAGAACAGCAGCAAGCGCATCGCCATCTTCTACTTCAAGGGTCCCGGTCAGAATGCACTCACCGCTTCGGGAATGGAAGTGGTTCCATCGCTCTACAATCTTCTGGTTCGCTTGAAGAATGAGGGATACAATGTAGGCAAGTTGCCAGCCAATCCTCAGGAACTGGCAAAGATGATCCAGGCTCAGGGTGCTGTCTTCGGAACCTATGCCGAAGGTGCCTATACCCAATTCCTCCAGTCTGGACATCCAGCCCTGGTTACCGCCCAGCAGTTTGCCGGATGGACCCAGAAGGCTTTGTCTAAGAAGATGATCAAGGAGATGAACCAGCTCTATGGTTCCTTCCCTGGCAAATATATGGCTACCGATGACGGAAAGTTGGCGGTGGCAAGACTGCAGTTTGGTAATGTGGCATTGCTTCCACAGGTGATGGCAGGTGTGGGAGGCGACTCCTTCAAGATTGTGCATGGCACCGATCAGGCACCACCTTACACCTATGTTGCCTCTTATCTCTGGGCTCGTTATGGTTTCAGTGCCGATGCACTCATCCATTTCGGAACCCACGGATCGCTGGAATATACTCCGAGAAAGCAGGTGGCACTCGGCAGCAACGACTGGAGTGACCGATTGATTGGTGTGGTTCCACATCTTTATATATATACCATCGGCAATGTGGGCGAGGCGATGATTGCCAAGCGCCGCACCTATGCCCAGACCCAGAGTTATCTCACTCCTCCTTTCAAGGAGAGCGAGTTGCGACAGACCTACAAGCAGTTGAGTGATGCCATTCAGTCATACGAGAAGAAGGCATCTGCCGAACAGTCGCTCAAGGTAAAGGCGCTGACCGTGAAGATGGGAATCGCCCGTGAACTGGGACTCGATGCCAAGCAGATGAACAAGCCATATTCTGCAGATGAAATCGCGAGAGTAGAGAACTATGCAGAAGAGTTGGCTAACGAGAAGATTACCGGCAAGCTCTATACTCTGGGTGTGCCATACGATAACGATGATGTCCGCACCAGTGTCTATGCGATGGCTACAGATCCTATTGCCTACGGAATGTTGGCAGTAGATAAGCTGAAAGGTCGTGCTCAGGAAGGTGTGGAGAAGCACAAGCAGCTTTTCGACCGTCTCTATCTGAGCAAGGCACGCAATACCGTGACCCAGCTTCTGGGTTCAGCCTCGGTTTCTGATGAATACATCTGCCGTTATGTAGGAATCACTCCTGCAGAACTCCAGATGGCTCGCAAGGTAGAAGCAATGCAGGCAGCTCCGGATCCTATCCAGATGATTATGCAGATGGCAGACCAGGTGGGTGGAGCGAAGGAGGCGAAGCCGAAGAAGGTGGACCACCGTACGGTAAGCGAGCTCCGTGCTGCCAAGGTTTCTCATAAGAAGAAGGTTCCGCAGATGAGTCGTGAGGCTTTTGAGAAGATGGAACAGACCGGTCGTTTCCCTGACAAGATGATGGAAGCCATCAAGAAGGGACAGAAATGGTATCAGGAGGATCTGAAGAAGGCGAAGATGGCGAAAGCCGGCAAGGGTAAGGCATCTCAGAAATCTTCTAAAGATAAGGGTATGATGATGTCGAAAGCACCTAAATATACCCGTCAGCAGATTCATCTGGCTCAGGCGATTACTACCGTAGAGCATGCCTTGCAGAATGTAGGCAAGTATTCGGAGGCGCTCCGTCAGAGTCCGCTCAACGAGATGTCTTCTCTGATGAATGCCCTGAATGGCGGCTTTACCGCTCCGTCTCCTGGTGGTGATCTGATTGTGAATCCAAACACCCTGCCTACCGGTAGAAATCTCTTCTCCATCAATGTGGAGAATACACCTTCGGAGGATGCCTGGGAGAAGGCAAAGGAACTTTGCGACAATACCATCAAGATGTATTGTGAGCGACATAAGGGTGAATATCCTCGTAAGGTGAGCTACACGCTCTGGAGCAGCGAGTTTATCGAAACAGAGGGCGCTACCATCGCTCAGATTCTCTATATGCTCGGTGTAGAACCGGTAAGAGATGCCTTCGGTCGTGTTACCGATCTGCGTCTCATCCCATCCAAGCAGTTGGGTCGTCCTCGCATCGATGTCGTGGTTCAGACTTCCGGTCAGCTCCGCGACCTGGCAGCATCCCGTCTCTTCCTCATCAACAAGGCGATAGAGATGGCGGCAAATGCCAAGGGTGATAAGTACGACAACCTGGTGAAAGCCGGTGTTACCGAATCGGAACGAGTGCTTGTAGAGAAGGGCATGTCGCCAAAGGAGGCCCGCGAGGTGAGTATGTATCGAGTGTTTGGAGGCGTAAACGGCAACTATGGTACCGGTATCCAGGAGATGGTAACCGCAGGCGACCGCTGGGATAAGGAGAGTCAGATTGCCGAGGTCTATATGAACAATATGGGTGCCTACTACGGTGATGAGAAGAACTGGGAAACCGTTCGCAAGGCTGCTTTCGAGGCAGCGCTGACCCGTACCGATGTGGTGGTTCAGCCACGCCAGAGCAACACCTGGGGTGCTTTGAGTCTCGACCACGTATATGAATTCATGGGAGGTATGAACCTTGCTGTGCGCAACGTAACCGGTAAGGATCCGGATGCTTATCTCGCCGACTATCGCAACCATAGCAATATGAGAATGCAGGAGGTGAAGGAGGCTATCGGCATCGAGGGCAGAACCACTATCTTCAACCCAGCCTATATCAAGGAGAAGATGAAGGGTGGAGCCAGCAGTGCCAGCACATTCGCCGAAATCGTAACCAATACCTACGGCTGGAATGTGATGAAGCCAAAGGCAATCGACAAGGAGATGTGGGACGAGATCTATAATGTATATGTCAAGGACAAGTACAATCTCGGCACCAAGGAGTTCTTCGATAAGCAGAATCCGGCAGCGCTGATGGAGATGACCGCCGTAATGATGGAGAGTGCCCGCAAGGGAATGTGGAAGGCTACTCCTCAGCAGCTCAAGGACATCGCCAAGCTTCATACCGAGACTGTGAACAAGTATAAGCCTTCATGCTCCGGTTTTGTCTGCGACAATGCCAAATTGCGCAACTATATCGCCAGCAAGACCGATGCTGCTTCTGCCAAGGAATATCAGCAGAATGTAGAGCAGATCCGCGATGCTGAGGCTGCGAAGAACAGCAGCGACAAGGGTATGGTGATGAAGAAGGAGACGCTGAATGAGGATGCTCAGAAGACCACCACTGTGGTGAGCGGCATCGTTGTAGGTGTCATCGTCATCGTTGCTTTCGTGATGTTGGCTATCCTCATTCGCCGCAGAAGAAAGAATATGATAGAATAGTAAAGGGGATAACATATCCCCCTAAACTAAATAGTATAATATTAATAGTGGAGACATTAGTTTTAGTAATGATGATATTGGTTTGCTTCAGTTTTGTGCTGAAGCAGACCTTCCACGGAGTGAAGGAGATTATGATTATCTCGGTGCTCATAGCCTTCTTCGTGGGAATGACCTGGCCACTTGCCATTGAGCAGTCGAAGACGCAGATTGCGGCCTGGATAGCCGACCAGAAGCTGATGCTCGATATGGCGGTGCTGCTGAGTATCGACGTGGCACTCACGATGCTTTTCTGTGTGCACCACGTAGATTTGAAGACTTCGGAACATGTGAGCCGCCGCAAATGGATGTTCTTCATCTTCCTGAAGTTCTTCCCGGGTTTGCTGGTTTTCCCAGTGCTGTTCAGTGTTCTGGTGATGACCATCTTCCTGCTTCCCGGCGTATCGTTCCAGGTAGTGGCATGGGTGCTTGCCGTAGTGCTGCTGGTCTTGACTCCGGTATTCACCTACGGCTTGAGATGGCTCTTGCCGGAGCGACCAATCCGCTTGGAACTGCTCTTTCTGGTAGAGGTGCTGCTCGGATTGATGGGCATCATCGGTACGGTGAATGGCAGGACAGCTGTGGCAGGATTCAATAGTTTCGATGCCCTTTCGCTTCTCGGCGTCATTGCCATCGTCATCGTTGGAATGGCGATAGGATGGGCTGTTTACAATTATCAAATTAAAAAATATAGAGTATAATGAATTACATATCAGACGTATTGTTTTGGATTTCCACAGGCATGCTGGTTCCTGTGATTATTTTGTTGATTTTCTTCTTCCTCAGAGCCTTGCTGCTCCTCGGAGGTTTCTTCGGACAGTATCTTGTAAAGCGCAAGTCGGGTGCGGAGATTCGTGAACAGATGAACACCCTGACGCTCGATAACATCGATACCCTGGGCGATCGCTTGCCAAAGAACAAGCAGGCTGTCATTGTTTCCTATATGAAGAAACTCGTGGACAACCGCCAGAGCAAGGCGCAGGTGAACCGCATCCTCGACCAGTATGCCCAGTTTGTTGAGAAGGATCTTTCTCTTCCTTCTACACTCCTGAAGATGGGTCCGATGCTCGGTTTGATGGGTACCTTGATTCCGATGGGTCCAGCTCTGGTTGGTCTTTCTACCGGCGATATTGCTTCGATGGCTTACAATATGCAGGTGGCTTTCGCTACCACCGTAGTGGGATTGTTCTCTGCAGCCATCGGTTTTGTAACCAAGCAGACCAAGAACCGCTGGTACACCGAGGATATGAGCAACCTTGAGTTTATGGCAGACCTGATTGATGAGAAAAAGTAACTCCTTAACATCTTGAAAAGAATATGAGACAAAGACGTAGAAGTCGTCTCTCGCATGATGGCGAGGATGATGATCCGATGAGCGTAGTGAGCAACCTCTTCGATGTGGCGATGGTATTTGCCCTCGCCCTGATGGTGGCACTCGTTTCGCGCTATAATATGACGGAAATGTTCAGCAAGGATAACTTCACGATGGTGAAGAATCCTGGCAAGGAGAATATGGAAATCATTACCAAGGATGGACAGAAGATCAATCGCTATACTCCTTCGGAAGACCAGAGCAATAAATCTGGCAACAAGGGAAAGAAAGTGGGTATCGCTTACCAGCTGGAGAATGGCGAAATCATCTATGTTCCAGAAGATAAATAAGCGGTGATTGCAAATCCCCTTAAACAGAAAGCGGGGATTGCAAATCCCCTTAAACAGAAAATATTATTGTAACTAAATAAAAAGAAAAGAAAAATGAAAAAGTTTAAGACAATGATGGCCATGATGTTGGCTTTGGTTTCTATGTGTGTAGCATTCAGCTCTTGCAGCAGCGATGATGATGATACAGTGGCAGCTGCCAAGGAGATTGCCGGTTCATACACCAGCTCTCTGGATATGACCGTAATGGGTCAGGCTTCTACATACGATAATGTTACTATGAAGATTGAGGCTGTTGATGATGCTACCGTCAAGGTTACCTTACCTGCTTGTGGCGAGGGCATGATGGCTCTTCCTGCTCTGGAGGTTCCTGCTGTAAAGGTTTCCGGTTCTAACGGTGCTTATGCTTTCTCTCAGGAGAACTATGCCGGTACTGTTACCGTAAATGGTGCTGAGAAGAAGTATACCGTTACTTTGCAGGGTACATTCAAGGACAACACCCTGACCGTCAACTATTCCGTGCAGTATGGCAAGATGCCTGCGGCGATGATTGGTAAGTTTGTTTGTAAGAAGTAAGCTGATTGTTTCAGGATAAACTTTGATATAATTCGATGAAACAAAAGATATTCGCACTATTCCTAATCCTTTGCGGATTGTGCCTGAATCTGAAAGCTGAAACCCAGGGAGATATCGTGGGTAGGGTGCTCGATGATTCGGGCGCACCTTTGGTGGGTGCCACCGTCCAGATGGTGAATGCCAAGGGAGGAGTAACCACTGATGAAGACGGATATTTCCGCATTCCTTACAGCAAGGAGGAAGCGGTGAGAGTGAAGGTGAGCTTTGTGGGCTATCAGACTCAGACTTTCGTACTGAAAGCGGATGAGAGAAAAGGCGATCAGCATGTGCTTCGTCTTCAGCCGGATGCTACAGCCCTCGATCAGGTGGTGGTTACCGCTACCCGAACTCCGAAGGCTTTGAAGGATGCTCCTGTGGTAACCCGTCTGATTACCGCCAATGATATCAAGATTGCAGATGCTACCAATATCCAGGACCTCCTCACCGAGCAGATGCCGGGTCTGGAATTCGGCTATGCCATGAATCAGGAGACTTCTCTCAACATGAATGGTTTCGGTGGAAACGCCGTGCTCTTCCTCGTAGATGGCGAGCGATTGGCTGGCGAAACCATGGATAATGTTGATTACAGCAGATTGAACTTGGATAATGTGGGTCGTATCGAGATTGTGAAGGGTGCTGCTTCGGCACTCTATGGCGCCAGTGCCGTAGCCGGAGTCATTAACATCATCTCCCGTGAAAACAGCGAACCTTGGACTGCCAATGTCAACACCCGCTACAACGACTTCAACAAGGAGTGGCGCCACGGTGGAAGCTTCAGCTTCAATGCCGGAAAGTGGAATTCGCAGACCAGCATCCAGCGTACTACATCGGATGAGGTGCAGCTTACCAGTCCCTTCGATACAGAATCCAACATCCTCCATATTTATGGTGGCGAGACCTTCAGTGTGAAAGAGCGACTTACTTACAAGCTCTCTAACAAGGTGAAGCTGATAGGTCGTGGCGGCTATTTCGCCCGTATCAGCAATCGAAACAACTACGATGACCACTATAAGGATTATTCTGCCGGACTGAAGACCGTGATGAATCTTTCGGAGAATGATAATCTGGAGATTTCTTACGGCTTTGACCAGTATGACAAGGCTCGATATGTGAATAATGAGCGCACTCACGATCACGATTATACTAATCGTCAGAACACCGTCCGTGCCCTCTATTCCCATATCTTCGGCAAGAACACATTGACGGCAGGTGCAGATTTCCTGAACGATTATCTCACCACCTATCAGTTTGCCAACAATGGTTCCAAGACTCAGAATTCATACGATGCCTTCGCCCAGTTCGATTACAATCCTTTGCAGTGGTTGAACATCGTGGCAAGTCTTCGTCATGATTACTTCTCTGCATCCAGCCAGCATGCCACCACCGGTCGTCTGGCTCTGATGACCAAGTGGAAGGGCTTTTCCATCCGTGCCAACTATGCCGGTGGATTCCGTGCCCCAACCCTCAAGGAGATGTATATGAACTTTGATATGGCTGGCATGCAGATGATCTATGGCAATCCGGATCTGAAGCCGGAGAAGAGCAACAACTTCAACCTGGCACTGGAGCATACCGGCAGGGTGAAGAATGCTGGTTTCTTCACTGGTCAGTATAGTCTTACTCTCATGGGCTATTATAATAAGTATGATAAGCGTATCACTACCGAGGATTATGCCGATTATACCCCGGGAACCGGTCAGCCGGATGTGGCTTCCCGTTATTGCAACGAGGATGGAGTAGAGGTGAGCGGCATCGACTTCAGTGCCCAGTACCGTTCGGATATGGGACTCGGTGTGAAACTCGACTACAGCTATCTCCATGTGGGTGGCAGAAGCGTAGATTCCCAGTTCTCCCAGCCTCGTCCTCATACCGCCACTTGGCGCTTGGACTATGACCGCCAGCTCTGTTCGTTCTATCGCATCAATGCCGCTCTGTCAGGCAGATATTTGGCTGCGCCAGATACTAAGATAGAGAAGCATGACCAGGCATATCAGTTGTGGAAGTTCACTCTTCAGCAGCGATTCCTGGATGCCATCAATCTGAACTTCACGGTAGATAATCTCTTCGATTATACACCTGAGAAGTATTATTGGAGTTCGGCGATGACCACCGGTCGCACCTTCTCAGTGGGACTTTCCGTTGACATCGACCGCATCGTGAATCTGTTCTAGAAACCGCCATCTGGCAGTTTTCAGACCCAAAATAGGTTAAAAAAGCCATAGTGAAGGATGCTTTTCTTCAAATTATGCCGTACTTTCGGTATAAAATCGTAATTTTGCAGTGATTTAAAACCTATTCATTCAAAATTATGATACGAAGAATCATTCTAACTATGGCTTTTTTGGCTAGCCTTTCATTATCAGCCAAGGATGTGAACATGGGCAGTTGGCAGATTGTTCCATTGCCTCAGCAAGTCAAGGAGATGAGCAGCGCTCCTTTCCGCATCACAGCCAAAACTACAATCTATTATGCTGCTGGAGATGAGAAGCAGAAGAAGGATGCCGGGTTCCTGGCATCTCATATCAAGGAGGTAACCGGTATCGAGGTAAAGACTACCGACAAGCAGGCGAAGGGTCAGATCCGTCTGGCGCTGAATGCTGGCGATACCCAGTCTGAGGCTTATTCTCTGGTGGTCAACAAGAATGGCATCACCATTTCAGCCACCTCTCATGTAGGTATCTTCTATGGCATCCAGAGTGTGATGAAGGCATTGCCTATCACCAAGAATGTGAAGAGCGTTTCTCTTCCTGCTGCCGAGGTTACCGATGCTCCCCGCTTTGCTTATCGTGCATTCATGATTGATGTGGGCCGTCATTATTTCAGCGTACCTTATCTCAAGAAGTTGATTGATGTCTTTGCGATGCACAACATCAATTATTTCCACTGGCATCTTACCGAGGATCAGGGCTGGCGTCTTGAAATCAAGAAGTATCCGATGCTTACCCAGATAGGATCCAAGCGCAAGGAAACTATCCTTCCAACCAACAAGAATGAGTTTGACGGCGTTCCTGTATCGGGTTATTATACCCAGGATGAAGCACGCGAAATCGTGAAGTATGCTGCCGACAGATACATCACCGTGATTCCGGAGGTGGATATGCCGGGTCACATGCTGGCAGCCCTGGCATCTTATCCTGAGTTGGGCTGTACCGGTGGTCCTTACGAGGTAGCTACCCGTTTTGGTGTTTTCGAGGATGTGTTGTGTGCCGGCAAGGCTCAGACCCTCCAGTTTGCCAAGGACGTGATGGATGAAATCATGGATATTTTCCCATCAGAGTACATTCATATTGGTGGCGATGAGTGCCCTAAGAACCGCTGGAAGGTTTGCGAGAACTGTCAGAAGAAGATTGCAGATCTCGGCATCCAGGAACTTCCTAAGCACAGCAAGGAAGAGCAGCTCCAGACCTGGTTTATGGGCGAGATAGAGAAGCAGATCAGAAACCGTGGCAGAAAGATGATGGGTTGGGATGAGATTCTGGAAGGAACTCCATCCAAGGACATCACCGTTTGCGGCTGGACCAGTGTGAATGCCAGCATCCGTTCTGCCCGTGAAGGTCATCCTACCATCGTAGCTCCTATCAGCAATTTCTATTTCAGCAATCCTCGCATCAACAAGATAGAGGGTATTCCTAGCATCCAGCGGGTATATGATCTGGATCCTTGCTCTGATAAGTTGACTCCTGCCGAGCAGCAGAACATCATCGGTGCCGAGGGTTGTATCTGGACCGAGTGGGTAAAGGATGCCGAGAAGATGGAGTGGGAGCTGTTGCCAAGACTTGCCGCCCTTTCTGAGGTTCAGTGGACAGCCAAGGATAAGCGCAACCTGGAGAACTTCTTCCCAAGAATGCTCCACATGCAGGATCTCTACCGCCTCTACGGCTTGAATTACAAGGCTGATATCGAGGATGCCGTGAAGAAGCATCTGGAAGAAAAGAAGTAATATTTGTAGATAGCTCCGCCCTAACTCCCCTTTCGTGGTTGTTTAGGGCGGAGTTCTTGTATTTTAATGTCCGTTTTCAAAACTGATACTGTCCCCATGAGATAGGGGGCAGGTCGGTGAAAAACGTTGAAAAATCGCCTAGAAATATCTCTTCCTCATTTTCTTCAAGAAATCCTTGGTGATAGGGAAGCCGGAGGCATCACCTATTACGGAGTCGGTATAACAGAAGGGACATTCGGCTGTAGGCGGCTCATCAGGGAGGTAATCCGTGATTTCGGATGGCGAGAAGATTTCGCCGCAGAAGAAACAGCCGCACTTTTCAGATTTTTCTATTTGTTCCTTGTTGCTGAAGCAGCAATCGTGAGCCTGGCGGAAGATCCTATCTTTCTCCTCCTCTTCTTTCTGCTTTTTCTCAGCCTTCTCCAGATAACCCTTGAATCGTCTCTGAAGATAGAGCGGCACATGATAGTGAGGGGCGAAGACATACAGCGACGGAACGTGGTCGTGGTATTCGTAGCCGGGACCATCTATCACGGTATAGCTGTCATCCGTCTCATCATATGGCAGTTTATCCAATCCCCTTTTATCCTTGGCAGCCTGGTTTCTCTCCCAGATCCATTCGGTGGTAAGCGGAGTACCGACAACGATGGCTAGTTTCACCTCATCGCCACGATATACTTCCACGATGTCACCTTTCTGGAATCTAATCTGTTCTGCGCTTCTGCCTCGGAAGGTCTCGTCAGGATGACGGGCGTATGCAGGCAAATCGCAGACTCCGGGATAGTAAATGCTGAAACGCGAACAGCAGTAAGACCGGTCGATCAGTTTTCCCTCACCGTCATACACTCTTTCAGAAAGACATTCGCGGTCGTAGTGCAACAGTCCCAGCGGAATCTCCGAGATATAATAGCAGAAGGTATCCAGCGGATAGTCGTCTTCCTCCTTCATCTTCTTGCGGTAAAGGACATCCTGGTGCATCAGACTCTCAGCCTCCTCCAAGGTTGTGGTGAAGGCTTGCGGACAATAGGTGTTCACCTTATATTTCGGATAATGTGAACGCTTCTTCTCCTCCAGCTCTTCTGTTTCTAAAACTTCGAGCTTGAAGATGGCAGGAACATCCCGATGCTGTGGATGCTCAGCCAAATGCTTGAAATCTTCGTATGTCATAGGATGGTTATTTTAAGAATTTGTGAAAGTCAATCGTAATCCATCGGCTACCCCCCCTCAGTGGTAGGAAATCACCCATTCCAGGCAGTTCACCTCCTCCTTCACCGAGAAGTTCAAGCCTACCTTCACCACCTTCTTGCCACTCATCTTGAAAGCGTCGGCATAGTGCTTTGTTTCAATCTGTGCGAGAGCCTCCTCGGCACTCTTATTGAACTTCAGTTCCATCACATAGATGGTATCGGCAGTCTCCAGCGTGATGTCGATTCTGCCCTTCGCCGTATGCTGCTCCACTATGATGTTATAGTTCGTGAGTAAGGCGAAGATGATGTAAAACATCTGCTGATAATGCCCCTCATAATCTGTATTGGCACAATAAGGAACCGTTTCCAAAAAATCCGCCAAAAGTTGCAACGCATCCTCTAATAGTCCCTTTTTCACCAGCGCAGACATCTGAGCTATAGCAACATCTCCTTGATCAGTAAATTCATCAAGATAATTCGGCAATAAACTTTCGAGAAGTCCAACTTTTATCTCTTGATTTGGAAGATCCAAAGTATATAGATCAGTCTCATACTCGTAATCCTTAATTGTTAGATAGCCACTCTGATACAATAACGGAGTAATGGCTTTCAGATTTTCTGTAGGCGCATCAAAAGCAGACTCCTTTGCAAACATTGGCTTAAGGGATGTAGGCAGCACTTTGAATTTATTCATCATGTTGATGAGATAAGTTGGCGTGCCAGATGCAAACCAATAAGCCCCCAGTTTTCCCTTGGAAAAACAATTAAGCAAGCTATAAGGATTGAATATATCAGGAGAAGGCCAAGTAAAATGATAGCCATCATAATTAGTTTTCAACTTCTCCAAAGTCTCCTCATAAGTCAACTTCAAGTTCTTTGCCAAGCAATCAATATCCTCCCTCATCTGAGTAAGCAACTCTTCCTTGGTAATACCGCAGATACCAGCATATGGCTCATCCATGCTTATATTCGTAATATTATTAAGTTCACTGAAGATACTCAGTTGAGAGAACTTAGTAATACCCGTCATGAACACGAAGCGAAGCTTTGGCTCACAATCCTTCAAAGGGCTATAGAAATTGCGCATCACATTACGAAGCACACCTAAACTGTCCTCATTATGTACTACATCCAGCAAAGGCGCATCATATTCATCTATCAACACCACCACTTGCTTACCCGTCTGTTCATACAGATTGCTGATTAGATTCAGCAATCTCACATTTGAATCTACAGAATCACATTCTACCCCGAAACGTTTTTCATTTTCTTTCAATATAAAAAGAAGATACCGCTCCAGTTGTTCCTTTTCCAAGTGCTTGCCTCCAGCCATACTAAAGTGCAGCACGGGATACTCGTTCCACTCCTTTTCCAGCTTCTCGATGGCAAGCCCCTTGAACAGTTCCTTCTTTCCCTCGAAATAACTTTGGAAGGTAGAAACCAGCAGCGACTTTCCGAAACGGCGTGGGCGACTCAAGAAGAAATACTTTCCATCGGTATGTGTCATACGATAGATGTATTCCGTCTTGTCGATATAGAGGTTGTCCAACTTGCGGATTTCCTCAAATGTCTGAATTCCTATAGGATATAATTTTCTTGCCATTGCGTCATCGAATTAATTCATTTGCAAAGCTACAACAAAAAAATGATACCACCAAACTTTTATGAGGGAAAAGTTCTATTCTTTTCGTGGTGAAGGCTTGCGGACAATAGGTGTTCACCTTATATTTCGGATAATGTGAACGCTTCTTTTCCTCCAGCTCTTCCGTTTCTAACACTTCGAGTTTGAAGATGATAGGAACATCCTGATGCTGTGGATGCTCAGCCAAATGCTTAAATTTTTCGTATGTCATGGGATAATTGTCTTAAAAAATCGTGAAAGTCAATCTGTGGTCTAAGTTCAGGGAGACAACCTTCAGAGTCTTTGCCTTCTTGATTGTTAAGATGCCTTTTGCTGATAGTTTTATGAATTTTCAGTTTTCTCATGTCCGACTTGCCGTTAGCTTCATGGTCCTCCCAAGGCTTGGGATATGCATGTCTTTTTTTGTATCTCGTGCCGTCGCAGTTCTGGATAAAGATTTCCAATACTAATCCACCCATTTGACAATCATGCGGAATGTTGACGGCACGGCGCAGAATGTCGCTTTCGTAGAAGATGCTGCCATCCTTCTTGCAGAGCACGATGTCCAGATAGTCTGGCATATCAGGTATAGTTCCAGGCTCTGACATTTGTGGTTGAAACTCCCCAAACTCTTCCTTCACATACTCGAATAGTCCCCGAGTATATTTTTCGATATCCACCCCTACATATCGAGTATAGGTGTATTTGATGATACATAAAGACATTTTATTTGCCATCTTATTCTTGCTTTTTTGGTTATACCTTTATAATATAGTAATATGAAGAGAAAATTTCAAAAAAAAGCGCTAATATTTTGAAAAAAAGTATTGGCGCTTGATTATTGAATGATGTTATTGTAAAAAGATCGTACCTATTAGTTCTTGTTATATCCGAATTTTCTAGTAAACAATACATCTTTCCAATGTGATTCCCTATCAATGATGATTTGGTCATCAGTATCCTTATTGAATGTTTCGAGAATTGTGAAATAGAAATTATTCTTGATATAGTCTGTACCTAAATCCTTTAGAAGTTTATTTCCTCCATGGCATGTACGAATGTATGTTTCCCATCTACCGAGAATCATATCTTCACCATACGCTGAACCAACATATTGTTTTCCTGTATTTGAATCTACCAACAGATACACTCCTTTTTGATTTTCAAGAGCAGAACGCCAACTATCTTTTGTGATGAGATTCTTAAGAGATAGCCATGAAACATTCACGTTGGAATATCCAGGAAAATAGTCGTTGTTGTAAACATTGGGCAGAATCTCTTCAACTATGCACTCTGGCAATACATTCTCTCCTATTCTGATTAGATTTTGACTATGATTTTTGAAGCGGATAACAATTCTGCCGATGTATTCTTTGTATTCATCCAACTCTTCATATTCATATCCAACTCCATTTTGAATACCAAGATCTTGAACAATCTTTCCTATATGGAATAGTAACCAACAGTCTTGTTTTTGAGGGATAGGGACAAAACCTAAGGTAATGTTTCCATTAGAGAAATTGCTTTTTCTTGCATAGTTCCAGTATTGACCGTCAAGCATATGTTGCTTGCTTTCTTCCGTTTGGTCTGTAAAATAATCAATAGCTGGTCTTTTGGTTCCGAAGTTCAAATTAAATCTAACTTTAACGTTTTTAATATCCGGAAGTCTGAGAATATCATTAAGTAGTATCATAATCTATGATGTAATATTATTTTATAACAATTAATTATCTTTAGACGAATTTACACATATTTATGTGTAAATTCGTCTAATATATATACTATGTTTTCAATCTACTTAAACTCATAATTACCATCACATCCCAATTTTTCGAATAATTCAGCTAGTCCACTTTTACCGAAATCGAACTTTGAGCTACAGGATATAACTAAATTCTGTGCTTTCTTCTTTTTTCCTTTATCAAGATATGCATCTACAACATTTGCAACCAATGATTTATACAAAGAAGTTGCTTGATCATTATCCTGTAGAGGGTTGCCTAAACCTGAAGCCTCACACATCGTAAGTGCGTTGGCAGCCTTGTCAATTTGGTCTTTTTCAAGAAAGTCATTAACCTCTTTAGCTGTATTTTGAACATATGAGAGATCTTTAGCATTTTTTGCTGCTTTTTCTTCTTGATAAGCTTGTTTTTCTTCTTGTCTTTCTTCTTGCTCAGCTTGTTCTCTTCTGGCATCAGCGGTAGCTTCATACCATATAAATCCAAATAGTGGAATGGCTGCAATGGCAATTAAAACAAACTTTTTATTTTTTTCGAAAATATTTAGCCAAAATTTCTTTTTCGCATTCTTTTTGGCTTCTGTCTCTGCTGCTTCTGATTCAGCTTCAACCTCATCAAGCAAACGCTGTATCTTAGGATTGTTGCCATAGTACATTCTTGCTTTGCGAACATAGCGCTCCACCTCAGCTTTGCTCTTATCAACATCTTCTCCAGACTTAAAATTTACCAAAGCAGACTCAAGATGCTCGATAATCTCCTCCAACTCCTTACTTGCCTCAGGTGTAATGCTACCACCACAGTTAGGACACTTGTCGGTCAGTTCTGGAATAGAGCTACCGCAGTAAGGGCAGGTCTTGCCACGACGCTTGTTCACAGCTGCTGCTACTGCCTGATCAGCCTTCTGCTGCTGTGCATCGATGTACAGATCAACCTCGTCAACATTCAATCCCAGAGCCTGTGCCTTGTTCAAAAGAACCTGACGCTCCTTGGCAGAGATGATGCCGTCGGTAAGGTACTCTTTGATGAGGTCATCAAGCTCCTGTGGAATTGCACCTTCCTTCTTTGCAGGCTTAGCTGCCTGAGGAGCCTGTGCTTCCATTTCTTTCTTGCGCTTAGCAAGACGACCCTCAAGTACCAGTTCAAACTCGTCGCGGTCGATGCCCATGGCCTCGGCCTTCTTGAAGAGAAGATTCTTCTCTTTGTCAGTCAATACTCCATCTGCCAATGCTGCAGTGATGAGTGCTTCTAACTTCTCGTTGTACATAGTAAAAATAATTTTATTTGTTCACTTGTTTTGCTATTTTACAAGATTAATAACTTGATTGATATTGTCAATCATATCATCAAGCGTATTTTCTATATTTTTAGTAACGGTATTTAAATCGTTATAATAGAAAACTCCAAAAGAATTGTATCGGGGCTTATCTTCTGATTCCACTTTCTTAGGGGGAACCATAGTTGCAAGTTTAGCTCCTCTAATGATCCTATCAGTCTCTTCATTCCAATTCTTTGTATCATGTTCTTTGGAATATTTTGGCTTTTTCGAAAGCATATCTAAAAAACCGGCTCTCAAAGGATGGTTACCTTGCTGTTGGAGCACAAAGATACCCTTTTGGGGAATAAGATACTTCAATTCAAGGAGGGCTTCACCATGGTAGTAGCTAACTCTCATAAATAATTTGTCTTTATTTTCAGTACCATTTTCTCCCCAGATTTCTTGATCAGAAGTGACGATTATTGGCTGAAAATCTTTACCAAACTTCTTTTCTAGTTTCTTGGTTAATTGCAAGGCACATTGGTGCATAACAAGCTTCTGCCATATATCATTGCAGCGGAGGGTGGAAAAATCCTCATTTTTGAGAATTTCCCAATTGTCAGTATATTTAATTTGTTCCAAACAGTTGTTGGTATATGTGTAGAATGCATCAATAAACTCGCAATATTTTTCCAGAAGTTCCTTGTAAAACTTATCTTTGACAAGAGCCAGATTGTCGTGTAGGGTTTTAGAGTAATCTGCATATGTCACAATTATCCATCCGGATTGTTTGACAGCTTCTTTGTCTAAGAAATCTTCAGCTAATGTGAGTAAGATATACTTTGTCTTTGGAAGTTTTGCGTTTCCTTTCCAATTTTCAAACTTTGCAGTATTGAGTCTTTTTAACTTCAACTCTACTTTACATTGTGCTTTGTCTGCCTCTTCGTTAAGATCGTCAACTTTCTTTTTATAATTATCAAGCTGAGCCTTATAAGCTATACTCTTGAATTTATTCTCTAGAACCAGACGGATTTTTCCCGTTTCTGATTCCTCATCGTTGATTATTTTCTCGCAAATACTAAAATCAAAATTCTTGTATTCGCGTTTGACTTCCATACAATCTGTATTATAATCAAAAGTATCTTCTCCTAACCAGGTAGAAAGAATCTTTTTGAAAAGGGCTTGCGTATTCTTATCTTCTGCTAACCATGCCAAAAAGTTGCTATGAAACAACTCCTTAGAAGATAGGGATAGCTGGAAGATAGGATTGTTCTGTAATGCATCTACAAATAAATTATTCATATTATTTTTTCTTATTAAATCGTTGTACATAGTAGATAAATTTATTTATTATTATTATACGTATTAATGATGCTTCTCGTAGAATCTTGCCTCAAGCACCATTTCTACCTCGTCGGGATCTTCTCCCTCCTTAACAGCACGGCGTAAGACAATCTCCTTCATTTTGTCTGTCAGCTCATCACTTGCTGCTGCAGAATTGATGAGCTCCTCAAGAGCATCAGAGAACAGGTTGCCAGGAGACTTCTGTATGGTTGGAATCTCTTTGGATTCTTTCTGGATATCCATAGTCTCTTCCTGAGTGTCCTGTGTCTCTTCTTCTGCCACTTTGGTAAGTGGTGGAACAGGTGTACCATAGAAATCCAACTTGTCTGCTGGCATCTTACGAAGACGAACTTCTGTATCGTCAACTTCCTTTAGAAGCTCGGCGTAGTAGACATATAACTCTTCTGGTACATACAGAGTCTTTATATAGGCACACAGACTTTCTATATCCGTGAGCTTGTTGGTGTAGATATACACATCAGGTGCGTATTCGTCATCATTGAGAGTGCCGATTTTTTCAACAGTATAAGGCACATATACTTCTCTAATGCTCTTGCTTGAGGCAAATTCATCACCCACAATTTTTACTCCTACAGGTATGACAAGTGTCTCAATATTGCAATTTTCACTAATGAAATATTCTGGAATTTCTTCCAACAGGTGAACCTTGGACAAATCCAATTCTTCGATATTCTTACATTCATAGGTGGTGCTTTGTAGCGACTTTAGAGTACTTGGAAATGTTATCTTGCGTAGGTTGGTGCAAGAATCGAACACTTCACTACCTATTGTTTCTACTCCTTCAGGAAAGTTTATTTCTTGAAGTCTCTTACATTTTTCAAACAGACAGTCTGGAATTTCCTTCAATAATTTAACCTTTGAGAAATCTACCTCTTCAAGATAGTCCTCATGTCCATGCTCACTGAAAAAATATCCATCAATTTCTCTAAGGGTTGAAGGGAAGACAACTTTTCTAATTTTCTTATAACCCTCCAAGGCATCTTCGCCGAGAGTTGTATGTCCCTCGTCGATGGTTAAAACGCCATTTTTAAAAGTGCCTAACTGGATTCGTATATCATCGTCAACATCTGATAACTTTGTTAATGGATAATCCCAATTGTCATCATCATCGTCATAGTTGAATTGATTCAGCTTTGCTTCCTGGATGTTCTTTCTTACCTCTTTGCGAGCCTCTTGAAAACTCTTTTTGGCTTCGTTCGAAACATCTTCCAGACTTTCACCTACTGTCTTTGCGATATCACCGACTAATTTTTTGAATAATCCCATATTATCACAAATTTAATGTTCTTACTTTTGTTTGTATTATAGCTGTCGGGAAATTACATCCCCGGCATAGTAGGAGGCATTCCCGGCATCTGTGGGGCGGTGCCTTGGAACAATGGAGCGAGTTCTGCTACATTACCGGCAAACTCCCACTGCGCCATACCGTTCTTCCAAACGTATGACTGCTGGGTGAGCTGACCCTGCTGAACGAGCTGCTGGAGCTTGTTCCAATCGCATGGACCATACTGCTGACCATTGATACCAATAAAATATTGCACCTGAGGAACTGCGGCACCCATGCCTGGCATCTGAGGCGCACCACCCATGCCTTTCTGACCTGGCATTTGAGGCGCACCACCCATCTGGCCCATATTGTTTATACCACCCATAGACTGCTGGCGGAAGGCATTGATACCATTATCTGTAGCATTGTTGAGAACACCAGCATTGAGGTTTGCCTGATGAGCACCCATAAAGGTCTGCTCGGTCTGAAGACGAGAAGCACGCTGCATCTCCTCACGCTGAATACGCATGGTTTCGCGCTGGTTCTCCAAGTTCATGCGCTGCAACTCTTCCTGACCGCCAAGGTCGAGTTCCTGCTTTCTGCCCATGGCATCGAGATTCAGCTCAGACTGCTTCTTGAGCATATCCTGCTGAAGGTCGTTGTTGAGGTTGAAGTTGGAAATCTGGGCATTGTGCTGAGCCATCATACGCTCCTTCTCCAGGTCGGCAGTGAGGGCTTTGAGTTCACGATAGCCACGGCTCTCCTTATCCACGTTGATGCCTGTGATGTCGAGACTGCGGATGGTGATGCCGAAAAGCTTCTCCACCTGTGGAGTAACACGCTGCTGGATGAGTTCGCTAATCTCAAAAATCTTGCGCTCAATCTGAACTACAGGAATCTGGGCGTCAGAAGGGGCATTGCTAACTACACTCTTGATGAACTTGGTGAGCTGGCCACGAAGCTTGTTCTTGAAAGTCTCGTCGCTGTAACCCTCATTTCGGTTCACACTATGGAAGAGATCCATGTCCTCGATGGCATATACTACGGCACCATGTACAGATACAGGTACGCCATAATCTTGCAGGCGTGGGTCGAAGACATCAAAGTAAGGGATGGCAAAGTTCAGCTGACTACCCTTGCTCAGGTTGCTGAGGTTGGTCAGGTTGTTCTGTTCCACTCTTCTCGCTGCTTCTTCGGCAGCCTGTCTTTTTTCTTCTTCTACTTCCTTGGAAGATTTAAAACCAAAAAATCCCATATGTTTCAGTTTTTATGATTGTTATTATTTTTGTTATTTACTATAGAATCCCTTTGTAGGGGACAGATTATTTCGTTGTATAGATTCGCTTCGTCTTGCCCTGGGCATCTACTTCTACGAAGGTGTCTGCTCCATATTGGCGGCTTGCGTCGTGATAGTTGAATGAATATCCCGTTTCGTAATTGCCGTCGATGGTAGGTCGGCTTACTTGGTCGATGCTATCCAGCATTTCCGGTTTCAAGCCCAGCTGCTGGTACAGATGCTGCTCTACCATGTTTCGGATGGCATTGAGATTCTCATCCACATAACCACGAATCTGGTCGATGAGCGACTGGTTGCTCTTATCCTTCTGCAGCAGGCGCTGTCGCATGGTCTTCTTGAGCGGAGAGCCGTCTGCCTTGATAGGAGCTGGTGGCATCGCATCATTCTGCAGTGCAGATTCTACTACATATTCCCTGCGACGGACATGGAGCATCGGGTTGCCGTAGAGGCAGAACATCAGGGCGGTGCTCATAGAGAAACAGTCATCCTCTACATGTCGGCACATGTTGAAGTAATCGCACTTAGCCTGGAGCATCGCCTTTCCGCCCGTCATACCCTTGAACTGATAGAGCGGATAGAGGCGCATCAGCACCTCGCTGCCTGTGCCTGGATTCAACAGAAGTTGGCGGGCTTCATCCGTTTCCTCATTAGAGAACATCGGAACCGGAATGAGCGAACCGGTATAGAGCAATACGCCACCTCCGTAGAGGGCGCTGAGCAACATGGAGTCGTTTCGTTTGTAACCGGCATATCGGGCTCCGAAACAAGCCACGGTATTGAAGACTCTTGCCCTGCCTTGGTTGAGGAGCGAAGGATTGAAAGCTTCATCCTCACTATAGAATCCGCACATGCCCTCTGCATCGGCACCATGAAGATTGAACATCAGCATATCTGCCTTGTCCAAAGACTTGCAATAGATGCTGAGGCTTTCCGAATCTTCGGTCAGCAGCTTCGGACTGATATACATTCCGTTGCGAATCAGCTCAGGATCGTCGGTATTGTAAAGAAGCGGCAGGTGCTGGGTCATCGTGCAGCTGGCTGGAATCCAGTCGCGGTTGCTGATCATCAGAACATTGCCAACAGGAATACCGCCGCCATACATGCCGCTGATGTTGAAGTAAGCACCGATGTCGCTTCGGATATCCGTATCGAGCTGACCGTCTTCCAAAGGCAGACGAGCCACATTGTTGCGGGCGCAACCTACGGTGAAGTCTGAATCGCGACTATCCAGCAAATCTACGATATAGGTGCCTTCGAAGGCATAGCAGGTATCTGTAGGAATTCGCTCGCCGCCATACGGCCATGGGTCTTCGACGCGAGGGATAGGAATCACATCGTCACCTCCTATTATAAATAGGTGTAGGTCGGGACCTGCTGTCAGGTTGTTGTCTGCGATGCAGCGGGATACTGCTTCATTGCATTCTATCCAGGATGGAGTCTCGTGGGTGGAATCAAGTCCATATTGCGCGATGTCGAGAAATGTCCAGTACATCTGCTGGTCGTAGGCATTCTGTATGAAGTCGTTGAAGACATCATATACCTCCTGGATGGTGCAACCGTATTTTCTAGCCAGTGCATTGCCATCTGTCAGGATGATGCCGTAGTGGTCTTCCAAGGGGTCGGGCTGGTCGATGGGTTCATCGGCTGTTCTAGCTTCTGATGCCATCTGCACGGCTTCCGGCTGTGGAGTCGCCTTGCTTTGTCCCGGCATAGGTGGAGGAGTTGCACCGCCTGGCATACTTGCCATTTGAGGCTGCTGACTGATCGCATTGACGCTTCCCAATCCCATATTATTGGCAGCCTGCAGAGGATTGAAGCCTCTCATCTGGTTGAGCTTCACGTTCTGGGCATTAAACTTTGGCATCGGAGGAGGTGTAGGCATCTGAGGTGGTACAGCCATCTTGCTCTTCTCCTTCGGGATAAATTCCGAAAGGGTCGTATCGCAATAGAACTGATACCATTCTTCTGGCTGAGGCTTATCCTCCAACATCTCTTTCACGGCATACCATAGGGCACTTAGCGGTTCACTCATTCCGTTTTGTACGGCCTGGTCGAGATACAGGATGGTCTGCTGTCTGTAGTAATCCTGCTTTCCATTCTTGTGGTAGTCGGCAAGATTATCAAGAGCCATCAGCAGGGCGATGTCGCCTTGCGGACAACCGAAACCGCCCATTCTTGGCAGAAGCACGGTGGCATTGTCGATATTGCCGGTCTTGATGAACGCTACATGAGCCCAGAAGAGTTGCCAGTAGTTATCGGTACGGGAACCGAAGAAGGCAAGGGCGCACTTGTCGGGATACATCGAGGCAAGCAACAGATGATAGTAGAACTGGATGTTGTTATCATTCGTCATCACACGTGCCAACTGCTCCAGACTGTTGAACTTGCGTTTCAGAATGTCGGTATGGTTGGTCTGGATGGCATTGAAGACCTCGGTCAGAATCTGCTCTGCCAGGAATTCGTTGCCCTTGCTGCCTTGCAGGATATGGATGTTCTGACGTACCTGATCTATGATCTGGTTGGCTCTTAGGGGAGCAATATGCCATTGGATGCTCAACTGGTTGAGCTCTGCCAACTTCTGATTATCCAACTTGCCATCCACCAGTCGTTCCTGCACAGCCTGCAGAAAGAGAGTCTCATTCTGCTGATAGATCTCAGTCTGAGTCTTCTGTGCCTCATATACAGTCTGGTTGTTAACCGTACTGTTGTTGGTGGTATGGGTTGTTGTTGAGGTGTTATAGTTGTTTTGCGTATTGTGGGAGTCGGAATGGATTCCGCCTACCACAGCCGCATCACCATCAAGTTTAATATCGCTCATAGTCTGATTACTTTATATGTTTAGACTTCTTGTTGCATTTTCTGGAGAGGGCTTACCATTGGAACGGTGCGCCACAGTCTGGACAGTTTGGAGTGCCTGGTGCAATGTGGATGGTATGTCCGCAGTTGTAGCACTGGCATTCTATCAATTCCTGCTGTGGAATCTCCTGCTGAGGAGCTACCTGTTGTGGAGCGGCTTGGCTTCCTGCTGTATTTCCACCGAGTCCGCCATTGAAGGCGTTCAGATTGTTGGCGGCAGCAGTGCTTACTTGCGAGATGTTGTTCATAGCCACATCCTGGGTATGATCTACTCGCTCCTGCTGGCGTCGGTTTTCCTCTTCCAGCTGGTTGATGCGCTGTTGCTGCTGGTTTTGCTGGGCGCCGCTGATGCCGGTAGCTGTATCTTTTATCATGCCAGCCATCTTCATCATGGCTTCCATCTGGGCATTGCTGTTCTGCTGCTGCATCTGTAGCATCTGCTGCATCATCGCTTCTTTTTCTGCTGCAGTCTGTCGCAGATTTTCGGCTTCCTTCTCGCCGCTATAGGCGTTTGCCATAGCTACCTGAGCATCTCCGGTGAGGTGGGAGAGTTGTGCGGCACGAATCTGTTCGGCGGTCATATTGGCGAAATGGTTGTCACGATTCATCTGCTCATTACTCTGAATGGTGGCTACGTTCTCTTCGTGCTGATATTTCTGCTGGTCGAGCTGTGCCTGCATCTGTGCCATCTGCTGCAGCTTGTCCATCTGGCGCTGGTGGCGGTTGGCTTCCAACTGGTCATCGTCCATTTTTTCCTGGCGGTTGCGCTCATAGGCAAGGCGGTCGTCTTCCAGTTTCTCGTTGCGTGCCAGGAGGTGGTCTTCCTTATCCAGTTCACGTTGACGCATCATCTGCTGGAAGTCGTAATCATCCTCCTTCGCCTTTCGGTTGAAGTCGCGGTTGTATTCCTTTTCTTCCAGCATCCACTGGCGTTCACGCTCTTCGTCTTCGATGCCCCAGTTACGGCGGCGTTCCAGATCTTCACGTTCCCAGTCGTGGTCGGTTCGGAAATCATCGAGTGCCCATTCTGCCTTGAGACGGGCTGTGTCGATGTTCTGCTGGCTCTGGATGCGCATGATTTCCGTGATTTCCTCACGAGGAATCTTCTTGTGTGCAAGTTCATCTTCGAGCACTTCCATTTCCTCCTGCTTGACCAGACGGTTCTTGCGGAGGTCTTCCAGGGCTTCGAACTCCTCTTCCTGGGTCTTAGCCTGGCGGATGCGCTTCTGACTTTCGAGCATCTCGACGAATTCCTCCAACTCATCATCGTGGAGCAACTGGTCTTTGTTGATGCCCTGGAGGGCATGGCGCAAATCCTCGGTGTTTTGTGCAGAAGAAATCTGCTGGGAGTTGGCCTCTACTTCCATACGGTTTCGGAATTCTCCGGTGCGGTGCATGAAGTCGAGTTCCTTCTCTGTGTTATAGAGCTGGCGTTCTACCTGACGGAAACGCTCAAAGTCCTGGTTGCTGTCGGTGATATTCAGAACCTGAGTGCATTTTATGCCGAATACCTGCTGGTTGATGGTCTGGCGGATTTTCTCTTTCAGTACATTTACAGTTTCGGCAGTCAGTCCGGCAGACTCGTAGTTCTGGTTGCGGAGTTCCTGGCGCAACAGGGTTTCTACGGTACCATTGAGTAACTGCTGTAATTCTCTAGTTGTTACGCTGTTGTGGTCGGTAAGGTAATTGGTAGCGAAGGTATGAATATCGCTGATGCTCATTTGGAGAGATACTCCAATCTGCACATCATGGATGCCCATCGGAATGGTGTATGGCTGGAAGGCAAGTTCGCCATTCTCGTTCATCGCTCCACCGAAAGTGAGGGTGATGAAACGGTTGCAGACGATATAGACCGACAGGATAGGAGCCTGGGTGATGCGGGCTAAGATGCGGGCATAATCCAGTTGGCGCTTCTTGGCTTTTTCTTTCTGTTCACCTTTCTTTTCGCCGAAGATGATGCGACCGAGCCAGTTGAAGCCACGGCCTACTTCTCCTACGATACCGAGCTGGCGGAAGGTAGGCTCAGCCTGGCGCTTGCGGTCTCGTTCACGCTTTTCGGCTTCAGCCATATCTTTCTCAGCCTTTTCTACCGCATTCTTGATAGCAGCCTGCTCTTCTTCTACAGACTTATAAAAGAGGTATGCACCTGCTGAGAGGGTTGAAACCAGCTCACCATTGGCAAAAATGATGGCGGTGCAACCTTCCTGAACGATGATACCTTTCAGTTTTTCTATTTCGTCGAGTTCTCGTTCGCTAATCTTGCGAGCGATTTCTCCTGGTTGGATATTCCAGATGGTTTTGCCTCTTACCACGTCAACACCATCAACAGCTTCCATACTGCGGCGGTCGCGGCTACGTTCAGCTTCTCTTTCGGCTGCAATCTGTGCCTGTTCAGCCTGCTGTTGCGCATTTCTGGCATCACGGATTTCCGACTGGCTTTCAGTAGCTTGCTGGTTAACGGCTCTTCTCTGTTCTTCTGCAATCTGGCGATTGAGCGCACCACCAGTCATGGCGTTTGCTACAGAGCGAACGGCATTGGTAAACATACCCTTGCTGGCTTGTGGAGACTGTGGAGCCTGAGGCATTACTGGGCGCTGAGGCTGCATCGGTTTTGGGGGCATACCCGGTGCTTGAGGTCTCATAGGTTGAGGCTTCATAGGCAGTTGAGGAGCCATGGCTTTCAGTGGTTGAGGACGTTGAGGCTTGCTAACTCCTTGTGGCTGGGTTGGAGCCTGTGGTTGCAAGTCAATAGGTTGTCCACACTTCGTACAGAATTTCATTCCCGGTTGCAGCATTGCGCCGCATTTCTTGCAATATGTCATAATGGTTATTGTTTTTAAGATTAAATGACTGGTTATTGTATCAGCGCAATAAATATAGCTATTAGCAGAATCACCCAAAAGAACTTGATGAAGCATCCTATGCATCCAGTGATGCCTTCACCTAAGAGTCCTCCGAGAAATCCCAAAAGCTGTATTCCCCAGCCCAGAATGCCGAGAAGTACAAATATTCCGATTCCTATTAATATGATAAGTAGTATTGTCATATCCCCTATAAGAATAATTTCATTTACTTTATACAATCGTTAAGAATATCAATTTACGTTGATAACTAACTCATATTTGGGTGCAAAGATATATAAAATAAATGAAACTGAATTGGTTCAAATTGGTTCAATTTTGCCTTGATTTGAATCAATTGCCCCAAAAATGCATTTTTTTTAGTGAAAAATGCCCAAAAAGGGCCTTTTTAGCATTTCTTAAACTTTTGGGAGATGTAGTTGGAGAGGAATGTCTTTCTCCCGCTGAAGCCTATTTACCTCTTCCTTTCCCGATTGTACTCCTGAGCTTACACCTTATTATATACATAGGGGAATGCTTGCCGCAATTCCCCTCTCTTTTCTCTTGTGAAATGTGGAAGCCCACCCCCTTTAATGTCCGTTTTCAAAACTGATACTGTCCCCATGTGATAGGAATGGGAGATACCTTAACTATTCAAAGTTTATCATTTTTGCCAATTGCAGAAAGTATTCGTTGGACCAGATTGTCATTTCTTTAGGATTCTTTATAAACGGCATCACATCTGCTTTTACCTGTTTGATGTCTGCAGATTTTAGTCTTTGCTCCAAGTCGGCAATGAATTCTTCTTTTGATTTCTCGCATCCATTAAATTCTTTGATTCTTTCCTGTAGATGTCTGAAATCTAGAGGAATTCTATTTCGGATGTACCATTCGAAATCATACCAATCGCGTCCTTTTACCCGGTTTTTCCATGCTCGATAAACTAATGCGTGCATTTTGCCGGCAAATAAGTTGGGAAGGGTAAAGCATCTTGTCATGAAAGAACGAGGCTCTATCAGAAGTTTTTGCTCCGTAGTAAAATGGAGAGGTGGATTGGTATCTACTTCAATTTTGATTTTGATGGACTTTTCTGTTTGAAAGGAAATGTCATAAACGTCGGTGGTATCTTTTAAAAAGGCTGATTCTACTTTTCCAAAATTCTTCTTGTCCTTCTTCTGTATGTCCACTCTTCTCCCGATGGCATCAAACTCGTCGATAATTGGTTGGAAGTATTGGGAGAAGTCAAGACTTTCATCTTTGTTCAATAAAGAGAAATCCATATCTTCACTGAAGCGATTTAAACCGTGGAAAATGCGTAGGCAGGTTCCACCATAAAAAGCTGCCTTTTCGAAGAAGCCGCCTTGGTACAAACCGGCAAGAATTATTTGCTGGTTTACCTCAAAAGTAGCATTTCTTTTAGCCTGATCTGTAGAAAGATCATAAGCTGATAACATATTTTGGTATATCTCATTCATGTTGTAAGAGTTTTAATATTGTGCGTATGGATGTTGCCTTTTTCCCTATATTTGCATATTCTTCGAATATCTTGGGATTGAGTTGGTAGAATCTGTCCATATCAAATCTTAGGTTTTCTTCCAGAAACTCTAATGCTTCCTTTTTGTATCTCAGTTTGATACCTGGCTGGTTGGCAATCAAATCACATAATGCCTTTTCTGGAGTAGCCATTATATAGACATTGTTTTCTTCCTTTATCTGCGTAATTCCTATAGGATAGGTGGGTCTTGAAATATGATAGTAGCAAAAGTTGCCTATGGGTGTATTGTATTCCTTTGCTGTCTTAAAAGTCATGGATTGAACTGTATATACTGCTTCGGGTATTAAACCATAATATCTCAATGCCGTCTGCATAGATACATAAGATGGAGACAACAGATGGTTGGCGATAAGTCCGGAAGAGAGTGGTTGTCCCGTTTCTTGTGGGTTTACAACGAACAGATTTCGCCTGAGGCGGATGATTTCACCCGCCTTTTCCAGCTGTGCAACTTTTGCAAACTTGGTCTTTACATCTGGATATAGCGAAGCAATGACCGAAGATGTTACTGGAATATTGCCTAATGTAATTAGAATATTTCTCATTTGGGTGCAAAGATAGTCAAATTTTTGATAGAAAACAAACTTTTTCTTAGTTTTCTATCGAAAAATTAGCTTTTTCTAGTCTTTTAATGTAGCCAAAGGTATAACCTTTACTCCATCTACCCTTGATATGGCTTTATCGTAAATCATGTTTTCTACAGTTACTTTATATTTTTGCGGCGTTTTACTTTGTATTTTAACGGTAGTTTACTTTGTGTTTTTGCGGTAAATGGTCTCGAATTTTAGCGATAGCACCGCCCTAACTATATAAAAATAGGTAGTTAGGGCGGTGCTATCGCACTTTTTAATGTCCGTTTTCATAACTGATACTGCCCCCATGAGATAGGGGAGGAAGATGGGGGGATGAACTCCTTTGAGAAGTGTTAACGAATCTAACTCGCTCTAAATTGGACTTTGATTGAAAATCAAGAAGTTGGGCGTTTGCCTATATTATATAGGTAACAATATGGAAACGAGCGGACTTCTGCTCGTTTCTGTATTTTGCAATATGCAAAGAACGCCTCAATTCGGGGACAAAGATACGACAATTTTCTAAATATCCCATAACTAGCAAGGAGAAATTTACGGAATTTAGAACTTTTTGAGTTAAATCTGATGCTTACCAACAATATGTATCCAAAAACAAACAGCAGTATTCGGATATAGCTTATCCGAATACCTGCTGCCATAACGTTTTGTTGCTGACGATGATTCTGACATCGGCTTTCATGTACTTTTGCAACACAGGGGACTTTTGTCCCTGTGTACTCACAGTGGCTATAGCCATAAAATAGTTACCATCTTCCCTATGTATGAGCCTGGCTTTATGGCTTGTGATGTCGCAGTTATAAGATGCATTATCGTTGCCCTCGAAAGATACATGAGCCGTCCTTGGCTCATCGAAAAGATACAAATACTTGTATGGCACAAACACTTGCACTGTTCTTTGATTGATGACCTCACCATTAGCCTCTATGGATATAGGATAAGGTATCTTGTAGAAAGCAACTGCGAGGGCGAGGACTATTATCGTAATGACAACCGTTCCCAAGCTGACGAGGCGAGGAGGAACTTTGCCTATCACGTTCCTCACCTTCTCGCTTCTCAACTCGATATTATCTGATTCTTTTTCATTCTGTTCTATATCAAAAGCATTTTAGTTTCCCAATTCCAACTGATTCTTCACAAGGTTATAATATGCCCCTCGCTTGGCGGTCAAAGACTCATGGTTGCCTATCTCAACCACCTTTCCATGGTCGATGACCACGATTTGGTCGGCATTCTTCACCGTGCTTAGGCGATGAGCCACAATCACAACGGTCTTGCCCTTATAGAACTTATCCAAGTTCTCCACGATGCTTCTCTCATTATTGGCATCGAGCGAGTTTGTAGCCTCGTCAAGGAATATATAGTCAGGATTCTTGTAAACCGCCCTTGCAATCAAGATACGCTGTTTCTGTCCTTGGCTTAGTCCCACGCCATCACGTCCAATCTTGGTATTGAACTTCAGAGGCAAAGCCATTACATACTCCTTGATACAAGCTATCTCGGCTGCTTTCAACAACCGTTCCTTGTCTATATCGCCATCGTCAACGGCAATGTTTCGTGCTATACTCTCCGAGAAGATAACGCCATCCTGCATCACTACGCCACATTGTCTGCGCCACCATTTCTTGTTGAGCTTGTTAATGTTGGTATTGCCAATGTTGATTTGTCCCTCCAAGACAGAATAATAACCTAGCATTAAGCGGATGAGGGTGGTCTTTCCACTGCCAGATGCGCCAACGATGGCTGTTACCTTACCTTGCGGAATGTGAATGCGCACATCATCTATGGTCTTGCGCAAAGCATGTGGGTCGTACTTGAATATGATGTTCTTGATGTCAATGCCCTCATTCTTATCTTCAATAGAAGTCAGCAAGCCTTCCTTTCCATTCTCATCATCCATCTGGTGAATCTCGTTGATACGTTCCAAGCTAATCTTCACATCTTGCAGGGAATAAAAGAAGTTCATCAATTGATCTACAGGTGTATTTAATTGACCAATAATATACTGTATGGCAAGCATCATGCCAAGGGTCATGTCTCCGTGAATTACCGCTGTTGCAGCTATAACTGTAATGATGGTATTTTTTGTTTCATTGATGAATATGCACCCAGCTTCTTGCATTTGTTGGAGTTTGAGCGATTTCATCTGTACTCCAAACAAATCAGCTTGTGTATCTTCCCATTCCCATCTTCTGCGTTGCTCACAATCCTGCAATTTGATTTCTTGCATAGAGGTGATGAACTCATAAGTTTTGTTGTTGTTGATGGCTTGCTGTTCAAATAACTCATAATCTAGTACTTTCCTCCGTCTTAAGAATAAAGTCATCCATGCGCCATAGAGAACACTTCCAAGCAAGAAGATAGCAAACACAAATTTATCGTATAAAAACAGCACCACAGAAAACACAACAAAAGTGAACATCGCAAATGTTATGTTGAGTGTCTGCTGTGTGAGAAATTTATTCACACGACTATGGTCACTCATTCTTTGCATCAAATCTCCCATAAGCTTTGTGTCAAAGAAAGACATTGGAAGCTTCAGTAATTTAATGAAGAAGTCACTCAATAGTGAAATGTTAATGCGCAAGGAGATATGAAGCAATAACCATCTACGGATAAAGTCAATAGCAGTTCGGCTAATTGTTAGCATTAGCTGTCCCAACAATATAAGCCAAACAAAACCAATGTCTTGGTTTTTGATGCCAACATCAACAATAGATTGGGTGAGAAATGGCAAGACTAACTGTAAAAGGCTTCCAACAACCAAACCTAGTATAATTTGCCCAAAATACTTACGATATTTCTTCACATACCCCAAGAGAAAACGAAAAGACCGCTTTTCTTTTATGTTCTCTTCATTCTGCATCTTGTAAGCAAAAAAGGCAGGTGTAGTTTCCAAGAACATAGCGATGCCCTTATCTTCACCATTGGTATTTGTGCTTAGCCAATGTTTCTTGAATTCATCAAGAGTATAAGTTATCAAACCTTTTCCTGGGTCAGCAATATAGTATTTGTTGTTCTTTATTCTATATAAAACGACAAAATGATTTTGATTCCAATGCAAAATGCAAGGAAGAGGAACAATTTGTAACTTATTGATACTGGTTCTTGCAGCTATAGCATGAAAACCAAGAATCGTAGCAGACTCACTTAATCCCATTAAAGACACTCCCTCTTTATTAGCATGACATAAGTTTGCCATAGTTTCTATGGAAATGCTACGACCGAAAAACTTACATATCATACACAAACAAGCTATGCCACATTGCATAGAATCATGTTGTATGAAAAGTGGAAATTTTTTCATCATTTTTATTTTACGATACCATCTATGTTGTCCGAATTATTTAATCTTTTATTTCTTGCCTTATAAGATTTACCCCAATTTATGTCATAGGCAACACCTAGGGTTATCATATTAGCATTGTCTTTTATTCTGAAATGCTCAGTTTTATATAAATCATTTCTAGCATACTCGAAACCAGAACTCTGAACATATTTTTTAAACGGATTCCATATTCCAAGTGAGAAAGTCATTCTTTTGTATTTATAGGAACAATCAACGCTACCTGTGGATTCTCCGTAAAAACTTTTCATTCCAAATAATTCCTTTGGATTATGATTGAAAGATATATTTGCAGAAAAGTTTTTCAGGTAGAACACTATCTTCCCACCATATGTATAGTCTGTTAAAGAGAAAGTTTCGTCTTCTATTCTAAATTTATAATAGTTGTATGAAATATAACCATCAATGAACAACATATCCTTTATGATGTCAAAGCTTGTGTAAAAATCTATTTTACTAACAGTTTTTGAATCAAAATTTATATGTTGATAACCTAATTTCCCATTTTGACAATAAATACCAGGCGCAAAAAGATTTTTTGCACTTTCGATATTGTAGTTTAGTGAAATATACCATCTGTTAGGATTCCAAGATAAAGATAATTTATGTTTTATGTTGTCATAAGGATGCAAGGCAGAATTGCCTGTTTCGAATTCATATCTATTCAAACTTTTTGTAATTCCACTTAATGTTGACAAGCTTGGTATTGTTGGTTGCATTGAAAATTGATAAGACATACTAAAATTGTCTAAAGGCATATACTTAATTCTGCCTAAAGGACGATATAATACTTTGTAAAAAGAATTGCCACCTTCCTTGAAACTAACCCAATTTATACCTATTCCTCCCATGTAGTAGATATTTTTAACATTCCCCGAGAATTGGGTATAAGCATATAAATTTTGGTCTTTTGAATCAAAATCATTTATAATATCATAACTATATAAATTGTGAGTGTCTGAATATTTGTATCTTAAACCAGAATCCCATGAAAGATTTTTTAAAGAATAAGTATGCATGATTTCTGTTATAAGAGACTTACGCTTTCCTTCTACCCCATACTCAAAATGGGAATTATTTTCGTTTACATTTTCAGTATATGAATAATCATAGTTTGTCTGTAATATTTTTCCTACCATATTAAAGAGCAATGACTGTTTGGAGGAAATTTTATATTCAGAAAACAAGTCTATTGCAGGTGAATGACTTTTGTCTTTTGGTGACCTAAATGAATTTCCTATCAAACTTTTCTTATCAAATATCTCCTGTGAGCAATTTTGATTGGTGTTTCGGTTTGTACTATAGTTGAATTTTATATTAAATGTAAAGTTATTCTTATAATAATTATATGCAGCATCTATATTTTGAAGAAAGTATCCATATGGCGATTCGATGCCCTTTCTGGATATTTCAACATCTTCATTTTCTAGATACGTATCTGTGTATGAATTGGAATAATCTCGGTACTTGCTATTATAGCTTAGGCTAAACAAACTGTTTGCCTTGTTAAATTTGACATAAGCACTATTATATAGCGACATTGTTGTTAGAGCTGCATCTTCATAGAGTCCAAATTGTCCACCAGAAGTATGCCTTTTGGTTACAATGTTAATGATTGCACTAATGTTGCTGTCATTATATCGTGCTCCTAATTTATCAAAAAGCTCTATCTTTTTTACATCGCTTGGGATTATCGTCAAAAAATCTGCAATAGTGGCATCAATGTTGTTGATTTTAAAAAGTATATTACTTCCATCAATAGTTGTTGCATTCTTGTTCTGGCGGTCAACGATTACTCCTGGCAGTTTTATTTTGCTCAGCAAATCCCATGCAGATGATGATGCCTTCTGCATATTAGAAGTTGGAATTAATATTAAGCGGTCTGATTTTGTTATGATATTTGAACCTTTCACAACGACATCTGACAAGCTAAAGATTCTAGATGTATCAGACAAGCTCTTTGATATTGTATCGGTTACTATAAAATCAGAGTCTATTGTGAAAAGACATTTTTCCCCACTAAAAACATCCAAAGTAACCCAAAGAAGAAAAAATATACAAAAACTATTTCTCATTATTACTTTCTATTAAAAAGTTGTAAAAATCTTCTATAATATAATTCTCCTTACCATATTTCTTGTTAAGTATGCAAGGTAAATTCTCTCCCTTTTCTAAGAGTTTTTGCGAACAGGGCTTAGGACATGCTGGAAGAAAATTACAAATCTGACATCTATATGGCAATTCTAAATTTAATCTATCCTGCAATTTCATTTCATTCCATTCCAACTGTCCTTCACTAGTGATAAGACCATATGAATTTTCAGACGAGAATGTCCTTGCTGTACACTTGTAAAAATTTCCATCATAATTTATGACAACTTGATTGTAATTGTCTGCATAACACCCATAAGTGTATTTTGAAGTAGCCAAATAACTACATTGTATTTTATTTGTTTGACATTGTAAGACAAAATCTAAGATTTTCTTTTCATCTAACTTTTCTGCATTTACTTGCCAAACTTTAGATACCATAATTTTCAAATTGTTATTTTGCTTTATTTCGGCAAGCTCGTTTGCAATGTTTGTAAGGGAATCTAACGTTCTATTGGACACATTAATCCTTACCAAGATTTCGCTTTTAGGTGAATCTTGTTGTATTAATTTTATCGCTGATAAAATTTGCGAATATGTCCCATTGCCATTGACCTTATATTTCCTTACCTTATCATGAATATTTTGCCATCCATCCAAGGTGATTTGAAAGCTCGGTTCATAGGGACTTAATTTTGCGACAAAGTCTTTGTCTATCAATGTTCCATTGGTAGTAAACGAAGTCGCCAAATAAAATCCATGTGTTTTTGAGAGTTCATAAATGCTTTCGATTAACGAAAAAACAATATTTTTTTGCAACAAAGGTTCTCCTCCAAAGAAACTTAAAATTAATTTCTTAAAAGGCTCTTTGGTAATTTTCTCTTTGATATGCAATATGATTGCTGCGACCATTTCTGAAGTCATATGGGACTTTTCTATATGACTCTCGTAGCAATACCAGCATTTTAAATTACAATCCATTGTAGGATTGACGATAATATGATAAACATCTTTAGAAAATTTACGTTCTTGCACTGAAGACAAATACTTTTTCTGTTCGTCATTTTCGTCTGTAACGATGAAACCATTAGCCTCTAAAGTCCTATGTAAGTTGGGATTTTTTGTATTTAGTTTTTCAACATTATCTTTGCAGCTTAGATAGTCTTGGTATGCATTTTTACCTATAATTAATCTGGAATAATTATATGCGTTAAAGCATAACACAACATTTTCCATCTCAACGAAATGATTATACAGACTATATTTCATATTCAATATTACTTGTTGTTTTATAAATAATAGGTACAACTAGTTATTATTTTACTTACATAGTTGTACCTATTTTGCTAAGAGATTGATGGCATTTAACAATCGCAATTATTGCAGTGGCAATTGTTGCAGTGAGGATTATTGTCTCCTTTTTCAAATTGCTGATTCTGATTCTGATTTTTGTCATCATTACCACCTGTCACGACTACCAAACAATCGTCAGACAGGACATCTTCTCCCAATAAGGATACTAATGTAGAAAAATGTCTTTCTTCCATACTTGATGTTTTAGGATCCTACCCTGTTAAATTAATATTGAATTGTTCTTATTGCTATAATACTACAAAAATAATATTTTTATCAAAACGTTGCGCATCTTTTAACACAGTTTAATATAAAATGTTTGAAAATGCTAATTTTGGGTGGATTTTAGCTGTATTCTGTTGCATTGTATAGTGCTACTATTTGGTAACTATATTCCTGTATGCTTGTCATTCTGTACACTGTTTACAGTTGGTACACTCACTTTCTGCGACCGTCGGGAGCAAAATTCCTCCGCCCTCATGGTGGAGCGAGGCGTTTTGGGATTCCCAAAACATAACCTCGCTCCCTCTCAGAACACGTTAGTTGGAACTACTGCCTTTCAGCTATCCACGTCCAAGGTCGCAGACCTTAATTCTCACAATTTGCGCCAAGCCTCGAAGTCCTCTTCATAAAGGCTTAGGTGGTGGCGCACGATGTTCTCGATGATGCCCGATACGCTCATGCGTCTCCCTCCGAGGATGCGGACGACACGATCAAGACGGTCTCGTACATCGGAACTGACGAAGACTGGCTTGCGGTCGTCAATCCTTGGAACTTGGAGGAAGGTCTGCTGATACTCCTCTAATGTCGCCTTGCGCTGCTTGCCACTGATGCGCTTCTGCGGATTCGGTGGCGATTGAGCCTCGTTCGTTGATGTTTCCTCTCTATAGGGAGTTGTTGCAGCAACTTTCTCTACAATTGCTCTCAACTCTGGGTTCTCTACATCATCATAGAGAGAATCACAACTACTTGGATTGGCTTTGTTGCCATACGTAGATGGTTTAACAAAATCCAAATACTCTTTTTCCATCAGCTCCTTTTGCCCAGGAGCCAAGACTACATCTTTTGTTCTTGCCATAGCTTATGCTGTTTTATTTGTTAGTATAGTGGTCACGGTTTGCACCATTGACCGATTGTCGGGTGCAAAGTAAGTGTACTGAGTGCAGCCATGCAACTGATTGGGTGTAACGTGGCAATTTAGTTGTGGCTTGCTTATTTGCATACCGAGATAGTTGTGAGAACTTCAACGTATTTCTCAACTCATCATTGTTCATATATTCGTTGCAGTCGTGCAAGTTTTTCTTGTTGTTTTTGGCGTTGAAGTCGGCAAACCCCGGCAACATACTGCCACAGAAATTGAAAACGCTTGTTTTTAGATTGCCGTGCCTTATCTTTGCACTCACAAGCGTGGAGCACAGCATATGCGTGGAGCTTTGCGACATACAACATAGTATTAACTTAGAAAAAAGAAAAGTATGGGATTCATCGTATTCGAGGAAGAGGCATTCAACTATCTTGATGCCCAGTTGGAGAACTTCGTGAAGCGCATGGACAGAATCCGTGAGCGCAGTGAGGACAAGACCATGAACAAGTGGCTCGACACGCAGGACGTGTGTCAGACGCTCAACATCTGCCCACGGACAGTGCAGACGCTTCGGGACAACGGAACTTTGGCTTATACGCAAATCAGCCACAAGACCTACTACAAGCCGGAGGACGTGATGGCTATCGTAGCAGTAGTGGAGGACAAGAAAAAGGACATGCGCTTTCGCAAGCACACAGGTTAGGCTGTCAATATACAACAGCCACTTAATCCAAAGCAGCAAGTAAACCGAGTAACGTAAGTATCAACAATAAAACGAGACAACTATGAGCAATGAAGTAATGACAAGAAACAGCGAGTGGATGAACCACATCGTGAACCACCTCAACCGAATGGTTGACAATTTTGAACGTTCCGTGATGAACTACCGCCCCATGCTTGGCGGTGAGCGCTTCATGACGGACAAGGAGCTTTGTGCCAGGCTGCAACTGAGCCGAAGAACCCTGCAGGACTACCGAAACAACGGTGTCATCCCGTATATCCAGCTTGGCGGAAAGATACTCTACCGCGAGTCCGACATTCAGAAGATTCTGATGGCTAACTATCGTGAGGCGTACAGAATGAAAGGTGTGTAGGAGAATGTCCTTGATGAGTGTGTGAAATGAACAAGGCGACAACGTATAACTTACCGAGTGTGGCTGTTATAGGTTGTCGCCTCGTTTTATTGGCTATACCGAGTTGGTCGTGTTTGCCGGGTGTTCTCCGTATGGTCTGTATAAAATCTAATACTATGATTCCTAAGACATCACCAAATTTTTGAGAGCTTTTTTGTGTTAAAATAAGCA
>OCMB01000020.1_pt1 | contig 62280 bp, 64 predicted proteins | sample 1496101 | NCBI WGS metagenome assembly OCMB01 (sample SAMN01760949, study PRJEB22395) | human gut metagenome | reverse complement strand
GGCAATATACAAAGCTTTTGCCCTTACAGGGCGCCTTGCTGATTGCCATTATACCCAGGGCGATGCCCTGGGCTAGGAGCTTTTGGGCCTTCAGCCCGTACTTTAACCACATGCGAAACTTCAGTAAAAAATAAAATATGATAAAAAAGACTGCGAACATAATACCCGCAGTCTTTTTTGTAAATATATATCGAATTGAATTTTCCTTTGCTTAGTAAGCGAAGAGAGGATAATCCTTCATGGTCTCGTTTACCTTCTCGCGAACGCGGGCGATGACCTTCTCATCCTCTGGTGAATTCAATACTTCCTCGATAAGCTCTGCGATGAGGTGCATCATATCCTCCTTGGCGCCACGGGTTGTCATGGCAGCTGTGCCCAGGCGGATACCTGAAGTCTGGAAGGCAGAACGGCTGTCGAATGGAACCATGTTCTTGTTTACGGTGATATCTGCTGCAACAAGCGCATTCTCAGCAACTTTACCTGTGAGGTCTGGATATTTACTTCGGAGGTCAACGAGCATGGAGTGGTTGTCTGTACCACCGCTTACGATGCCGAAGCCGCGACCCATCAGATCGTCAGCAAGAACGGCTGCGTTCTTCTTCACCTGAGCTGCATACTCCTTCCATGAAGGCTGCAGGTTCTCATTGAAGGCAACAGCCTTGGCAGCGATGACGTGCTCCAGCGGACCGCCCTGCTGACCAGGGAATACGGCAGAATTCAAGAGCATGCTCATCTTCTTTACCTCACCCTTCTTGGTAGTCAATCCCCATGGATTGTCAAAATCCTTACCCATCAGAATGATACCGCCACGAGGACCACGGAGAGTCTTGTGGGTAGTAGAAGTAACGATGTGGGCATACTTCAATGGGTTGTCGAGCAGACCGGCTGCAATCAGACCAGCAGGGTGAGCCATATCAATCATGAGGAGGGCACCCACCTCATCGGCAATCTTGCGCATGCGGGCATAATCCCACTCACGGCTGTAGGCGCTACCGCCACCGATAATCAACTTAGGCTTGTGCTCCAGAGCCAGCTTCTCCATCTCGTCGTAATCCACACGACCCGTCTCCTTGTTCAGGTTGTAGCCGATAGGATTGTAGAGAATGCCAGAAGTATTGACGTGGCTGCCATGAGAAAGGTGACCGCCGTGGTCGAGGTTCAATCCCATAAAAGTATCACCCGGTTTCAGTACGGCGAGCAATACGGCAGCGTTAGCCTGAGCACCAGAGTGAGGCTGCACGTTGGCATACTCAGCACCAAAGACTTTCTTCACGCGTTCGATGGCAAGGTTCTCTACGATATCCACCACCTGGCATCCACCATAGTAGCGCTTGCCTGGCAGACCCTCTGCATACTTGTTGGTAAGGTAAGAACCCATAGCGTTCATCACCTCGTCACTCACGAAATTCTCAGAAGCAATCAGCTCCATACCTTTCAGCTGACGCTGATGTTCTCTTTCGATTAAGTCGAAAATCTCTTGATCTTTAACCATTCTTATTTATTTTATGTGATTGATGCTACTTACAAAGCTCAACTTTGCCCAATTGCTGCTCCTTATCGCAGTAATGGCAGCGTACGATACCGAGTGCCTTATCTACGGTGTGGAAGAGGGTCTGCATAGGCTCGTTGTTGGTGATGCACTTAGGGTTGTTGCACTTGACGATGCCCTTGAGTGTATCTGGAGTCTTCACGGTCTTCTTCTCCACGATCTCGTAGTCCTTGATGATACTCAGTCCGATGTTAGGAGCTACCACAGAGAGGCGGTTGATTTCCTCATCGGTAAAGTACTTGTTGGCAACCTTGATGATGCCCTTCTTGCCGATCTTCTTGGAAGGCAAGTTGTAGCCGATGGTAACAGGAGTGTCCATCTTCTCCAACTGGAGCAGGTTGACTACCTGGTAGGTTTTCTCGGCTGGTATATGGTCGATTACGGTACCGTTCTCGATAGCCGCAACCACTAATTGACTTTTGTTATTTCCCATAATTAATCACTAATAAATAATCACTAAACACTACTCAATAATGGTCTTGTCGTTCTTCACATCCTCCAGTGTGATACCGAGGCAGTGGCAGAAGATAGCCTCACGTGCATAGAGACCATTCTGAGCCTGCTGGATGTAGTATGCATGTGGATCATCATCTACATCGTATGCAATCTCGTTGACACGTGGCAGTGGGTGCATGATCTTCATGTTCTCCTTCGCCTTGCAGAGCATGTCGCGCTTCAGGATATACACGTTCTTCACACGCTCGTACTCCATCAGGTCGCTGAAACGCTCCTTCTGTACGCGGGTCATGTAGAGAATGTCGGCATCGGCAATCACGTCCTCGTTGAAATCCTCGTGCTCCACGTACTTGATGTTGTGCTCCTTGCAGTAGAGTTTGTACTCCTCTGGCATGGCAAGCTCCTTAGGTGCGATGAAGTGGAAGGTAGGGTTGAAGTGGCGCATAGCGGTGATAAGTGAGTGAACGGTGCGGCCATACTTGAGGTCACCCACAAGATAAATGTTCAAGTTCTCCAGGGTTCCCTGGGTCTTGAAGATAGAGTAGAGGTCGAGCAAGCACTGAGATGGATGCATGTGGGCACCATCACCGGCATTGACGATAGGCACTGGAGCTACCTCGCTGGCGTACTGGGCTGCACCCTCAATGAAGTGGCGCATGGTGATGACGTCGGCGTAGTTGCTCACCATCAGAATAGTGTCCTTCAGCGTTTCGCCCTTGGTAGTGCTGGATGTCTTGGCATCAGAGAAGCCGATGACACGGGCGCCAAGGCGATTGGCAGCTGTCTGGAAACTGAGTTGGGTACGAGTAGATGGTTCGAAGAAAAGGGTCGCTACGACCTTTCCCTTCAACAACTCCCTGTTGGGATGCTTTTCAAACTCTTGCGCCATTTCGAGGAGGTACATGATTTTCTCCTTCGAGAGGTCGGCAATCGTCACAAAATTATGTTTTTCCATACGAATTTTGATTGAATGTTCTGAAATCGCCCCCAAAGTTACATATAATTTCTGATTTATGTGCGATATTTCAAAACTTTTATGTAATTTTGCACAAAAATGTCTTAAAAGCCTTTATTTATCGGCATCTTCGGCATCTTTTTAGCTTGGTTCACGTTTTTCGTTCACAAACACGTTGCAAAGATACAACTTTATTTTGATAGACCAATGGAGCTTTCGGATAAATTAACAGAGCGAAAAGTTTAAAGAAGCTTAAATAATTGGCTATCATTTCTATAGTAGCAATATTTTCGTTACTTTTGTGGCATATTTACAAACTAACAATTCAAAGCAATATGAACAATTTTGTAGCGATAGATTTTGAAACCGCCAATGCAGATAGAAGTAGCATCTGCCAAATTGGTATAACAGAAGTAGTAGATGGTATCTTACAACCTTCTAAAAGTTGGCTCGTACAACCAGAAGGAAACTACTATGATGCCTTCAATATTGCTATTCACGGTATCAAACCAGAAGACACCGAGAACAGTCCTGAATTTCCTGATGTATGGAAAGAGGTATATCCATATTTAAAGGATAAGGTAGTAGTGGCACACAATACTTCATTTGATATGTATGCTTTGCGTGATGCCTTAGATAACTATCAGATGGAATATCCTACATTTGATTACTTTTGTACTTTGAGAATCGCTAGATACATAGTTAAAGGCTGCTATAGCTATTCTTTAGATGTGGTACTTAATTATCTAGGTATAGAGTTTGATGGACATCATAAAGCTGATAATGATTCAGCAGGTTGCGCTAAATTGTTATTGAAGTGCTTAGATATGGATGGTAGCACTCTAGAAGAACTGGAAGAAAAGTACCATTTTCATAGAGGTAAATTTGCACCTGATACCTTCATAGCACATTTAGCTATAAATAAGAAGAGTAAAACAGAAATGTTAGAAAGTTTGGAGGAGCATCCAGAATTAGCAGATGAAGGTAACTACTTCTATGGTAAGAATGTTTGCTTTACTGGAACTTGTAGCTATGGCACTAGAAAGGAACTGCTACAAAAGATTAAAAATGTTGGTGGTATTCCTTCTGATTCTGTAACTAAGAAGACAGAAGTGTTAGTAGTTGGACAGCAAGATTATCGTGTTGTTGGTGAGGATGGAATGAGTAAAAAACAAGAGAAAGCCAAAGCCTTATTAGATAAAGGGCAAGATATAGAGATTCTTAGTGAAATAGAGTTTTTAAGTAGAATTTGATAATGCAGTTAAAGAGTGCTTTAAATAAATCAAAGTTGATTTTGAAACTTCCACAAACAGAAAAAGCCAGCCTAAATTAATAGGTTGGCTTCTTTTGTCTTCTAGCTAATATGGTTAAATCAGACTAACTAAAAGTATGATGATTGTAGCTAATATTGCTACTTTACCTGCTATCTTAATATCTACTTCTGTGCCTTCTAAAATAGGCTTATTATCTAAGAAATTAACCATCATTCTAACTAATAGATGAAGGATTATCATTACGTTAAATATAAATAAGATGTATATCATAATTTCTAAAGTTTATAAGTTAATCATTCCTTTACATATTTGCCATCTTTAAATGTTAGGCAAGTAGCTAATGATAATGGTAGTTCTGTAATCGCCTTCCATATCTTTTCACTATTGCCTGATGTAGTCTAGGGTAATAAACGCTTATAGAACATTCTGTTTCCCTAGGCTTTCTATTCCTTTAGATAATCACATACTTTACTGATGCTGAATAGATAAACCTTATTACCTACAAAATTAACATAGTAGCCATTCTAAGCCTAACCTGATTTGATAATCTTAATCATATTAACTAGCTTAGTCTTTTCCATAAATAGAGTAGAATAAGCCATTTTTCTTACTTTTATCTCTGCTATGTAGCACTATTCATTATATGTAAACTAAGCATCAATAGGAGCATACGTTTCTTCTGTGAAGTTGTAGGTTTCTATACCTAACTACTAAAGGAGTGATTCAAATTTACTTCTTCCAATTTGTTCGTTTCTTAAAAAAGCATTCATAGTAATATTGTATTTAATTTTTTAAGTTTGTTACTGTTGTATCTAATTAATGAGAGTATCTAATGAAGTGGTATCATCTGAGTGCTATAAGTGGTACTGATTGAGTGCTATGACTATTACTTATGGCTATTAATCTGAATCATTAACTATAGAAGCTGTAGCTGATTCTTCTTAATCTCATATATCATAGCTTCTAAGTTTTCCAGTTTAGTGTATAGTTCTTTGTTTTCCATATTATTTAATTATAGTTAGTTCTAATCCGTTTAATCTACCTTCATCAGTTCTTATCTTTACAGCCTTAGCTTTATAGCCAAATCTAGTTATATCTACAGCTTTAGCTACTGCATCTATGCTATACTTATTATAAAGCTGCTGTAGTCTTATCTTTAGTTCTTTGTTGCTTATCCTTGTGCCAGTTGGGAACAGTCTATTTAATTCTTGAATCATAATATAAATGTGCAGGTTTGTTTTGTTCTATTTATAGTGTTATCTGTTAATGCTTTTACAAAGTAATCTAATGAAATATCTGCTGGTAAAGTTGGGCATTTCTTAGCTAATATTTCAGCAAATGAATCATCTATATTTGGAAACTTAGCTATTAAATAGTTAAGTGCTTTGTTATCTCTTAGTGGTGGTATAGTCTTATTAACTATACAGTACTTATAGATTGTTTCATATAAGAAGTTTTTCACAGCATCAACAGAATCACCTTTAACTAGACTTAAAGGAAAATATTTAGTGGATAACTGTAGGCTATTACCTATATAACAGATATGCCCTTTTTCCTCTAATTGCTTTAACTTTTTAGCTATTTGGTTTTTACCTATTCCTAAAATCTTAATTAAGTCTGCTTTAGAATTGAATCTTATATAGTTAGTACCTTTGCAGCACTGTAGTTTGATTTTTATCAGGATTCCTTTTTCTTCTGCTGTAAGTTCTGTATCATCTTTCAATGTATGTAGTACTATAGAGAAATCATTTTTAAGTTGTGTGAAGTGATACACATTATAGTAGTGTTCCCCATTGCTTTTAGTCTTAGTAACATTTTCAAAGAATGGTTCTAAATCTTTGATGTATCTTTTTATTGTGATTTCTGATGTATCTGTTAGTTGAGCCAATTCTTTTTCTGAAATGGATGCTTTTAAGCTATTATCTTTAAATTGGTCTTTAATTAAAAAGTAAGTATAGATTTCAGAAAATTTACTTTTTGTGTTTAAATCAATCAATGTCTGTGGCATTTTCGTAAATATACTCATAATTAGCTGCTGAGTTTTCGTTAGTTAGTATTTCAAAATAATCTCTATGTGTATTCCACATTTTATACATCTGATGTGTACCAAAATATCTCTTTTGTTCTTTTCTATTCCTGAATAGTTTGTTTAATGGTTTATAAAGTATTGCTCTCATATTGGTATTGAAAAATTGATGAAAGGGTTTTCGCTAGAAAATCTAAGAATCTTATTATCTTATATTATCTATATCTTATTAGAGGTATCACTTAGGGGAAATACGGAGGTATCACTTAGGGGATAACTTAGGTATCACTTTAGGGAAATTGATATAAAACTGCATCTAATTTAAGTATTTCTGATTCCCATTTTTTTAGACATTGATACTTAAAGAAAAGGGCTATATTTCAAGCCCTATTCCCCAGTTAGTAACAAATCCTTAAAAAAAATAATCAATTATGACACAATTTCCGCGAAACACTTTTCTCTTGCTTTGTATGCTACTATATATATAAAATCCGACAACCCAAAATAAAATTTTCAGAAATTTAAGTTAGCCGCATCAGGTCGCATTTTCGGGCTTATTTCTACCTGCCTGCCAGTATGAAGCTATAAGAGATCGCCATATTTTCCGAGAAATGGATTTCCCTATATTGTGTGTTTTCTCATAGTATTAAATCTGTATATATTAGCTGGTTTTCCTAGATTTATCCGTGAGTTCTACCATTTCTATGAAGCCAGCTGTGACATTTTTTGCAGACAGCCATCAGGTTACTATAGTCATAGGCTGCTTCTAATCTTTTTAAGCCTTCATAGTTAGAAAATGAATCCTTATGATGAACATCTATAGCAGGTGTAACTAAGCCTTTAGTTAGACAAACTTCACATAGTGGATGCTGCATCAGATATGACTGCCTTAAAGATTTCCACTGCTTACTTTGATAGATTTCCTATCTTTCTTTTCGGTTTTCTCTAAGTACTGGTTTTATTCTTTTGCTTTCTGATTTCTTCAAGTATGGCATACCTCTTAATATCATTAATTAGAAAATTTTTCATCTTTATCTATTCTTCTATCTCATTTTTATGGGCATCTAAAGTATTAACTATTGTTTCTTCTGCATTAATTAGAACATCATCAGAATAGGTTTCCACCTTTGTTTCTGCATAGTTATAACATTTATCATCCCTTTGAAATTCACCTTTTAACTAGTTGAAGGCTTTGATAAACTAATCTATGAAATCCTATTCTGGATTATACTTTCTGGTAAGCATTAGATAGGCATCATTAAAAGTAGCTTCATCATCATCTGCTTTAACTAGTCTGCTATGCAAGTATCTATAATGTTTGGTGATAGCTTCATTAACCATATAGTTATACTCAGATTTTTCTAGATTATTCTGTTTCCTTCTATATTTGCTCCAGTTGTAAATCATTATAACTACCTATTAATTTATCTATTGCGTATCTAACTAATGTGCTTCTTTTTATGCCTAACTTTTCACTGATTAAGTCAAGTTGTGTTTCCTGATAAGGTGTGATTCTTACCGATACTCTAGTTTCTTTCTTTGTTATTTTCATAGTCTTATTAATTATTAAGTTATACCTAATTATATACATAAAATTTTGAACTCAAAAATATTGTGAGACATTTTTTATTTGTGTGACAAAGTACTGGATATTAGTAGAAAAAGAAAAAATCAGATTGTATAATTAACTAAAAAAATCAAGAATATGGATAATAAGTTTAAAATACCTACAGACATTGAGAAAGAAGCTAAGGATTATATGAAAGATGTGATTCTTATGCTTGAAGATAATTCACTGATGAAGAATGTAGATAACGCTGCTTTAACTATGTTGGCAAGAAATTACAGTATGTTTATCAAAGCTAGCAAACAACTAGAAAAAGATGGTTTAACAGTAGTTTCTGATAGGGGTAACATAGCACCACACCCAGCTATTAAGATAGCTAAAGATGCTTAGATTCAGGCTATGAAGGTGATGGAGAAGTTTGGTTTGACTGCTAAGGATAGAACTAAGATAGCCAAATTAAATAGTGGGGATAAGGAACTATCCCCCCTGGAGTAGTTTGTTAAGAACAGTAAGGAGGTTAGATAATGGAAGATATTAAATAGAAAGGTATGAAAGTATTAAGTTTGTGTGATGGAATGAGCTGTGGCTAGTTGGCATTAAAAAAGTTGGGCATCCCAATAGAAGCCTATTATGCAGCAGAAATTAAAGATGTTGCTATTAAGGTGACATTAGATAATTTCCCTAATACTATTGAAATTGGTGATGTAAATTAGGTATCTTATAAAGATGGAATATTAACTACAGAAAATGGAGATCTCTAGGTTGGTTAGATAGATTTGGTAATGTTTGGTAGCCCCTGCTAGACATTTTCTTTAGCTATGATTACAGAGCATAGAGTTGGCTTAGAAGACAAAGAAAAATCCGGTTTGTTCTATGAGTGCTATAGAATCTTATAGGAGGTAAAGCCAAAGTACTTTCTGATGGAAAATGTACGTAGTATGAAAGACAAAGATAGGGATTTCATTAGTTAGATGATGGGTGTAGAGCCTATAATGATTGATTCTGCTTTGATTGCTCCTGCTATGAGAAAAAGATATTATTGGACTAATATAGAAGGTGTGGAGTAGCCTAAAAAGAAAGACATACCTTTACAAAGTATTCTAACTAGTGGTTATACAGAAAGACAGAAAGCTAGATGTTTGACTGTTAGCGATTCTAGACCATTAACCACATCTGTGAAAATGTTTCACCGTTTCTATTACAAAGGGTTTAATACTTTGGTGTTTAAAGATAGACAGCACTATTTAAACTGTAAGCAATATTATGATGATAATTATAAAGGTATGGCTGCAAAAGATATTCCAGTAGATGAAACAGATGTGTTTGATGGTGTGCGCTACCTTAATTAGTTAGAGCTTGAAAGATGCTAGACAGTACCAGAAGGTTATACTAAGATATTAACAAGAAATGAAGCTGCTGATGTTTTAGGTGATGGATGGACTGTAGATGTTATTGCACACATATTAAGTTATATGAAGAAATGACAAAGCTAAAGAAGACAGCTATATTAGATGATGCTGGTAAGATTATAGGCTATGAAGCCAAAGCCAAAAACATCTAGATAAGAGTTTGCAAAAAGAAAGATGCAGACCCTATTATTATTGCTAATCACTACAGCCACAAAGTAACTAGAAACAGTTTTCTATCTTTCTTAGTTTACTATGAAGGCAAAGTTTCAGGTGCTTTACAAATTGGTTATGGTACTAATCCTAGAAAGAAGGGAAACTATAATCCTGATGAAGTTAGGGAGTTTGATAGAATGTGGCTAAGTGATGAAATGCCTAAATTCAGTGAAACTATAACTATATCCCTGCTGCATCATTATTTAAAGAAGGTGCATCCAGAGATTAAGCATTTAATTAGTTATGCTGATAATAGTAGCGATGTAGGAAATGAAGGCACTATTTATAAAGCTGCTAACTATAGGCAAATAGATAAGATTAAGTCTGATTTCTACATATTGGAAACTGGTGAAAGAGTGCATCCCATAACTATGTGGCATAGACACGGAACAAGACGATGGGCATTCTTATAGGAGCATTATCCCAATATAAAGAAGTCAGATGGCTATTAGATTAAATATGTATATGATTTATGAAGCCATACTATAAATATGTGGATGATGTACTTAATGGGAATGTGATTACTGGTGCTAATATCTAGTTAGCCTGCTAGAGATTCTAGGAAGATTTAAATAGGGATGATTTAGAGTTTAGGGAATCAGTAGTAGATAGAGCTTTAGCATTTATAAGTACAATGAAGCACTTTAAGGGAAAAGCATCTGGTTAGAACTTCATACTAGAACCGTGGTAGGCTTTCATAGTGGCTAATATCTTTGGCTTCTATTGGAAGGGAACAAATGACAGAAGGTTTTCCAGTAGTTACATTGAAGTTTCACGCAAGAATGGGAAAGCATTAAGTTTAGATACCCCTATACCAACACCAAAAGGGTGGACTACTATGGGGTAGATAGAAGTTGGTGATGAAGTTCTAGGAAGGGATGGATAGCCTACTAAGGTAACATTTGTAACACCAATACAATATAACCACCAGTGCTTTAAAGTTTCTTTTGAAGATGGAGAAACAGTAATAGCAGATAAAGACCATAATTGGTATGTAAGAGATAAGAGCAATAAGGAATTTGTAGCTACTACTGAATAGATATAGCCTAAATATAAAAGAGAACGTAAAGATGGAAAAGGCACAGAATATTTATATAGAGTGCCTATGAATTTAGCTATAGAACTACCTGCTGCAAATTTACCAATAGACCCTTATGTACTAGGTTTATGGTTAGGTGATGGTATTAGTGCCAAACCAGCCTTTACAGTACATTAGGATGATTTAGCTATGTATGACTATGTTTCTTCTATATATGGCTAGTATAAGGTTTATGTAGATAAAAGAAACACTAAAGTATATACAATTTCTTGGGCTGGTGATAAGGGTTAGGATAATTCTTAGTTAAGGCATTAGCTAGTAGAATTAAACCTATTAAATAATAAACATATACCTGATGTTTATCTAAGAGCTAGCAAAGAACAAAGATTAGCACTGCTTTAGGGATTGATGGACACAGACGGCACTGTTAGCAAAAGTGGACAATGTGAATTTGTTTAGAAGAATACATTAATAGCTGATGGCATCTGTGAATTATTAGCCAGTCTAGGTATTAAATATACAAGAAAATCAAAGATACCTACTATTAAGAATAAAGTATGTGATGAAGTATAGCGTATTACTTTCTATACAGATAAATAGTTATCGTGTTTCAGATTACAAAGGAAGTATGATAGATTGAAGGATGCTTTAAATAAGAGGATGCTTTATAAGTCTATAGTGGATATTACACCAGTAGAATCAGTACCAGTAAGATGTATTACTGTAGATAATCCAGAGCATCTTTATCTTTTTGGTAAGCATTTTACAGTAACACACAACACAGCCCTAGCTGCTGCTTTGTGCCTATATTTTCTTATAGCAGATGGTGAAGATGGTGCTGAGGTAGATTTAGCTGCAAATTCTAGGGAATAGGCTAGAATAGCTTTTGAATTTTGCTACTAGTTTGCCAAATAGTTAGACCCTAGTGGCAAATATCTTACTTCACATTTGAAGGGAATTAAGTTTAATGTTAATGCTTCTTAGTTAAAAGTGTTTGCTGCTGATGCTTCTAAACTTGATGGCTTTAATGCTTCATTTGGCTTAATTGATGAATATCACGCTGCTAAGAATAGTAAGGTTAGAGACGTAATAAAGTCTTCTATGGGAATGAGACAGAATCCACATCTATGCACTATTACTACTGCTGGATTTGATAAAACTTTGCCCTGCTATTAGCTAAGAAGTACAGCTATAGAGATTCTTCATAAACTGAAAGAAGATGATAGTATGTTTATAGCTATCTATTCTTTAGATGATAATGATGATTGGACAGATGAAGATAACTGGGTGAAATGTACCCCTAATATGGATATAACTGTAACAAAGAAGTACATTAAGGAATAGGTAAAATCAGCACTTAATAATCCATCTGAAGAAGTTGGTGTAAAGACTAAAACCCTTAATCTATGGTGTGATTCTTCTGAAGTCTGGTTATCTGATAGCTACATAGTAAACAGCACTAAATAGATAGATTTAGCTAAGTATCAAGATGAACTATGTTATATAGGTGTGGATTTATCTGCAACAAGTGATTTAACTGCTGTTAGTTACCTAGTAGTTAAAGATGGTATCTACTACTTTAAGAACTACTATTATCTACCTGAAAGTTGTCTAGTAGATAACTCTAATAGGGAGAAATATAGACTGTGGAAGAATCAGCACCAATTAAATATAACTAGTGGGAATGTTACAGATTACGATTATATAACTAAGGATATGCTACAATGGGTAGATACTGTTAGCATCCAGAAGGTAGGCTATGACAAGTGGAACGCAACATAGTGGGCTATCTAGGCTACAGAAGAAGGTTTACCACTGGAAGAATATAGTTAGAGTATAGGTAACTTTAACTAGCCTACAAAGGAACTTGAAAGATTGATATTGTCAGGTAAGGTAGTTATAGATAACAATGAAATAACTAGATGGTGTTTCTCTAATGTGCATATTAAAGAAGACCACAATGGAAACGCTAAACCGATAAAGACATAGAAGCAGATGAAGATTGATGGAGTGATCGCTATGATTACAGCTTTGGGATGCTATCTAACAGTACCACATTATAGCAACGAAATTATAACTATTTAAATATGAACTGGAATTTTTTTAAGAAGAAAAAATAGCAGGTAGAAGAAAGAAGTAGTAGCTTTGATTACCTCTTATATAACGGTACTGGAGCTTATTCTACTAATAGGGCTTTACTTTTGAGCTGTGTATATAGATGTGTTGAGGTTATATCTGATTCAGTGGCTTAGTTACCTCTAGAGCCATATAAGATAGATAGTAGTGGCTACAAATTGAAGTTTACTAACCATCCTACTTACAGATTACTTAATGCAGAACCTAACAGTAGAATGACTAGATTCACCTTCATTAAAACGCTGATTGTATCAACACTTCTAAAGGGAAATGGATATGCATTCATTGAAAGAGATAATTTAGGGAATGCTACAGCTTTACACTATATACCATCTGATTTAGTTACAATCATACCACCAAAGACTTTAAAGGATAATGTAGCCTATAGTGTTACTGGATTATCTAACATTATTGAAGCTTGCAATATGATTCACATCTTAAACTTTAGCTATGATGGTATTACTGGAATCAGCACATTAGCACACGCAAAGAATACTTTAGGTTTGTCAGCTGATAGTGAAGCACACGCAAGTGGATTCTTTAAAGGTGGAGCTAACTTAGCTGGAATCCTTAAAGTGCAAAGTAATCTAACTAGTAAGCAGAAATCAGATTTGAAGAATAGTTGGCAAACAGCATTTAGCCCTTCAACTGGTTAGCCTAATGGTGTAGCTGTATTAGAAGGAAATATGGAGTTCTAGCCTATAACGGTTAATCCTACTGATGCATAGTTATTGGAAACTAGATAGTTTAATGTGATTGACATTTGCAGATTCTTTGGTGTTTCACCAGTGAAGGCGTTTGATTTATCTAAGTCTAGTTATTCTACAGTAGAAGCTACTAACCTATCATTCCTTACTGATACTCTTTCACCACTGCTAGAAAAGCTAGAACTGGAATTTGAAAGAAAGCTGTATAAACCATCAGAGAAAGAATCCATTGATGTTAGATTTGATACATCTAGATTACTTAGAGCAGATAAATAGAGTTTGGCATCTTACTACAACACATTATTTAATATAGGTGTGGTTAGTCTGAATGAAATTAGAAAAGAACTTGATTTAGCTGCTGTAGAAGGTGGAGATAATCACTTTATTTAGGTGAATATGACAACAGTACAGAATGCAACCAATTTAGTTACTGCTGATAAATCTGTTAAAGTACTAGATGAGAAATGAGAGGAGTAATTTATAAATATACCAGCCCTTCCAATAAGGTATATGTTGGTAAAACAACAAATGAAAAATAGAGAAAGTTAAGACATTAGTGTGATAAAAAAGAAAGATGTGTAGCTTTACAAAGAGCATTTGCTAAGTATGGCTATGATTCTTTTACTTATGAAGTAATAGAGATAGTAGAAGATAATGATATTTCTGTAGTAAATGACAAGTTAAGCCAACTAGAACAATATTATATTGCAGAATATAAAAGTAATAATCCTTAGTATGGCTATAACCTTACTAAAGGTGGTGAAGGTATGTCTGGTTATCATCATTCCAAAGAAAGTAGGTAGAAGATGCGTGAAGCCAAACTAGGTAAGACTTTACCAGAGGAACACAAAAAGAAAATTATGCAAAGTGCTAAAGGTAAGAAGAAAATAGCACAATGTGATATGGAAGGTAATATTATTGCAGAATTTAATTCTATTGCAGATGCTTCAAGATGTACAAATATTAAAAAGGCTACTATTAGCTATTAGTTAAACCATTCTAAGAAAACTACTAAAAACAAGTATGGTTATATATGGATGGAAGTTAATAAAGCTGCTTAGAATGTACCATCAAACAACGCTATAATATCAGAAGATGAAGAAGAAATAGATACTAATAAACAAGAATGAATAAAGCTATGAAAGAAGTAAGAATGAATCAAGACAGTATAACTAATTTACCTGAATCTAGAAAGGTTGAAGGCTATGCTGTAGTGTTCCAGTCTGAATCTAATGATTTAGGTGGATTTAAAGAAGTGATTGATAGCAGGGCTTTAGATGGCATCATAGAAAAGTCTGATGTACTGTGCTTACTTAATCACAATGAAGATAAGGGTGTATTAGCTAGAAGTAATAAAGGTACTGGTAGCCTAACTTTAGAGGTAGATGAGAAAGGTTTGAAATACAGCTTTGAAGCACCTAATACTGCTTTGGGTGACGAAGTTCTGGAAGGTATTAGAAGGGGTGATATTAGTGCTAGTTCTTTTGCTTTCACTGTTGAAAGTGATTCTTGGGAGAAAAGAGAGGATGGAAGTTATCTCAGAACCATCAGAAGCATTAGTTAGTTATTCGATGTTTCACCAGTGTACTCAGCAGCTTATGATAGTACTTCTGTAGAGTTGGCTCATAGAAGTTTAGATAGTTTTAAGGAGAAGGAGAAGAAAGATTTAGCACATTATTTTGAGGAGTTAAGAAAGAGTTTATGAAGAATAGTGTTGAGTTGATGGATAAAAAGAATCTTTTGAAGGTTCAAGCAGAAGCATTAATTAAGGGTGCAGAAATGGAATCAAGAAAGTTAAATGCAGAGGAGCAAACTAACTTGGATTCTATTAAAAAGTAGATAAATGATATTGATACAGAGATTAGAGAACTTAATAAGACATTAAACAAAGAAACAAGAAGTATGGAGAAGTTTTCACTTTTGAAGGCTATTAATGATGTAGCCAATAACAGACAGTTAGACGAGAGAAGTCAAGAAGTCATTAATGCAGGTATGGCTGAAATGCGTAAATCAGGTTTATCTTTCAGTGGCTAGATTCTGATTCCAGTAGAGCAAAGAGCAGACATTCAAGCTACAGTAGATGCAGCAGGTAAGGAAGCAGTAGCTACTGATAAGTTGAATATCTTAGAGCCATTGAAGGCAAAGATGGTACTTAGTGAAGCAGGTGCTACTTATATGACTGGATTAGTAGGTAACATTTCTATTCCTTCTTACAGTGGTGCTACTGTAGGTTGGGCTGATGAAACTGGTGCTGCTGCTGATGGTGCTGGTACATTTGATGAAGTAGAGTTTGCACCAAAGAGATTAACAGCTTACATTGATGTATCTAAGCAGTTCCTTATTCAGGATTCAGTATCAGCAGAAGCTTTAATTAGAAAGAATATTGTTGAGGCTATCAGTCAGAAGTTGGAAGCTACTATTTTGGGTGATGGAGCAGGTTCTACAAAGCAGCCAGCAGGTATCTTTAATGGTGTTACTGCTTTGAAGGATAATAGCTATCAAACATTTGCAGAAATGCTTCAAAAGCTGGAGGAAGCAAACGTATATGGTGATATTAAATATATTGTTTCACCTGCTATCAAAGCACAGTTGAAGACTACTGCAAAGACAGAAGGAGCTTTCGTTATGGAGGATAACGAGGTAGATGGCATTCCAGTACTTAGTACATCAGCTTGCAAAGGTATTGTTTTGGGTAATTTTGAGAACTATGTCATAGCACAATGGGGAGCGATCGATTTGACTATTGATCCTTATTCATAGGCTGCTAATGGAAAGGTTAGATTAGTGGTTAATGCTTACTTTGATGCTAAACCAGTTCGTAAAGAAGCATTCGTAGCTAACAAAGCTAAGGTAGTAGCTGCTTAATTAGTAAATCTGATTAACTATGCAAATTGAGCTGGATTTAATTAAGAAACATCTTAATATAGATGATTCTTTTAAGGATGATGATACCTATCTCTTAGCTTTATCTGATGTTGCATAGGACATAGTACAAAAACACATTGATTGTACGTTTGAGGATATTGTGAGAAGTGAAGGAGCTTTACCGGCTTCTTTACTTCACGCAGTACTACTTATGATAGGCAACCTATACAATAATAGGGAATCAGTGGCATTTGCATCTGCTTAGGAAATACCACATTCCTATGATTATCTATTATCACTTTACAAACACTATAAGAAGTATGAGAGCGGGATTGTTAACGGAGCAGATTGACATTCTGGAATCCAGCCTTATTAGAAACGCTTATGGTGAAGAGGAAACCTAGTGGAGCATTAAACAGACTACTAGGGCTAGACTGATGCACAAAGGAGGAAATAGAACATTATCCAATGATGAAGTAGCATACCAATATTCAAAAACATTTTAGGTACGTCATTATATAATGGTTAATGAATATGATAGGATTCAGTGGAATGGTAAAATCTATAGAATATTAGATATAGAACCAGATAAACAGCAGATGTTATTAACTATAAATGTAGAATTAGTAAATGATTGATTCTTTAGGCATAGGAAAAGTAATCTATACCCTATTAGGTGATTTTAAGACTTATCCTTTGGTAGCTGATAATAATGCCAAATATCCCTTTATTGTTTATAAGAGGAATAATGTTATCAGTTCTACCTGCAAAGATGGAAGCTATGAAGATACTGTAGATGTTGGTATAACAATAGTTACAATGAAGTATGCAGAAGGTATAGAGATAGCTAATAAGGTAAGAGAGATATTGTAGAGATAGGTAATAAAGATAGATGATATGATACTTAATGATACGTATTTAATTAGTGCAAACGAGAGTTTCACAGATAACGTATTTGTTTAGAATTTGAACTTTAGAACTACTATAACAAAATAAATAATATGGCAGCAAATAAAATTATTAAAGGACGTGATTTGATGCTTTTTGATAATGATGGACATAGTTATGCTTATGCTACTAACCACACATTAACTATTACAGCAGAAACGGTAGATGTATCAAGTAAAGACCACGGTGTTTGGGGTGCTAGTGAGGTTAGCAAATATTCTTGGGAAATCACATCAGAGAATCTTTTCACATCAGAAGATTACGATAAGTTGTTTGATTCAATGTTAGCTAGTAAAGCTATTACTGTAAGATTTGGATTGAAGACAGACCAGATTGATAACACAAAGAATGTAGCAGATGGTGATACTTCACTTCCATATTGGACTTCACAGAAAACTTATTACGAAGGTAAGGTAATTATTACATCTTTGGTAGCTAATGCTAACAATGGTGAGAATGCAACCTATTCAGTTACATTAACTGGAACTGGTTCTATTAAAAAGACTACAACACCTGAATAATTAGATAGATAAGGGCTACTACAGCCTATAACTAAGGGCAGTAGATTTATTTCTATTGCCCTTTAATTATATTATAAGAATATGAACATAAATATTAATGATAAGGAGATTACTTTGAAGTATTCTTTGAGAGCTATGATGATGTATGAGAATGTAACTAATAAAACTTTGAATCCGTCAGGTATTACTGAGGTGGTTACTTTCTTCTATTGTGTAGTGTTAGCATCATCTAAAGACTATAGCCTATCTTTTGAAGATTTTATGGATTGGCTAGATGAGAATCCAGATACATTAAAAGAATTTGGTGAGTGGCTTCAAGCTACCTTCACAAATACCAATAAGCTAAAAAAAGCCTAACCACCAATAGTAAAGATGAAGAAGCTCCAAAATGTCTATACCACTATCTATTTAATCTGATGTGTTTCTAGTTTAGGATTATCACAATAGAGTATTTTATGGATGATTGTACTGATTGGGAACTAAATAATCTGATAGAGAATATTCCATATTTAGATAGGAATCTATGGGAATCAAGTAGGCTTAATTCTTATGTTACTGCTTAGGTTAATTCTAGAAAGAAGATTAGTTTTCAAGATATATGTACCTTCAAATGGGAAGAAAAGGAAACAGAAGAAAAGAATATAGAGATTTCAGATGATGATATTCAAAGACTTAAACAATTATCTAAGAAATGGAAAGATTGATTTATGATACTGCTGATTTCAATGGTATTAACGCATAGACAGTTTAGAAAGTGAATAGAGCTGTAGTGGCTGCTGCTATTAAGATTAGGGATGATGTACGTCAAACCTTTGTTTCTGATGCATAGTCATTATATAGACATCATACTGGAAACATTGAGAATCTAACCACTGGTATAATGATAGGTAAAGATAGAGGTGGTAGCATTAAGATTCACGCAATGGGTAGCAGGGAGGACTATGAGAGTTTTAAGACTAGGTTTTTTATTGGTGGTACTAAATACAGAACGCAAGAAAAGAGAAATGGGAGACCTATCAGACCATTCACTAAGGGATATATAGCCCCTACAGATACATTAAATAGAGTAGTTAACAGTTCTGGAGCTATACTAAGTAATTACATACAAAGAGCATTAAACTAATATGGCAAATAATTTAGTTACAGTTATTTCAGCTGATACTAGTAGGTTTACTAGAGCAATAAATGAAGCCCAAAGTGTATTATCTAGATATGCTAGAGAAGCCAGAACTGCAAGCGGTTCAATATCCACTTGTGCTAGTGTTACAGATGCATAGGTAACATCTTATCAAAGATTAGTTAGAGCTATGCAGAGAGTATCTAACGGCACAATGACTACTAGCTAGGCTGAAAGAGCTTTAGTACAATAGATTCAGGAATTAAGAATACAATGGGCAAACTTATCTGATGATGCTAGAAGAAGTGATTTTGGTAGAGCTTTATCTGAATCCATAGCATCAGCTGAAAGATAGTTAGAACAAGTAAGAACATAGATAAGATAGACACGTGAAGAATTAGATAACTTATCATCAGCATCAGAAGGATTTGATTTAAGCAGTATAGGTAATAGCATCAACAGTTTAAGAAGTGGAGATATATCTGGATTTGTTTCTTAGCTATAGGCATTAAGAAATATTTCACTAGGTAGTATTGTTTCTTCTGTTGGAGCACTTGGGGCTTCATTAAGTGCTGCTATTGCACCAGTAGCCGCTTTGGTTGGTGGTATAGCTGCTTTAGGTTATACAGTCAGTGAATCAATATCATCAGTATCAGACTTTGAAACACATTTAGATGGATTGTAGTCTTTAACTGGATTAGGGGATGATGCTATGAAGTCTATAGCAGATGGAGCTATAGAAATGAGTAAAGGATTTAAATCATCAGCTAGTGAAATAGTTGATTCTATGAAGCTGATAGGTAGTCAAGCACCTGAGTTATTACAGAATCAAGATGCTTTGATGAAGGTTACAGAAGCTGCTAATGTACTATCAGAAGCAGCAGGTATAGAAGTAGTGGATGCTGCTAAGGGTGTAACTACAGTTATGAATTAGATGGGTGCTAGTGCATCAGAAGCTACAAATATTATCAATGTATTAGCAGCATCATCTTAGCAGGGTTCAGCAGATGTAGCCTATTTAAACACTGCATTTGAAAAGGCTGGTACTGCTGCTAAATCTGCTGGAATGGATTATACTTAGTTAGCTGCTGCTATTGAAACGATAGCACCTAAATTTAGTAGTGCTGATGTAGCAGGTTCTACTTTAAATTCTACTTTGTTGGCTTTGTCTGTTTAGGCAAATGACAAGTTTAAGCCAGCTGTAGTAGGTATGGATTAGGCACTTTAGAACTTAGCTAAAGCAGAAATGGATGATATACAGATGAAGAACTTAGTAGGTGCTTCTAATATCACTATGCTTAAAACACTGATTGAAGCTAAGGACACATTTAAAGGCTTTGAATCATCTTTAGCAGGTACTAATACAGCCTATGAACAGATGGCAATAAATACAGATAACTTAGATGGTACTATAGGAGGATTAAAATCTAATTGGGAAGCCCTTCTACTTACATTAGGAGAATCTGAAATTATCTAGGGTATCATCCAGTTCTTCCAATAGGTAATATCCACCCTAACAGAACTGATTAACTACATTTCTGCTACTATTAAAGAGTTTGAAGGATTAGGAGGTAGTATAAATATAGTGGATGCTTTAGGGGCTGTATGGAAGGTAAATGTAGCCATAATTAAAGCTGCTTGTGAAATCATAGAAGTAGCTATAGCTGCTGTTATTAAGTTATTCCAGAAGATTGGTTAGGTAGTTAGAACTGTTTGGGGAAGCATTAAACAGACACTTAAAAATGTAGGATTCTTTGAACCGATTAGAAACGCTTGCAAAAGTGTTATTACTTGGTTTACTAATATGGTTCAGAAGATATAGGGAGTTTGGACAGACTTCAAAAGATGGTTAGGCTTAAACGTAGCATCCACTAAGATAACTGTAGATAATGAAGTAGGTGATGCTGTAGGAGGTAATAAACCATCTGGAGGTACTTCATCATCAAGTGGTAGTACTTCATCAGGTAGTACATCATCAACTGCTTCAAGTGGTAAGACTGGAAGAACACCTAAAGTAACTACAACCAAAGTAACTACAAAGCCACAATATAAAGAAGGCTCATTAGGTAAAATTGAAGAAAATATAAGTAAGAAATAGGCAGAATTAAAGCTAGCTATTTCTGATGAAGATAGAAAGAAAATACAGAAAGAAATCAATGATCTAACTAAGAAGAAGGAAGCTATAGAGTTATCTTTGAAGGTTTAGCCAGATGCAGGTAGCCTATAGTCTTTAGAGGATTCAATAAGTAAGAAGCAGAAAGAATTAAAGTTAGCTATTTCTGATTCCTCTAGGGAATAGATTTAGAAAGAGATTGATGAACTTACTGGATAGAAATAGGCTATTGAAATCCTACTTAAACCTGCTATAGATGATAAAGGTATAGAAGGATTAAAGGATAAGATTTCATAGCATAGTGAGAAAAAGCAGAACTAGCCTAGTGGTAATAAGGTATCATAGGCAGAAACCAAAGCTGATAATCTCAAAGAAGAACTAAAGTATAATTAGGATATAGTTAAGAGCTACAAAGAACAGTACAAAGCCGTACAATCCAGATTAAAGGCAGGTGTTACATTAACTACTAATGAATCAAAGTTAGCAGATATTTATGAGGATGCTAAGAAGAAAGTGGATGATTTAACTAGTGCTTATGATAATGCTGCTAGAAGTGCTGAATAGCTAAAGGCAAATTCCACCTTTAATAAAAAGATGTATGCAGGTATTAAGGGCACTGTTAAGACTATTGGAAGCCTTAATGATTCAGTAGTAGGTGTTACTAGCACTTGGGAAAATATGGCTGAAAACTGGAATGATATGAGTACATTTAAAAAGGTTACATCATCCATCAGTGCAGTTATCAGTACCATTAATGAAGCTATGGGTGCTTATGAAGCTATATCTGATGTAGTCTAGTTATTTGGTGAAATAAGTGAAGCTAGTGCTGCAAAGAAAGTGGCTGCTGATGCTACAGAAATGGCATCTGATAGTACTAAAACAGCTTTAAGTACAGCAAATTCTTAGGTAGAGATAGCTAATAACCAATAGGAGCAGATGAGTGATTTGGCTAGTGTTGGAACTAAACAAGCTAGTGCTATAGCTAGTGCTACTGCTTCTGGTGCTAAACTACCATTCCCTGCTAACTTGGCTGCTATTGCTGCTGGAATCGCTGCTGTAGTAGCTGCTTTCGCTATGATAAGTAGTTTTGCTGATGGTGGTATTATTGGAGGTAACACCACATTAGGAGATATGAATATAGCTAGAGTGAATAAGGGTGAAATGATTCTGAATGGCACTTAGCAGAAAAGACTGTTTTCTATATTGGATGGTGGTGTATCAGCATCCCCTAATAATATAACTAGTGGAAATGTGAAGTTTGAGATTAAAGGCTCTACATTGGTTGGAGTTCTTAAAAATCATAACAGTAAAATGAATAAAATAGGATGAAATACGAAGGAAGATTTAGGACTTTAAAAGATGAAATGATTCAAGTTGTCATCATAACTAATAATGATGCTAGCTAGGAAGAAGAAATATTCTTTGCTGATGAATCGCCAGTGATGATTTCACAAAGTTCTGATGGCATCTTTTCACCTATAAAGTCTAGAAGTTGTACCATTAAGCTAGTAACTAAAGATGTGTATTTTGACATCTACAGCGGTTCTTCACACGGTACATCTGTAGCTGTAAACAATCTAACTAATAGTGAATGTTTGTTTTATGGCTATGTAACACCCTGCTAGTATAATCAGCCTTATCTATATAACAATGAAATCGAGATTGAAGCGGTGGATGCTATTTCCACCCTTCAAGATTTCAAGTATAGCTATTTGAACGGCAAAGAATCATCTGTAGCTATAATAGATATTATTAAGAAGCTGATAAGTATAGCAGGTTATTCAGGTAAGATGTATATGTAGTATAATGCTAATAAGATGAAGGCAGCAAAGGACTATGCACCTACATAGTTTGAGTATATCAATGATGCAGTTTTCTATGAAGATAGTGGTGAAGCTAGTGATTGCTATGCAGTGCTGGAAGAGATATGTAATTTCTATGGAATAAGCTGCATACCTTATGGAAATGATGTTTTCTTTGTAGATTACGAGGTTATAGCTAGTACAAATGATGATGAGTTATCTTATACTGATTTGAAGTCATTAGCTACTTCTACCTTCTATATTCCAGGCAATATAACTAAGGAAGACTATGCAGGTGAAGATTAGAACCTAGAAATGGATGAGGTGTATAATAAGATAAGTGTTAAGGCTGATGTATCAGAAGTTAAAGATGATGATTTAGGTGTTAATCCAGAAGATGATGCTAAATCCAGTACCTTCTATGAAATGTTTAGGTAGGGTGCTTAGATAGTAAAGCAAAATAAGATGTGGATTATAGCTACCAGATACTTTCAGTTTGACAATAGTTCTAAATATTGGAAAACCCCAATAAACTGTAATAATAGTGGCAATAGTTTAAGCTTTGGATTTAATAATACCTATAATTCCATTGATGAAGCTAGAGATAGTTTCCCTTATAACAGTGGTAACATATTTAATGCTATTGTAGGTTAGTGCTGTTTACCATCTTAGCAATTTGGATATGAAGCAAGTAAGGAAATGCCATACAGTACTAGCTGGAATAATATGTTATCTTTCTTCACTTAGGGCTATTGGATGCACAAGTATTATAAAGATAATAACAGAGATAGTGGTTATAATGATTCTGAATTGCAACAATATTGGGAGGGTGCTTTCTATAACCTGCATTTCGGAGGATATAAACCAGTACTAATATACAATTCACCTTAGTTAATTAACTATAGCCCTGCTGAATATAGTAGAACTAGTTATTTATGCTTTACTGGTAGTTTGTTCTTTCAAAGACAATGCAGCTATGACAAAGTGAATTATAATAAAATCTGGGATGTTAACGAAGATGCTAATGACTGTGATGGCTATGCTTTTCCAATAACGGAAATAGGTTGTAACAGTACTGATAATGCTTATTCAAGAAATAAAGATGATGCTGATTATAATAAAGGCTGGAACTGCTTAAAGCTGAAACTAAGTATAGGAAATAAATACTGGAATGGTAGCTAGTGGACAACTAAAGAAAGTGTTTGCTGGATTCCCTATCATAAAGAAAATGTAGTTAGTGATGAAGAATGCTTAGTTTGGACTGGATGGAACAAACCAGTAACTAATCATAACTATACCTACAAAGTTAATAAGGATGCTTATGTTATACCAATTAATAGGGATGATAATCTTTAGGGGTATTTGCATCTAGAAGTATATATACCTAAAATACCGTGGGATAACTAGTTATATAGAGAAAACAATTATCTTAGAATTAACTATAATAAGATTCCACCAGTTATCTTTATGAAGGATTTCGGCTTGTCTTTATGTACACCTAGCATTTAGGAATAGTGGTACACTGTTTTTGATAATGAAGAAGAGGATGATGATATTATCTATTCTAATACCATTGATGGTAATAATGTAACAGATATGGATGATTTGGATTTGAAGATTAATACCTATAATCATTAGAAACCTATAGCTAAATCATACATTATAGAGCCTTCTATGGTAAATGGTATCGTAGATATTGATTCCTGCAAATATCATAATTAGGGATTCTATAACAGTCTAACAGATAAGTCATAGAGATAGGAAATGAATCTGGTGGATAAGTACTACAACCATTATAGCACACCTAAAAAGATTTATAATTGTGTTGTACACGAATATAAAGCACCTTATAAAAGAATACAATGTACTGCTATCAGTGGTAAGTATATAGTAGATGAACAAAGCTATGATTTAAAGGCTGATGTAAACGAATTAAAACTAGTAGAGGTATGACGGATTTAGAGCTGGATTCCCTAGATTAGAATGTGAGAGATTTGGGGATAAGGGTAGAAATGGATAACATTAGAAACAAGATTCACTGCATTCAATGTGATAGAAAGATAGAAGGTATCTAGAACACTATGAACCAGATGAATAAGGATAAGATTAAAGAAGATATGGCATACTTAGCTAAACAAACATCTAACTAGGCTGATACTATAAAGGCTATGGAAGATGCTAATTATAGAAAATAGATAACTGGTTTATCTGATAAGGTGGGCATTAAAAAGAAGTAGCTTAATTAGATGAATCAAGAGCATCAGGCAGAACTGGAAGCACTTAAAGGTAGTGTAACTAGTTAGGCTGATTACTTAGATAGAGTGAATGATTTGTTAGCAGGTATCATCCAGCATCAGGTAATTAGTGAAGATATGTATTAGGCTTTAGGCACACCAGATAATGATACTTTATACTTTACTTATGAAGATTAATTATGGCTGCAACATTAGAAAATATACAGACGCAAGTAGAAGCCATTTAGGGCAACTTATCTACATAGACAACCAAACTAAATAATCATTTGGCTGATGTGGATAACAGTATAACTAATATTAATACTAAGATTAAACTACTTAATAATGAAGATTTGAAGATACATCAAGAGGTACACGATTTAGCATCTGATGTAGAAACCAATGATACTAGACTTTAGAGAATTGAAGTTTAGGATTTGTAGGGTTAGATAGATTCTGTAAGGGATTCAATAGATGAAGACATATAGAAGCAGATGGAAGAAATGGATTTAGAACATCATATAGAACTGCATCTATTAGCTAATAGCATAGATTCACATACAGATAAATTAAATAAACTAGAACTTAAAGGTGCTGAGATTCCAGAGCATATTTTTGTTTCTGAATCAGACTATGAAAAGATTCATCCAGAATCAGATAAGTTCTATTTCACTTATGAAGAAGAATAATTATGGCATTATTTGTAAATGGTGGTAAAAATGTAGTGCAGGTAACAGCATACAATAGAGCTATTACAGCTATATATAAAGGTGCTGTGAAAGTTTGGGAAGCTGTTAGAAGCTGCTTTGGAAGTGGTTTCTGGAATCCTAGTAAACCGTGGATGCAAAGTGAAGGATGGAGAGAAAATAAAAAGTACTAATTAATAATATTAAGAAATGGCAAAAGTAAAGAATGAATTAATCTCAGATTTAAATGTTTCTTGGGAAAACTATGCAGGTTCTTCTGTTGAATCCTTCATTAAGGATTAGCTAAGAAAAAGCTGTGGCTATATATACAGAAGTGCATCTAGAGAAGGAGATTATTATTATTTGTATGGCTTCCAATGTATAGATGATTTCTATGATTGGTAGGCTGGTGAAGATATAACACCACTGTTTAAGGTTCAGCTACCTAATATGGAAAATGATGTGTTTGCTGTTAACCTTAGCACAAGTTCAAATACTAAGAAGTTGGTGAATCTGGGTGATGGTGTAAAAGTACAGATTAGATATACTTCTACATCTACTAATCCTAATACAGAGATTACCAGTGATACCTTCAATGATGGTACATTGATTATAACTAGAAGCTCAAATGGTTCTGCATTCTAGGAGGTAGGTAGAATAACCATCCAGCCACAAAGTTATACCAGTACTACCTTCTAGACTATAGATATAACTAAGTATTTGACAGATGGAGATAATAAGATAAGAATGAGAGTAGAAGATAATGTAAACGGTTCTACTTCTACTGTAATCACGTTTCATTCTATAGTTAATACTTCTTTGGTAGTTAGAAACGCTACAGACAATTCAAAGCCATTAACTTCTTTGAATCTTAGCTACTACATAGAAGGACAGATAGAGAAGACTTTGCATATTAAAGTTACTGATGCTTCAAGTGCTGTAGAAACATTCCAGTTTGCTATTGGTAATGGTACATATATAGAAGTTCCTTATGCCTTCTTGGTAGAAAGAGAGTTTGCAACTGGAATTATTAATGTGGAAGCTTGGTTAACTGTAGATGATACTACATTAGAGTCAAATCACATAACTAATCAGTTCTTCTTTATAGCTGATGATTGTACTGATAGCATCATTATCCTGAATGATACTACTAAGAAGGTAATTAATTACACTAATACTAAATTCTTTGATTTCACCTTATTCAATAAGGCATCAGATGTAACTATAGTATTGACAGATGGAGATAATGAGTATATGAACTATACCTATAAGAACTGTGAAGTAGGTAAGGTATATAGCTTCTATAATACACTGGAGTTAGAAAGTACTGCTGATTTGATTGATGCAGTAGTTAGAGTTAGCACAAAGGATATGACATCAGAATTTGCAGTAGTCATAGATAATACTGTGAAAATGTCACCTACAGAAGGAGCGGACTTTATTGTTAATCCAAAGATTAGAAACAATTCAGAAACTAATCCTAACTAGATAATCAATAGTGCAAATGATACTGTAGTAGCTTCTACCTTCACTAATTTCTCTTTTGATATTGATGGATGGCTGCAAGATAATGATGGTATAGGTGTTCTTAGAATCCCTAGAGGTAGAAAGTTATCTATTAACTATGATCCTTTGGATAGCCTAACTAAAGGTACTACTATAGAGTTTGACTATAAGGTATTTAACGTATATGATGAAGATAATGTAGTATTTAGATTCTGTAGCTATAAAAATGAAGTACCTCTAGGCTTTGAAATGAAGGCTACTGAAGCTGTATTTATGACTACTGAAAAGCAGACTAAGAGAGATTAGGATATAGTTTTCTAGGATGAAGAAAGAACACACGTAGCAATCAATATAGTGCCTAACCTTAGTAACAGTGGTTTAAACTACATCAGAATCTTTATCAATGGTATAATGAACCGTGAAATGGTTTATACAAATGCTGATAGATTTAAGGATGATGTACTTACTATGGAGTTTGGGGCTGATGATTGCGATTTAGATATATATGGAATCAGAATCTATAAGAAGGGTTTAAGTGCCAATGATATTAGATAGGACTATATGAGCACCCTTCCAAATATTGAATCAAAGATAGCCTTTAGGGATGCTAACGACATAGTTAGTGCAAATGGTACTATTAGTTATGATAAGGCATCTGTGAAGTACAATACACTTATATGGACTGGTTAGCATCCAGAGTATAAGACTGGAAACGCAAAGTACAAAGGTACGTTAGCTATTAACATCATTGGAGAACCAGAGCATTCAGGTATAATTAATAATATGAAGATTAAGGGTTAGGGTTCTTCTTCTAGAGGTTATTGGAAATGGAATCATCAATATGATTTCAATGCTGATTCTGTATGGACTGATGGAAATGGTGAAGAAAGAGGTGCTTTCTACCTGCTTAATGATGATTCACCTAAAGCTAGGAAGTTGGTAGCTAAATTAAATTGGGCATCCCCTATGCAATCTCATAAAATGGGTGCTACAGCTTTGTTCACTGATTTGTGGAAATCAATAGTTGGAGGTAACAGTATAACTAAAACCTAGGGCTATGAGAATGTAAGAGTATCAGTAGAAGAAAAGCCATTCCTATACTTCATAAAGGAAACAGAAGATAGTTAGCCAGTCTTTTCTGGATTAGTAACCTTTGGAAGTGGTAAAGCTGATGTAGCTACATTCTAGGGAGATAAGAACACATTTAGTGGCTATCTGATGGTTGAAGGTTCTGATAATGGTATGCCACTTACATTAAGACAAGTGCCTTGGATTGATTCAGAAGTTACCTATAATGAAGATGAAGAGTTTTTTGAGTACAATGGTGAAGGCTAGTTAGACTATGATTTAGGTAATAGAGATAATGTAACATACTTCAAAGATGCTTTCAATTTCTCATACCTGCATAGCACCAGATTGAAGCCATATACAAACGATAGTGAATTGATTGATCAATCTTATCAGTACTGGAATACATCTACATACAATTTAGTTAGATACAACCCAATAACTAAAACTTGGGTTAATGCAGGTATAACTAAAGAAGGTGAAGACTATGCTGCATTAAATATCAAATCACAGACTGGAATAGTACCTAGTGGCGATAAGGATGCAGATAACACTGCTTTCATTAATTGGAGAGTAGCAGACTTTAAGGCTAAAATATCTAATTACTATAATGTGAATGATGTGCTGTATTGTATGGCATTCTTGAAGATGATAGCTGCTGCTGATAACAGATGTAAGAACACCTATGAGTATCTAGACCCTATTACATTGAAGATATGTATGGCTTAGGACGATTTAGATACCATCTTTTTAACTGATAACGTAGGTAGAAAGACTAAGCCTTATTATGTAGAGGAACACGATAAGAATGGTTCTAACTTCTATTGGAATGGTGAAGATAATGTTTTCTACAACCTGATGGAATAGGCTTTCAGTCTAGAGTATAAAGCTATGATGAAAACTATTTTAGATAAGATGGCTTCTACTGAATTTGGTGGAAGTGCTTAGGAGTGCTTAAATAGATACTTCTTTAGCATCCAGAAGTATTTCCCTTCTGTAGCCTTTAATGAAACTGCTAGACTGCTTTATGAAGAAGCATCAGTAAAGTAGGCATCAGGAGAATATAAGAATGGTACACCAGCTATAACATAGTCTTTAGGTGATTAGTTATAGGCTGAAATGCAGTGGTGGAAACGTAGATTGCCATACTTACAATCTTTGGCATCATCTAATCCATTCTATGTAAGAAGTAAAGATAGCTTAGGATTCAGAAGCGTATTAACTACAGCATCAGGAAGACCGTCATATACCTTTGATTTAGTACCTTGGCAGTGGTTATATCCAAAGATTGGTGTAGGTTAGTCTATGGGTGCTGATACTACTAGAGTTCAAGCAAAAGAGACATATAAAACCAGTACCATTAATACAGATGGTAATACAGATACCTTTATCTATGGTGCTAACTACTATACTAGCTTTGGTGAATTTGCGGATAAATCTATAGGTGAAACATTTGAGTTATCAGGTGAAAGGCTGCTGGAATTTAGTGCTGATTCAAGAAAGATAAGTGGTACTATGCAGTTTAGACCTATTGCTATGAAGGTAAGTTGTCCAAACCTTAGAAAGCTTACTTTGTATGGTGTTTCTACTTTGGCAGGTAACTTAAACCTTAGTGGATGCAGTAAATTGGAAGCAGTGGATTTAAGAGGTACAAATCTTAATACTGTAGTTTTCCCTGCTACTTCTACATTGAAGGAAATCAGCATACCTAATGTTTCCACATTATCTATTCTTGGATGCCAGGCACTTGAAAGAGTATATTTTGAAAGTCTATCTAATATGGTATCGATAACTACAGATAACAGTGTAGTGTTTGAGAATGTCATAACTAATGCTGCTAACTTGAAGGAAGTACATCTGTAGGGTATCAACTATAATGCAGGTAAATAGTCAGAACTGGTTTATAACTTACTTCTTAATAATAACACTACTGCTACTGGTATAATCAATCTGAATAAAGCCCTAACTATTGAAGAAAAGAATGCTTTGATTCAGAAGTATGGAGATATTGATGATAAGGCTAACAGTCTATATGTTACCTATACATTGATTTCACAAAATACTATAACTATAACTGGTGATACCTCAATAACATAGGGATAGACTAAAGTTTATAAAGTAGTATATGAAGGCAATGATTTTAGAAATGTAGAATGGACTGTAACGAATGCAGAATTTAAGGCAGAAGGTACTTCTTGTACTGTTATTGCCCCAAAAGATTCAACACAAAGCATAGTTGTCAAAGGTAAATTAAACAGAATAGATAAAGATGCTTTGGTAAGTACAAAGACTGTGACAGTAAACTAGGCTATTAAAATTTCTTCTATTTCTGTAAATGACTGTAGTGTCTATGCTGTAGGAAATTACACTTTACCTATTATTTATAGCCCTAGTAATTATTCTGTATCAATTTTTGATGTGAAAGCTACAGTAGAAACTAATGAATATGTTTCAATAGTATCTATAAGTAATAATGCTGTAATTATAAAATGCTACAACTTAGTTACTAATAGAAAGGCATCTGTGAATATGAATGTAGAGGTAACTGATAATTTTGGTAATGTAATAACGACAACTTCAACGATTAATATCTATAAGCCTATTGAAGATTTCTATATTGAAGGCAAAGATTTAAGTACTAAGCCTAGAATAACTACTATTGATTTTGAAGATAAAGACATCTTTTTTGATGTTACAGCAGGTGAAGGTACAGATGATTGGTATGTGTATAGTGTTACATCATCCAACTCAAATGTAACTGCTGCTAAGGTAAATGATAATAGAATAAAGTTGGCTTGTAAAAGTGCTGATGGAGCAGAATCCACCATATCATTAAAGATTAGATATAGGAACAGAAATAGCTATAAGGATTTGTCTTTTATTTGGTGTGCTCTTTTAAAGTATGATAACCTTTGCTTTGCTTCTACTGGTAATTCTTCAATAACTTTAAAAGACTATAATTCTAGTGGTGGTACAAATGTTGCAGCTACTTTATATATAAGTAGAGATAATGCAACTTGGTAGTTATGGGATTATTCTACTGTGAACTTGGCTGATGGTGAAAAGCTATATATGTATGGAACAGAATTTGTAAATGAATCTAATTACTATCACTACTTTGACCTTAAAGGTAAGATAAAAGTTAGTGGTAGCTTGGTAGCTTTAAATAGTGGAGCAAGTATTAGTAGAAACTATCAGTATTGTAAGCTATTCTATGAATCAGCAGGATTAATTGATGCATCTGAATTGAAGTTTCCTAATAAATTATCAGAAAGATGTTTTTGGCACGTTTTTGGTAGATGTACGTCTTTGACTAAAATACCGCCAGCTTTACCATCTACTAAATTACAATGGGGTTGTTATTCCAGTATGTTTGAAGGTTGTAAATCTTTGACTTCTATTCCTGAGAACTTTTTACCAGCTACAGATTTAAATTATAATTGTTATTTCAATATGTTTGCTTGGTGTACTTCATTAACAACAGTTCCTGAAAATCTATTGCCAGCAACTACATTGAATTCATATTGTTATTGGTAGATGTTTAATGGGTGTACAGCTTTAACTAAAGCTCCAACACTACCAGCTTTAACTCTAGAAGAGATGTGTTATTCAAAAATGTTTTAGGGTTGTACTAGCCTTAATTATGTGAAGGCTTTATTTGTTAAAAGAAATCGTTCTGATGCTACTAGTAATTGGTTAGATGGAGTATCATCATCAGGTACGTTTGTGAAGAATGCTGCTGCAACTTGGAATGATGTAGGTGTAAATGGAGTACCAGAAGGATGGACAGTATAGACAATAACAGTTTAATTAAAGTACTAACTAAATAATTAATGCTATGAGAGTATATAATAATAAAGTGATTGCTGATGTAGGCTATTACTTACGATATTAGTCTTTATGTGGTTTCTGCTTACCTCTAATTGAGGGAGCAGACTACATAGAGGAAAAGATTTCAGATGATGTTTTAGTTAAAGATGGCTATGCTTTGATTGGTGAAAGATTCTGGTGGAGTTTGGAAGATACCAAAGCTAAGGTAATTAAATAGATGTTTAACTATGATGAACAGATAGCCATTATCCTGAATCAGAATGAGAGTGAAGAAGATAAATCTATGTTTGAACTTATGCAGGGATGGAGATAGTTTGTAAGCGATAAGATTAAGATGGCAAAGGTTCTAACTAAATAGGCTGCTAAGAAATGAAAGAAAGCTGGAATCAATTAGGCTTTAAGGATAAGGCACAATATACTACAGCTATGGTAATGATAGCTAGTGGCATCCTTCTAGCATTCCTTAGCTTTATAACCATCCATACTATAGCTAGTGGAACACTTATCTATATTGCATAGGCTTTCACTGCTGGAGGTGCTATCTTTGGGGTATCAGTTTACTTCAAGAACTAGCTAATAGAAGCACACGGTGAAACTATGAATAAGGTGAAGGAATTGATAGAAGATGTAGTAGATAGAAAGATGAATAATTAATTAGAGTTAATAAGGGCTGGTATCATTTGAGGTATCAGCCTTTTTTATTATCTTTGCTGCTTATTAACTAAATAGATAAGATATGGAAGAAGTAAAGTTACCTATAATTGATATAGTTGGTATGAAAGATGTAACAGCTATGCAAGAAATATTTAGATGGCACTACATAAGAACCAGACGGACTTTTGAATTAACCTATGGTAATCATTCTTATGAATATATAATAAAGGTTGCTAACAAAAACTGGGGTATTAATACTTCTATTCCAGTAAAATTTTATTTAAGATGGAGGGATGGACATATAAAAACAAAAATGCCTGAAAGCTATCTAAATGATATTGATATTAAGGACACATTAAGGGCTTTTCATCTGGATGCTGAAAAGTTCTGGTATCTTTGTGTATTTATATTAGATATAGTAGAGGGATTTATGACAGATACTGTAGAGGAAATTACACCTATGGATGAATTAATTTCATTATGTAATGCCCTAACTAAGGTAAAGTCACAGATAGAAGTAGAGGATGGAAAAATAGATGTAGAAAAACTAAAAGACGTAATAGTAGAAGCAGATTGCGAGATAAAAACTTATGCTAATAAGTGGATTCCTATAGAAAGTAACAGTGTTTTGTCTTTAAAGGTAGGTAATAAGAAAATGATTTCAATAACAAATCAATCAACTTTGCGTACTATTCAATATATATTGCAAGATTTCATTCAGAAGCATAGAACTGATGAATATTTAAATGATTCCACTTTTACGGCTAAGAGGGGAAAAGATAAACCTGCTATGATGAAGTTGGTTTTATTTAATAGGTATCTTATAGACTTTTTGCAGAGTATTACTGTTGATACTTCTGTAAAACCATCAGATAGAATAGTAGAAAGAAAGACTATTGATGGTGATGTAAAGAAGATAATAATGAAAGATGGTAGCATCTGTTATGATAAAAGCACCTTAATCGGGAGAATGGCTTATGAACTGGGTATAGCTGTTGATCGATATGGAAAGCCTAATGAGAGATTTAAAGAAGTTGGTTATTTTAAGAACTATATAAAGAAGGATAAAGATAAGCGTATGAGTGCTACTAATTGCCGATATGGGATAAAAGGGGGATAATTTAGCAGCTTTTTATCCCCCTACAGAAAGCCTTAAAATCTTTGGAGGTTATTAGAATTAGCCTTATCTTTGCACCCGTCAAACAGAAGCTTTGACTAGTGCAAGCCATTAACAGATGCTGTAGCCCGTGGATTGTACTATAGTTAGTTAGGGAGGAATACAGCACAATTAGTTATGGATATGATGAAAATTTTACATTGGCAGACGTGAAGGCAGAAGGTAAAGCAATAGCTTTCGTTTATGGTAACAGAGACATAGCTGCTAAAAACAAGAACAACAAAAAGAGTTCTTTAACTGAATGCAGTATGAACTTAGTGCCTATGTTGTTGGTTGAAGGTAAGAAGGCTGTAGAAGATGGCTGTAAATTAATACAGCCTGATGGTTCTGAGATTCCTGATAGTGCAGCTAATAGTTATTATGTTGTAGTGGATGGACAGCACAGATATACTGCTGCTATGGAGTTGATGAATGATGCTAAGAAGAAGGAAGTAGAGCCAGCTATCACAGATGAGCAGTTGTACTTCTATCTAGATTACAGTGGTAGAAATACAAAGGATTTGTTATCTATTACCAATATTGAAAGTGCAAAGTGGGCTGCTACTGATTATGCTAAGGGTGCTGTGCTCTTGAATCCTGCTGATGAACTGATACAGTTTATCAATAAGTATGTACAGAAAAAGATGCCAATATCAGTCATTAGCATCTATCTTTATGGCAAGAAAGATACTTTAACAAACAAACACTTAGCAGCTTCACTTTCTTCTGGTAGTTTAGATATTAAATCAGAAGCACGTTTGGAATTTGCTAAAGCAATCCTGCCACGATTGCAACGACTGTTACCATTTAGTTTTTACAGAACAAGATATTGTGCTGATGCTATAAATGATGCATTAAACTTGAAGGGCACTCAAAACAGTCAGGTAGTTATAGATGTGCTTAAAAAACTAGAGTATCGTGATCTTGAAGAAGTAGGCAATTTGAAGGGTGAAGAAGCACAGAGCAAGTTTTTTGAGATACTGAAAGATAAGATAAATAGTGCTGCTTAAACTGATTAGTTAAATAGTCATAGAGAGGGTTATCACTTTGGTGGTAGCCTTCTTTTTGCTATAAGGGGTATGGGGTTAAATTTTAAGGGATAAAGCCGCTAAACCCCAGCCCTACCGATTCTTGTGCGACAATTAGAAACGAAAAATCGAAAACAGCTGCAAAACTGCCTTCGATTCTTCTAATGTTTCTAAACTCTTTCTTTTCTTTAATCACTATGATTAATACTATACAATATAGCTAAAATGAAGATTATGGTGCAAATTTTACAAAATGAAGTAGCTGAGGTTATTGTAAACCATTTGCGTTATAGTATTCAAGTTCTTCATTTGCAAGTTCTTGTTGCCATATCATATCTAATTCTTCATCTGTAAATGGCTTGGTAGAAAGAAGCCCTAACTTATTTAACTTGTATTGATACATCATATACAGTTTGGTATCTGCAAAGTATTTGCCCATATTCCAGATGAATCTTTCAATAGAGCATACTTTCTCCTTAAATGCTTCTATCGTTTCTTTATCGGCATCTTGTCGCATCTTGATAACTTTATCCATTGTAGAGCTACTTACAGACTTCTTTATGATAGTCATAGCCTTTTTAAGTCTAGCATCATCATAGATACTAATACCTGACTGCTGCATATCCATCAAAGCTTCAATATCATCATAGGCAAAGAAGCCATTAATTACAGATGTTTTCTCCTTTGGCTTGATAGATACAGTTTCTTCTTTTGGCTGTTGATTTTGCTTTTCAGCAGTAATTATTTGTTCTGCTGTTTCTGTTTTATCCATATAGCCATAAACTTCTTCTATCATTTTGACACTATCACCAATCTTATTAGCTATTATGTCATTTGCCAAACCATTCAATTTACATTCGTGTACAAAGGTATGTCGTGCCCAATGTGAACTAATAGCTTTATAAGCTGGAATCAGTTGTTCTTCTTTTCTAGATACGTGAACTTTTCTACCAAATATGGCACTATTATTCTTATTGATTGTTTCACATATTTGATGTAAGTTGTATCTGAATGTACTCATTATTACACGGCATTTATGACTTTTACCTTTGTCTGCTAAATTGTCATTTTCCTCTCTATCTACATAGTAAATATCTTTTTCTCTAGCAATCTCTATGAGTTCTTTTAACTTTGGTGTTAATGTTACATAGGCATATCTGTTTTCTTTGCGCTTTGTCTTTTTAGGCTGAATAAGTAAGACTTTTTTGCCTTGTATTTCTTTTTCTTCATAGTCACCAGTGATAAATTTATTCCAGTCACTAGAGCGAGCACCTGATTCTAAACCTATACGGAATAGAATTATAGTAGCTTCTTGCATTTCATTCTTAGGGGCATAGTTAGTTAAGGCTTCCATTTCTTCTTTATTTAATGGCTTGCCTTCATTCTTCTTTTGAGTATTTTTTGTAATCTGTATCTTGTCATACATTGGTGGCTGTAAACCTAAATTAGGATACGTCATTATGATTTCTCTAATTAATCTTGCAAAAAGCTCTAAAGTCTCATTAACCTTTATGGCTGTTGTTTGCTCTTTTAGCCACTTTGCCCATTTGCTGAATCCCTCTTGCTTTAGCACATTGATGCTTTTATCTTTCGATGAATCAACATAAGGTATGAAGAACTTTTCAATATCTCGTTTATAGTTCTTCTTAGTCTGCTCTGTTGCTTTGTGATTACTGTAATAGGAATCAAAAGCTTCATCAATGTACTCTAATACATTTTTCTCTTTCTTGTTTTTCTTTATATCCATATCTTTATATATAAATTGTTTGAGCAAATCGCCCATATCTGTGATTTCGTTATCACCGTTGCAAAGGTACGAAATAAATTCCGAATAACGCTTCTTTAAAACTGTTAATTTTTCATTTACGATTTTATTATTCTTATTGTCTCTACTACATAGAAAATTGCTCTCCTCGGCAACACCTTTGCGCCATTGTTGTGGGTACACTTTTACACCACAAGAAAGTTTGTATTGTCTTCCGTCAATACGTACAACTAAGTAAACCATTTCGGGCTTCTTAGTCTTGTTGGTTCTGAGATTGAAGTGGGCTTCAATTTCCTTATAAAACTTCTGTTTGTTCATCATTTCCGTTCACGTTTCTGGTTCACACACGTTATTTTAACTCTCAATGTGCAGTGAATTAATTGGCGTGAAACCCTTTGTAATAGCCTATTAGCAAAGAAAAAAACAATATTTCTTGGTAGTCTCCTCTTTTTTATGTAATTTTGCACAAATAAATGAAGAAATAGAGATGAGAAAACATTTTATCTATACATTATGGGGCATTTTTGCCACTTTTGTCGTGTCGGCTATGCTGGCCTTCTTTGCCATCTGGAAAGGATGGATCGGTTACATGCCGGACATCGAGGATTTGCAGAATCCTATCAGCAGATTCGCCACTCAGGTGTATTCGTCTGATGGAAAGGTGTTGGGTACATGGAACTTGAACAAGGAGAACCGTATCGTGATACCTTACAAGAAGATGTCACCTTATTTAATAAAGGCACTGGTTGCCACGGAGGATGAACGATTCTATGAGCATTCGGGCATCGACTTCCGTGCGCTCGGTCGTGCCATCGTGAAACGTGGACTCCTGGGACAGACCAATGCCGGAGGTGGATCTACCATCACCCAGCAGCTTGCCAAGCAGCTCTATTCCGAAAAGGCATCGAGCACCCTGGAGCGACTGCTGCAGAAACCGATAGAGTGGGTCATCGCCATCAAGCTGGAGCGATACTATACCAAGCAGGAAATCCTGGCACTCTATCTCAACTACTTCGACTTCCTGCACAATGCCGTGGGTATCAAGACGGCGGCGAATACCTATTTTAATAAGGAACCGAAGGATCTTACCCTCACCGAGGCGGCTACGCTCATCGGTCTCTGCAAGAACCCTTCGCTCTTCAACCCAGTGCGCTATCCGGAGCGTGCCCGCGACAGAAGAAACGTGGTGCTCTCGCAGATGGAGAAGGCGGGCTATCTGGATCATGCTGAATACAGCCAGTATTCGGCAGAACCGCTCACGCTCAACTTCCACCGTACCGACCATAAGGATGGTTCGGCTACCTACCTGCGTGAATATCTGCGCAAGTATCTGATGGCTACCCGTCCGGAAAGAAAGGATTATGCATCGTGGAACTATGCTCAGTTTGTTACCGATTCCATCCTCTGGAATACAGATCCTCTGTATGGATGGTGCAACAAGAACTTCAAGAAGGATGGTTCTCCATATAATGTATATAGCGATGGCTTGAAGGTGTTTACCACCGTGGACAGCCGTATGCAGCGATATGCAGAAGAGGCTGTGTATCAGCACGTGGCGCGCTATCTGCAGCCAGCCTTCAGCAAGGAGGTTTCCCGCAAGCCAAGTTCGCCATACAGTGACAAGCTGACCCCTAAGCAGATCAAGGCTATCCTGAACCGCAGCGTTACCCAGTGTGAGCGCTACCGACAGATGAAGGAGGCGGGATGCTCGGCAGAAGAGATTCACGATACCTTCCGCAAGAAGATTCCGATGACCGTGTTTACCTATCATGGCGACATCGATACGCTGATGAGTCCGCTCGATTCCATCCGCTATTACAAGACCTTCCTGCGCAGCGGATTCATGAGCATGGATCCTAAGACGGGTGCCGTGAAGGCATACGTGGGTGGATTGGACTATACCCACTTCATGTATGATATGGTAAGTTTGGGAAGAAGGCAGGTGGGTTCTACCATCAAGCCATTCCTCTACAGTCTGGCGATGGAGAACGGATTCTCGCCTTGCGATTTGGCGCCTAACCGCCAGCAGACCTATATGGTGGCTGGCAGACCATGGACGCCGCGCAATGCCAACCATTCGAGATACGGACAGATGGTTCCGCTGAGCTGGGGATTGGCACAGAGTAACAACTGGATCAGTGCCTATCTGATGAGTAAGCTGAACCCATCGCAGTTTGTCCAGCTGCTGCATGACTATGGTATCAACAACCCTGATATTCACGCATCTCTGAGCTTGTGCCTCGGACCGTGCGAGGTGAGCGTGAGCGAGATGGTGAGCGCCTATACAGCCTTTGCCAACCATGGTATCCGTACGGCTCCGATGTTCGTGAGCCGCATCGAGGATAACGAGGGTAACACCATCGCCACCTTCCAGCCACGAATGAACGAGGTGATCAGTGCTGACAATGCCATGAAGATGCTCACCATGATGATGGGTGTAGTTGATAATGGTACGGCAGGAAGACTGCGCTACCGTTATAAGCTGGAGGGACAGATAGGTGCCAAGACGGGTACCACCAATAACAACAGCGATGGATGGTTCATCGGCTTTACTCCGCAACTGGTAAGTGGCTGCTGGGTAGGCGGTGAGGAGCGCGACATCCACTTCGATTCCATGAGTATGGGTCAGGGTGCTACCATGGCACTGCCTATCTGGGCTATCTTCATGAAGAAGGTGTATGCCGATGTCTCGCTGGGCTACAGTCCGGAGGTGAAGTTTGATATCCCTGCCGATTACAACCCATGCTACCATGTGGGCAGCGGTGGCGAGCAGGATGATTTCGAACAGGTAGATGCCATCGATGAAGTATTTGAATAATTCCTCGGGAAGTGCTCCCGATGCCGTCATCAAAAGACTATCCGCCATTTTTGCACTCATTTCTTTTAAATAGTGCAAAAATGGCGGATGTTTTTTGCTTATCTCCATTATTTTTTGTATTTTTGCAAAGTTTTAGGGCTCTTGTGCCACAAATGCGTGATGACGAGGAGGTTCCCAAACACTTGATAAAGAGAAAATAATAAAAAAAACATTATAATGAACGTTTCATACAAATGGCTTAAAGAATACGTCGATTTCGACCTGACACCACAGGAGACAGCCGATGCGCTGACCTCTTGCGGACTCGAAGTGGACGCTTTGGAGGAAGTACAGTCTATCAAGGGTGGACTGAAAGGTCTTTACGTAGGTAAAGTGTTGACATGCGAGGCGCATCCTAACAGCGATCACCTCCACGTAACAACCGTTGACCTGGGCAAGGGTGAGCCACAGCAGATTGTCTGCGGTGCGCCTAACGTAGCTGCCGGTCAGAAGGTAATCGTTGCCGACCTGGGCTGCGTGCTCTACGACGGCGACCAGAGTTTTACCATCAAGAAGAGCAAGCTCCGCGGTGTTGAGAGCTTGGGTATGATCTGTGCTGAGGATGAGATCGGCGTGGGTACATCTCACGATGGTATCATCGTGCTTCCAGAGGATGCACCTGTGGGTCAGCCTGCTGCCGAGTACTATCACCTGGAGAGCGACTGGCTCATCGAGATTGATATCACTGCCAACCGTGCCGATGCACTCGGTCACTGGGGTGTGGCTCGCGACCTCTATGCCTGGTTGAAGCAGAACGGTTATGAGACCAGCCTGCATCGTCCATCTTGCGATGAATTCGTAGTAGATAACGAGGATCTTCCTATCGATGTAGAGATTGAGAACACCGAGGCTTGCAAGCGCTATGCCTGCGTAAGCATCACCGACTGCGAGGTGAAGGAGAGCCCTAAGTGGTTGCAGGACAAGCTGAACATCATCGGCCTCAGACCAATCAACAATATCGTGGATATCACCAACTACATCATGATGGCATACGGCCAGCCATTGCACTGCTTCGATGCAGACATGGTTACCGGTCATAAGATTGTAGTACGCACCCAGCCAGAGGGTACCAAGTTCGTGACCCTGGATGGCGAGGAGCACACCCTGGGTGAGCACGACCTGAGCATCTGCAATGCTGAGGAGCCAATGTGTATCGCCGGTATCTTCGGCGGTAAGGGTTCCGGTACTTACGAGACCACCAAGAGCGTGGTTCTGGAGAGTGCTTACTTCCATCCTACATGGATCCGCAAGAGCGCTCGCCGTCATGGTTTGAGCACAGATGCCAGCTACCGTTTTGAGCGTGGCGTAGATCCAAACGGACAGATTTATGCATTGAAGCAGGCTGCTATCCTCTGCAAGCAGTTGGCAGGCGGCAAGATTTCCATGCAGATCAAGGATGTATATCCAGAGCCAATGCAGGATTTCCCAGTTCGCCTGAACTATGAGTATGCTCACCGTCTCATCGGTAAGGAGATTGGTGCTGAGACCATCAAGAGCATCGCTACATCTCTCGAAATGAAGATCGAGAAGGAGGATGCTGAGGGCATCGACCTCCTGGTTCCTGCTTATCGCGTGGATGTTCAGCGTCCTTGCGATGTAGTAGAGGATATCCTCCGTATCTATGGATATAATAATGTGGAGATTCCAACCCAGTTGAAGAGTTCTTTGACTGTTCAGGGTGATGAGGACAAGGCTTATCACAGCCAGAACCTCGTGGCTGAGCAGTTGGTAGGCGAGGGCTTCATGGAGATTCTCAACAACTCTCTGAGCAAGGCTAGCTACTATACAGACCTGGAGCTGAACAAGTATCCTAATGAGACTACCGTGAAGGTGATGAACCCATTGAGTGCTGATCTCGGCGTGATGCGTCAAACCATGCTCTTCGGCGGTTTGGAGAGCGTAGCCCGTAACATCAACCACAAGAGCCAGAACCTGAAGTTCTTCGAGGTGGGTAACACCTATATATATAATAAGGAGAAGTGGAGCGAGGAGAGTCCTATCAAGGCTTACTCTCAGGAGGCTCACATGTCACTCTTCATCACCGGTAAGCGAGTAGAGGGCAGTTGGGCTCATGCAGATGAGCAGAGCAACATCTACGAGCTGAAGGCTGTGGTAGAGAATATCCTTCGCCGTGTGGGTATGCCACAGAACAACCTCGTAATCAAGCACAGCGACAACAACATCTTTGCCAAGGGCGTGAACTACGAGACCCGTGCCGGCAAGGTATTGGTAGAGATGGGTATCCTGAGCCACAAGCTGAAGAAGGCATTCGACATCGAGCAGGATGTATTCTATGCTGATGTTCACTGGGATAACCTGGTGAAGACCGTGAAGAAGGTGAACCTTACTTACACAGATATCAGCAAGTATCCATCTGTGAGCCGCGACCTTGCACTGCTCGTTGACAAGAACGTAGAGTTTGCACAGATTGAGCAGATTGCCCATCAGACTGAGAAGAAGCTCCTGAAGAGCGTGGTACTCTTCGATGTTTATGAGGGTAAGAACCTGCCAGAGGGCAAGAAGAGCTATGCCGTGAACTTCATCCTCCAGGATGAGGAGAAGACATTGAATGACAAGCAGATTGAGGCAATCATGAAGAAGCTCATTGCCAACCTCACAGGTAAGCTCAACGCAGAACTGAGATAATGCAGAATGCGATTGACGCAGAATTGAGATAATATTATAAACAAAAACGATAAACATTTAAAATTTTATTCCAATGGGAAGAGCATTTGAATATCGTAAAGCTACAAAGCTGAAAAGATGGGGCCACATGGCCAAGACATTTACTAAGTTGGGTAAGCAGATTGCCATCGCTGTAAAGGCAGGCGGTCCAGAGCCAGAGAACAACCCAACCTTGCGTGCTATCATCGCTAACTGTAAGCGTGAGAACATGCCTAAGGACAATATCGCTCGTGCCATCAAGAACGCTTGTGGCAAGGATACCAGCGATTACAAGGAGGTAACATACGAGGGATATGGCCCTCACGGAGTTGCTGTGTTCGTTGATACATTGACAGATAACACAACCCGTACAGTGGCTGACGTTCGTTCTATCTTCAACAAGTTCAGCGGTAACCTGGGTACAACAGGTTCTCTGTCTTTCCTCTTCGACCACAAGGCTGTGTTCACATTCAAGAAGAAGGAAGGTCTGGATATGGACGAGATGATTCTCGACCTGATTGACTACGGTGTAGAGGACGAGTTCGATGAGGATGAGGAGAACAACGAAATCACTATCTACGGTGCTCCTACAAGCTTCGGCGAGATTCAGAAGCACCTGGAGGCTGAGGGCTTCGAGGTAACTGGTGCTGAGTTCACCTACATTCCTAACGATTTGAAGGATGTTACTGCTGAGGAGCGCGAGACTATCGACAAGATGGTTGAGAAGTTGGAGGAGTTTGACGATGTTCAGACTGTCTATACCAACATGAAGCCTGAGATTCCTGCAGACGCAGAATAATGATGTTGCAGCAAGAGAAACAGGATAAGTTGACCAAGGTTACTTATCAGACTCATGGTACCTGCTCTAAGTACATCTGTATCAGTGTTGATGAGGATGGAAAAGTGCAGGATGCCCAGTTCATCGGCGGTTGCGATGGCAATACCAAGGGCGTTTGTGCCTTGATTCAGGGTATGAAGGCAAAGGAAGTCATTGCCCGACTGAAGGGTATCACTTGTGGTAACAAGCCTACAAGCTGTCCAGACCAGCTGGCTACAGCCTTGCAGGAAATGGGATATTAATACAATAAAGAGGGTGTGTCATGGATTGATGACACACCCTCTTTCCTAATACTTGAAGACATCATCCAGCAGAATCTCCTTCGGATTCTTAGCTGAATAATAAACGAAGCGGAAGGTGAAGTGGCCATCCTTGTAAACCTTCAGACCAGGGTTGTTGTCCAATGCCTCTTTCTGCAGCTTGTGGAGCTTATCCTTGTTGGCATCAATCGCCTTCTTGTTGTCCGCTTTGTTGCGAAGAGTCATGTAATAAGAGAATACGCGGGTGTTCTTGTCAAACACCGCACTGTCTGTTCTGCTGTCATTTACGTATGGGGTAGGGCAGTATTTCTCTGTGTATTCCTTAGCCTCACGAACCGCCTTATCTTCCAGACTTTCAGTGCAAGATACGACCAAACTTGCTAAAAATATGCTATAAATTGCTTTTTTCATCATTATTATATAAATTTTTTGCAAAGATACGAAAAAAAATACTATCTTTGCACTCCAAAGAGAGAAAAATTGTATGGAGAATATAAATAAGATAAGAAATTTCTGCATTATTGCACATATTGACCATGGTAAAAGTACCTTGGCAGACCGATTGTTAGAGAAAACTCAGACCATCAAGATTACTGAGGGTCAGATGCTTGATGATATGGACCTGGAGAGAGAGCGTGGAATCACCATCAAGAGCCATGCCATCCAGATGGAATACAAGGCAAAGGATGGAGATACTTACATCCTCAACCTCATTGATACTCCGGGACACGTCGATTTCTCATACGAGGTTTCTCGTTCCATCGCAGCGTGCGAGGGAGCGCTCTTGGTTGTGGATGCCACCCAGGGTGTCCAGGCTCAGACTATCTCTAACCTCTATATGGCTATTGAGCATGACCTGGAGATTATTCCGGTCATCAACAAGATAGATATGCCTTCGGCTATGCCGGAGGAAGTGGAAGATGAGATTGTGGATCTCATCGGTTGCAAGCACGAGGATATCCTCCGTGCATCCGGTAAGACCGGCGAGGGTGTCGAGGATGTTCTGGAAGCGGTGGTAAACCGTGTTCCGGCTCCTAAGGGAGATGACAAGGCACCACTCCAGGCTTTGATCTTCGACTCTGTATTCAACTCTTTCCGTGGTATCATCGCTTACTTCAAGATTGAGAACGGTGTGATCCGCAAGGGCGACAAGGTGAAGTTCTTCAACACCGGAATGGAATATGATGCAGATGAGATTGGCGTACTGAAGATGGATATGATTCCCCGCAAGGAATTGGGTGCCGGTGAGGTAGGTTACATCATCTCGGGTATCAAGAATGCTACCGAGGTAAAGGTGGGTGATACCATTACCCACATCGCACGTCCTTGTGAAAAGGCGATTGCAGGATTCCAGGAAGTGAAGCCTATGGTCTTTGCCGGCGTTTATCCTATCGATCCTAGCGATTACGAGAATCTGCGTGCCTCATTGGAGAAGCTGCAGCTCAACGATGCTTCGCTTACCTTCTCGCCTGAGAGTTCGGTGGCTCTGGGCTTCGGTTTCCGATGCGGATTCCTCGGTCTGCTCCACATGGAGATTGTACAGGAACGTCTGGACCGTGAGTTCAACATGGATGTCATTACCACCGTTCCTAACGTATCCTATATGGTATATGACAAGCAAGGTGGTGAGAAAGAGGTACATAACCCATCGGGACTGCCAGATCCAACGCTCATCGACCATATCGAGGAGCCGTATATCCGAGCTACCATCATCACAGCTACCAATTATATCGGTCCTATCATGAAGCTCTGTCTCGACAAGCGTGGAGAGCTTATCAATCAGGAATACGTGAGTGGTAACCGTGTGGAGCTGCATTTCATGCTGCCATTGGGCGAGATTGTGATCGATTTCTACGATAAGCTGAAGAGTATTTCCAAGGGATATGCTTCTTTCGACTATCATATCGATTCCTTCCGTCATTCAGACCTGGTGAAGCTGGATATCCTCTTGAACGGAGAGCCTGTGGATGCCTTGAGTACATTGACCCATCGCGACAACTCTGTGAGCTTCGGCCGCAGAATGTGCGAGAAGCTGAAGGATCTGATTCCACGTCAGCAGTTTGATATTGCCATTCAGGCTGCTATCGGTGCGAAAATCGTAGCCCGTGAAACTGTGAAGCAGGTGCGCAAGGATGTTACTGCCAAGTGTTATGGTGGTGACGTGAGCCGTAAGCGTAAGTTGCTGGAGAAGCAGAAGAAGGGTAAGAAGCGTATGAAGCAGATTGGTAACGTAGAGGTGCCACAGAAGGCATTCCTTGCGGTGCTGAAGCTTGACTAAGAGATTCGACGATATAAATTTTAATAACTAGGAGGAACTTAAATTATGAGTGATTTTAAGGTTATCACCCCTAAACGAGACATAGCCAGAGAGCTTGCCCGTAGGTATAGTACGATGACTCATGACGAGTTGGATGTACTGGAATCTATCCTGGAGCCAATCAAGTATGGCAAGGGTGAAAAGATTCTGGTAGAGGGTGAAGTGTGCAGAAACATTTCTTACATAGAGAAGGGATTGGTGCGCCAATTCTATACCAAGTATGATAAGGAGGTAACAGAACACTTAGGTGTTGACCATACTATCTTCATGTGTATTGAGAGTCTGTTCCGAGAAACCCCTTCTTACCTCCAGGTTGAGGCTTTGGAGCCTACTTTGGTGTATGCTTTGCCAAAGGCGAAGCTTGAGGCGGCTGCCATAAGAAATGTAAACATCCAGATGCTTTACCGTAAGATTCTGGAAGAGAGTTTGATTCAGTCGCAGGTACATGCCGACCTGATGCGATTCGAAACTGCGCCTAATAAGTATAAGCGTTTGTGCGAGTTGAATCCGCAGGTGGTGCTCCGTGCGCCGCTTACGTATATCGCTAGCTATCTGCAGATGACGCCTGAGACATTGTCTCGCATCCGATCAAACACTTTGTTGTAATGATCATCATAAAAAAAATGGTGTAACTTCTTTTTTTGAAGCTACACCATTTTTTTGTATTTGTATTTCTTTTATTCCTTTATCAGGAGTTTTCTTATTATTCAGCAGTATAGAGGAATCGCTTGATACTCTTCTTAGGAGTCTTCTCAAATTCCTCATCGTGGATGCGGATCTCGCTTACCTTGCTGTAGGCTGGAACCATCGTGTTGAGCTCCTGACGGTTCTGCTCCATAATCTCTTCCAGTTCGCTTCTGCCCAGGTTCAGAGACTGAGCCTCGTCGAAGTCTGGATAAACCAGAGCCACCAGCTTGTCGCCCTTCTGAACAACCACGCTCTCTGCCACGAGGGCGAGAGAATTGAGCTTATCCTCGATTTCCTCAGGATAGATGTTCTGACCGCTGGCACCGAGCAACATGTTCTTGCTGCGGCCCTTGATGAATACATTGCCGTCGCCATCCATGGTGCCCAGGTCGCCGGAATGATACCATCCGTTCTCGTCGATGGTCTGCTTGGTAGCCTCCTCATTCTTGTAGTAACCCAGCATCACGTTAGGACCCTTGGCAAGGATTTCGCCTGGTACGTTCTCCGGATCCGGACTGTCGATGCGAACCATCATGTGGAGCGCAGCCTTACCGCAAGAGCCAGGAACGAAGTTCTTGTAATCTTCGTAGCAGATGATAGGCGCACATTCTGTTGCACCATAACCCACTGTATATTTGAAGCCCACGCCGTGGAGGAATCTTTCAACTTCCTGGTTGAACGCAGCGCCGCCGATAATCACCTCATAGAAGTTGCCACCGAAGGCATTGGTTACCTGTTCGCAGATCTTCTCCTTCACCTTCTTGCTGATAACAGGCATGTGGAGGAGCATGCGCATACGGTTGTTCTGAATCTTAGGGAATACCTTCTTGCGGATAATCTTCTCGATAACCAGAGGCACTGCGATGATCACTGATGGCTTGATGCGTCCGAATGCCTCGGCGATGATGGCTGGGCTAGGGATGCGGGTGAGATAGAAGATGTGGCAGCCCTTGATGAATTCGAAGATAAATTCGAACGACATGCCATACATGTGTGCCATCGGCAGGATGCTGATGACTGAATCTCCAGCCTTGATCTTCTTGCCCAATACATTCTCGGCAAAGTCGGCATTGCCCCACAGCGCACGGTATGGAACCATCACGCCCTTGGAGAAACCGGTAGTACCACTGGTATAGTTGATCATAGCCAACTCGTTAGGATCCTGGTCGATATAGTAGTTGACGTGGTTCTTGCGGAAGTACTTAGGATACTTGATGCCGAACATCTCGTTGAGGTGCTCGCGGGCATAAGTCAACTTGTCGGTACGTGAAACCACGAGCGAGTAATCTGGAATGTAGATGATACCTTCCAGACCCGGCATCTTGGTTGCATCTACCTGTGTAGCAACAACGTCGCCCACGAAGAGCAGCTTGGCGTCGCTGTGGTTCACGATGTTGTGAATCTGTTCTGGCATGAACTCATGCAGGATAGGTACGGCGATGGCACCATAGGTTAGGGTAGCGAGGAAAGCCACTGCCCAATTGGCACTGTTTCTACCGCAAAGAGCAATCTTGTCGCCCTTTACTACACCGGAGTTCTCAAACATGATGTGCAGCTTCTCGATCTTGCGTGCTACATCGTGATACTGCAAGGTAGCTCCCTTGTAGTCGGTCAAGGCATCCATATCCCAATGGTCTATGATGCTCTGCTGGATAAGTGCGTTAAAGCTAGGAATTTCCATATTCTATTATTTAACGATTTTCTAAGTTTATTTTTTTCTCGTACTTAAAGTCTCTATCTCTTGATTACGCTTTGTTTCACGTATTATATCACGTCCTGGTAGAGGTAACGCTTGATAGACTTCTTGGCTGTCTTTTCAAATTCGGTGTCGTGCAACTGGATGCGTGATATCTTTGCAAAGCTAGGCATCTGCATATTCAGTTCCTTTCGGTTCTGCTCCATGATGTTGGCGAGGTCTTCGTCTGAGAATCCCAGTTCCTTGCTCTCTTCCATTTCAGGATGAACGAGTGCCACGAGCTTGTCGTCCTTCTGCAGTACGATGCTCTCGTTGACCATAGCCATGGAGTTGAGCTTATCCTCAATCTCCTCTGGATAGATGTTCTGTCCGTTAGGACCGAGCAGCATGTTCTTGCTTCTACCTCTTACGAAGAAATGTCCGTCGGCACTCATCGTTGCCAGGTCGCCGGTATGGAACCATCCATCTTCATCAATCACGGCATCGGTAGCCTCCTGGTTCTTGTAGTAGCCCTTCATCACGTTGATGCCACGGCAAACCAGTTCGCCAGCCACGTTTTCTGGGTCATCGCTCAATACCTTTACCTCCATGTGCTTCACGGCAACACCACAGCTGCCAGCCACATAGTTGTCCTGATGGGCGAAGGTGATGAGCGGAGCGGTTTCCGTAGTACCGTAACCCATGGCGATAGGGAAGCCGATGCTGATGAAGAAGTTCTCTATCTCCTTGTTGAGTGGAGCACCACCCACAACCACCTCGTAAGGACGCTCGCCAAACTTGCGCAGTACAAACTCGCGAACCTTCTCCTTGATGCGCTTGTTGATGACAGGCATGTTCATCAGCAGTCGGGCACGGTTGGTCTGGATATGTGGGAACACTTCTTTTCTCACGATCTTATCTACCACGAGTGGTACGGCAAAGATGATGTCTGGCTTGATTTCTGCCAGCGCCTCTGAGATGAGCGTAGGGCTCGGAAGGCGGGTGAGGAAGAAGATATGGTTACCCATCGCCATATTGTAGATGAACTCGGTCATGAGTCCATACATGTGAGCCATCGGAAGGGTAGAGAGGATGTTGCAGTTCTTGCCGATCTTGGGACTTACCGTATCCATCAGATAATCGAGATTACCCCAGAGGGCTCTGTATGGCAACATCACACCCTTGGAGAAACCTGTGGTTCCGCTGGTGTAGTTGATCATCGCCAGTTCTTCCGGCTCATCCACGTGATATTTCACATGCTCAGGGCGGAAGTACTTGGGATATTTATGACCAAACATTGCGTTGAGATGCTCGCGGGCGTAAGTCAGTTTCTCTGAACGGGAAATGACGAGTGAATTATCCGGCAGATAGATGATGCCTTCCAGTGTAGGCATTTCATCGGGAGTAATCTGCGTAGCCACCACATCACCCACAAACAGGAGCTTGCTCTCACTATGGTTCACGATGTTGTGGATCTGCTCTGGTTTGAATTCGTTCTGTATAGGCACGACGATTGCACCATAGGTGATAATAGCCAGGAAAGCTACTGCCCACTGGCTACTATTTCTACCGCAGACGGCAATCTTGTCGCCCTTCCTCACATCGCTGTTTTCAAACAGGATGTGCAGTTTCTCTATTTTTCTGGCAACATCGTGGTACTGGAGTGTAGCGCCCTTGTAATCGGTGAGCGCATCCAAGTGCCAATTCTTGATGATGCTTCTCTCAATATACGAGTTAAAACTTGGTATTGAATTCATTGCACAATTAACAAAATTTTGTGCAAAGGTACAGAAAATACTGCACACCGCAAAATAAAATGTGCATTATTTTATAGATTAGCGTAAAATATTTTAGAAACTAGGTAAAAATATATAGTTTTATCCCATTATTGCCATTTACTGGTGGCAATAATGGGATAATTTTACATTTATTCATCTATCGTGAATCATTTATTCATCTGCCGTGAATCCTATTCGTATCTCATCGATTTGGCTGGATGAATATGAGAGATGAGGTAACTTGGCGCTACCAGCATGAAGATGCTGATGAGGAGGGTGGCTACGTTAAGTGCCACGATAAAGAGCCAGTTGAACTCTACCGGTACCGTACTTACGTAGTAAGTCTGGGCATCGAGCTTCACCATTCCCGTGAAATGCTGAAGGGCAAGAAGTCCCAGTCCGATGACATTGCCCAGTAACATTCCCTTGCCGATGATGAATACGGCAAACCAGAGGAAGGTGTGGCGGATGGTCTTGTTGCGGGCACCCAGGGCTTTCATCACGCCAATCATCGAAGTGCGCTCCAGGATGATGATGAGCAATCCGCTGATCATCGTTACGCCTGCCACGATGAGCATCAGTCCCAGGATAATCCATACATTCAGGTCCATCAGGCTGAGCCATTGGAAGATGTTCGGATTCAGCTCCTTGATGGTGGCGCTGCTGTAGGTTTCTCCGTAATGATCTACGGTACGGTTCACCTTATTGATAACATAGTCTTCCGTCTCGTTGAGCTTGTCGAAGTCCTTCACGGTCAGTTCGGCACCGCTTGCCTGGTCATCCTCCCATCCATTCAGCTTCACGGCTGTATAGAGGTCGGTATAGACCATCAGTTCATCATATTTCTTGAGATTGGTCTCGTAGATGCCCGCGATGGTGAACCGGCGCATTCTCACGCCCTGGTTGTCGATGAAGTAGGCGAAGATACGCTCGCCGTTCTTCAGCTTCAACTTGTCTGCCATCAGCTTGGAAATCAGAATCTGGTTATGGCTGGCTTTGTCATTAAACTTCGGTATGCTTCCTTCCACCATGTTCTGATGGATGAAGGTAGAATCGAAATCCGGTCCCACACCCTTGAGCACTACGCCCAGGAAATCGTTGTCGGTCTTGAGGATTCCTTCTTTCATGGCAAAGCGCTGCACATGTTTCACGCCCGGAATTTTCTGGAGCACCTTCACCATCGAGTCGTTCATCACCACCGGATACTGGTTCTGCTGCTGCAGGGTCATGAAGTCGGCCACCTGGATATGGCTTCCGAAGCCAATCACTTTGTCGCGGATGGTGTGCTTGAATCCCAGCACTACGCATACCGACATGACCATGATGGCAAGTCCGATGGCAACACCGGCTGTGGCAATATGAATAGCAGGGCGAGAAACCTTACGTTTGTCGCCCTGATCACTATATAATCTCTTTGCTATAAACAGAGGAAAATTCATATTTCGTTCTTCACTTTCTTATAGTCCTTCATCCTCCACTCTTCCCGGGTAAGCTTCAAGAGCCTTGGCAAGAACAATCAATGCGCGGTTCAGGTCGTCCTTCTTCAAGACGTACGCCATACGCACCTGGTTGCGGCCGGCACCAGGAGTGGTGTAGAAACCGGAGGCTGGAGCCATCATCACGGTCTCGCCCTCATATTCAAACTCTTCCAGACACCAACGGCAGAACTTGTCTGAGTCGTCGATAGGCAACTTGGCTACGGTGTAGAAGGCACCCATTGGGATAGGAGAGTAAACGCCCGGAATACGGTTGAGGCCGTCGATCAGACACTTGCGTCGTTCTACGTACTCATCATATACATCGCGATAGTACTCCTCGGGTGCATCGAGTGAAGCCTCGGCAACAATCTGACCGATCAGTGGAGGAGAGAGGCGAGCCTGGCAGAACTTCATCACCGCCTTGCGGATCTCTGCATTCTTGGTAATCAGGGCACCCACACGGATACCACACTCGCTGTATCGCTTGGATACAGAGTCGATGAGCACGGTGTTCTGCTCGATACCCTCCAGGTGCATCGCACTGATGTAAGGGCTGCCGGTATAGATATACTCGCGGTAAACCTCATCAGAGAAGAGGTAGAGATCGTACTTCTTCACCAGGTCGCGAATCTGGTTCATCTCTCTGCGGGTATAGAGATAGCCGGTAGGGTTGTTCGGGTTACAGATCAGGATGGCACGGGTGCGCTCATTGATGAGTTCCTCAAACTTCTCCACCTTAGGCAGGGAGAAACCTTCCTCGATGGTAGTGGCGATGGTACGGATCTTGGCACCCGCCGAGATGGCGAACGCCATATAGTTGGCATAGGCAGGTTCTGGCACGATAATCTCGTCTCCTGGGTTCAAGCAACTCATGAACGAGAAGAGCACAGCCTCAGAACCTCCCGATGTGATGATGATATCATCGGCAGTTACGTTGATATTGAATTTCTTGTAATAATCTACTAGCTTCTCACGATAACTGAGATAGCCCTGACTTGGAGAATACTCCAAGATGGTGCGGTCGATGTGTTTCAGCGCATCGAGACCACACTGTGGAGTAGGCAGGTCAGGCTGACCAATATTGAGGTGATATACCTTTACTCCACGTTTCTTTGCTGCGGCAGCCAGTGGAGCCAACTTTCTGATAGGTGACTCTGGCATTTCAAGACCGCGTACAGATATTTCTGGCATCTTTTCTAAATAATTCTTTCTGTTATTAACCCTAGCAAGCAGTTTCCTCTTCCAGGCACGGTACTTACCCAGCCTTATCAGATGAAACAATATCTCGCAAATCGACTGCAAAGATACGTAATTTCATTGAAAATACGTAATAGATTGGGTTAAAATTTGATTTTTTAGTAAAAAACTCTTTATTCTGTTGTTCTTCTCCATTCTTTTTTATAACTTTGCATCATCTTTCGGCGCTTTCACCCTGCCTATCATATAATAGGTGGAAAGGGAAAAGGTGGTCAGGAAAAGGATAATAAAACAAAGATTTTAAACATTAGTAAAAGGAAAAGAAATTATGAGAAGTAGAACAAGCACTTGGTTTGAGACAAAGGTTAAATATCAGAAGACAATGGAGGATGGTTCAGAAAAGGTGGTTTCTGAAGCATACGTGGTTGATGCCCTGAGTTTCACCGAGGCAGAGAGCGCTATTATCGACGAGATGTCTGTCTATGTAAGCGGCGAGTTGAAGGTCAGCGGTATCGGTAAGGCTTGCTATGGAGAGATCTTCTTCAGCGATATTGATGATGATGACAAGTGGTACAAGGCTAAGCTCCAGTTCATCACCATTGATGAAAAGACTGAAAAGGAGAAGCGCTCTAATGTTACATATCTCGTACAGGCTAAGTCTTTGGCTCGTGCACTCCGCTATATCGACGAGGTGATGGGCAAGACCATGATCGACTATGATGTAGTAGGCTTGAACGAGACCAAGCTGATGGATGTTTTCGAGCACCACGCTCCTGGCGACAAGAAGGAGGAGAAGAACGACGTGCCTGAGTACGAGCAGCAGAATCAGTAAAGAAAGGGAGGAAGAACTATGTATGATGTAAAAGGAAATCTTCATGAAGTGTTGGGCAGCTTGCCTGCAGGGGTTAGCCTTGTAGCCATCAGCAAGTTTCATCCCAACGAGTTTATTGAGGTGGCGTATGCCGAGGGGCAGCGCATCTTTGGCGAGAGCCATGAGCAGGAACTCGCCAAGAAGGTGGCTTCCCTGCCTAAGGATATCCAGTGGCATTTCATCGGTCATCTGCAAAGTAACAAGGTGAAGTACATTGCTCCTTATATCTCCATGATTGAGTCGGTGGATAGCCTGAAGCTCCTGAAGGAGATTAACAAGCAGGCAGCCAAGCACGACCGCGTGGTGAAGGTGTTGCTGGAACTGCATATTGCCGAGGAAGATACCAAGTCGGGGCTTTCGCTCGATGCCTGCCGTGAACTCCTGGAGTCTGGCGAGTGGAGAGAGATGCCTCATGTGCAGATATGCGGCTTGATGATGATGGCATCGAATACCGATGATGAACAGCAGATTGCCTCTGAATTTGATGAGGCTGCCAAGTTCTTCGATGAGGTAAAGGCAAAGTATTTCGCCGATGATGATGCCTTCTGCGAGCGCAGCTGGGGTATGAGCCACGACTATCATATCGCTGTCAAGCACGGCAGTACGATGGTGCGTGTGGGTACTACCATCTTCGGTCCTAGAATCTATTAAAAGGATACTTTCAGAAGCCTAGCTTGCTGCTAAGCCCCTGAGCTGATAGTTCAGCAGATGGGTGGCGCTGGATAGCATCTGGTTTGTGATATGCGCATATCGCTGCGTGGTGTTGATGTTCTGGTGCCCCAGATACCTCATGATGGTATAGAGATCCGTGCCCTGCGTCAATAATAGGGTGGCGCAGGTGTGGCGGCCCGAATGGAAGGTGATATGCTTGTCGGAGATACAGCAGTCCTCCAGCCATACTTCCAGATGCTCGCCCAGATGATGGGGCGAGAGATGGGCGAAGAAGTAGGGGGTATCACCATTCTTGGCATGGAGTTTCGAGAGGATATGGTGCGCCTCTTCCGGTAGCGGAAGCCGGAGCCAGCGTTGCGTCTTCTTCATCTTCTTATATATATAATAGGTGTCATCGCATTTTTCTATGTCGTTGATCGATAAGCTCAGGATATCGCTTTTCCTCAGTCCCGTGATGCAGCTTAGCAGGAATGCCTCCTTCAGCTCGGGAGTATTACAGGGTGTTTCGCTCAGCTTGATGAGTTCCTCCTGGGTCAGGGCTGTTCTTTCCTTATACTGGGCTTTGACACGATAGGAATGGGGCAGCTGGTGGAATGGGTTCTCCTCCAGCAATCCCCGTCTCACGGCTTCCCTCAATACCGATTTCAGGATATTCACCTTCAGATGGATGGTGCTGTCGGATAGTTTTCCGGGGGTCTTCATGTTTTTATGCAGGTCGTGGGCAGAGCATAGGTAGTCGATAAACTGCTTGACGGTTTCCACATCCACCTTTTTCAGCGGAATGTCGCTTCCGCCGAAGGTCTCCAGGTGCTTCAGCATGCCCAGTACGCTGCCGCATCTTCCTTCATATATTTTCTCTCCTTCCTTGCGTCTTTCATCCGCATAGCTTCTGGTAAACTCTCCTAATGTAATACCTTTTGATTTCTTACGTGCGTTTACTGCGAATTTCTTGATTCGGCTAAAGAATGAAATCTTCATCATATCGTTTGTTGTTTAAAAAATGCTTTTTTAGTTATTTAAGTTACAAAGGTATCGCTTTTTTCTAGAATAACCAAACAAAAGGAAGAAAAGGGATAGAAAAAGCGTGATTTTGTGCTACAGTTGTACGTTAACTTTAGCGCTGCAAAGGTAGTATAATTTGTTCAATTCGCAATAATTTCAAGTTCTCTTTTAATGTTTATTAATAAATTATAGTCAATATTTCTTATTTTATGGTCAAAAAGGGTATTTTTGTGCAATTTTAGCTAAAGCAAACAACACTAAAAAGACATTTTTAGGATTTATTTCAGTCATCTGATACAGTTAACGTACAACTGTATCGCAGTAAACGTGGCCTTTCGCTACAGTTAACGTACAACTGTATCAGCCCCCAAGTCTATCTTTTGATAAGAAGACAGGTAAGACTCAAATTAATACGATTAGAATTATAAACTCATAACGATGATGATATATGATGAAAAAAATAGTAATGGTAATGCTTCTGCCCACTACCCTGGTGGCAAACGCATACGCCGGAACGGTTAGCGATAGCTTGCGGACAACGCTCTATTATCGCTCAGGCTATTCATTATTGGAACTCTCCTATATGGATAATGCCGCCAAGCTCGAAACCCTCAAGCAGGGTATCAGAAGCATCGGGGACAACCCCAATACGGTGCTGCAGCATATCAAGATCCTTTCGGCAGCTTCGCCGGAAGGTAACTCCAAACTCAACAAACGACTGGCGAGAAGGAGAGGAGAACGCTTGCGCGACTATCTCAAGGAAATGCTGAATCTGCCAGACAGCGTCTTCACGGTCTCCTCCGCAGGAGAAGACTGGGAAGGACTCGCCCTGAAGATACAGAAAGAAAATGCGCCGTGGAGCCGGAAAGCCCTCTACATCATTCGGAACACCCCTGAATGGATCGTTAGAAACGGAAAGGTTGTAGATGGAAGAAAACGACAGCTCCAGAACCTCGATGGCGGAAAGGCATGGAAATACATGCTCGCCAACCACTTCGACAGCCTCCGATCCGGAGCACTCGTGGTTTGCGAAATCCGGCACATTGTGCCATCTGTCAGTCCGACAGATACCCTCACATTGATTCAGAATCAGCAAGGCAGCGAACAGGATTCGCTCCCGCAGAAGGATGCCCGGGATGCAGCTTCCCAGCTACAGGTATATCCAGACGGGAATGCAGCCGAAACCGAAAATGCAGCCCATGCATCCGGCAGAGACTCCTACTACGCCCTGAAGACCAACCTGCTCTATGATGCCCTCCTCGTGCCGAACATCGGCATCGAGACCAGCATTGGCAGGGGATGGACCCTCGGAGCCAGCGGAATGCTCGCCTGGTGGAGCAAGGATGCCAGCCACAAATACTGGAGAATCTACGGCGGAGAAATGGAAATCAGAAAGTATTTCGGCAGGAAAGCCAAGGAAAAACCGATGCAGGGACATCACATCTCCCTCTACGGACAGTTCCTCACCTATGATATCGAAAACGGCGGCACCGGTCACCAGAGCAAGAAAACCTACGGGGCAGGAATGGAGTACGGATACTCACTGCCGATAGGAAGACGCCTGAACCTCGACTTCGGACTGGGCGTGGGATACATCAAGTCCCACTACAAGACCTATGAGCCGAAAGACGGATGCTACGTATATGAGGCAACCCGCAACCGCACCTGGATAGGACCTACCCGCGGCGAAGTATCACTGGTATGGCTCCTCGGCAACGGAAACACCAATAGCAAGAAAGGAGGTAAGAAATGACTAGAATAACTGGTATGACAGAGTTAAGACAATCAATGATCCTATTCTTCCGCGTAATCGTCTGCGCAGCCTTCTTGCTGATGATGGCAGAACTGCTCTCATCCTGCGAGCACAAGGACCTCTGCTACGACCATCCCCACCGGCAGAACGTGGAAGTGATGTTCGACTGGAGCGCCGATCCCGAAGCCAATCCAGCCACCATGAGCCTCTATCTCTATCCTGAGGAGGGAGGCGATCCCATCAGATACGAGTTCACCGACAAGAACGGCGGAAACATCTCAGTGGCAGCAGGCACCTACAGGGCAATCTGCGTAAACAGCGACAAGGAAACCCACCGCATCCTCGGCAAGGAGCGCTTCGAAACCTTCCAGGTAACATCAGCCGAAACCCGAGCCCTGCAGGGACTCCTCGCCACCATGGCAGGAGCCGCACCGATGGGACGAGGCACCGAGAAGGAAAGAATGATGCAGCAGCCTGAAATGCTCTGGAGCAGTCATGCCGACCGCATCGTAGTGAAGCCAGCCGGAGAGAAGACCGTCATCACGATGAAGCCGGAACCGAGAGTGAAGCGGTGTACGGTGGAAATCAAGAATGTGGAGAACATCAACGGAGTGAAGGCGATGAGTGCCAGTGTATCGGGAATGACGGGCGGATGGCTCGCCGGTCTTGACCAGCTCTCGGATGAGAAGGTAACCATGCCGTTCGTAGCCGAAGCCGATGCTGCCAATAAGATGGTAAAAGGCAGTCTCACCCTCTTCGGTCACTGTCCGGTACAGCCCAACAAGCACATCCTGATGGTCTATGCGCAGCTCACCGACGGTACCAACTGGTATTACGAGAAGGATGTCACCGACCAGGTGCATGATAAGAATCAGAAAGACGATACCCACATCAAGATAGAGTTGGAGCAGCTTCCATTGCCGAAGCCAGCCCCCGGCACCGATGGTGGTCTTCAGCCGAGCGTAAGCAAATGGAATGAGATATACATAGATATCAAAATGTAGAATAGATATTATCTATTATCATAAGGATATAGATTATCATCAATAAGGATATTGTCTATCATTAATAAAATAAAAACATAGTATTAATTTTAATAAAAAGAAACAATTATGAAAAAAGCGTTTTACATGATGGCAGCTGCTGCCATCGCCCTCTCTTCTTGCTCTTCAGAGGAGACCACAGATGTTGCGAAGAGCTCAAATATTACTTTCCGTAGTGCCGTAGGTTTCAACACTCGTGGTATTGAGATGACCAATGCAAATGGTTATAAGATGACTAAGATGACCGTCAGTGCCTTCGATGAAAGCGGAGCTGAATTTTTCAAGAACTACGTGTTTAATGAAAGCAATGGTGAGTTTACTTCTTCAGAACATCCATCATGGCCAAATCATGGTAGCCTTAACTTTGTTGCTTATTCTCATTCAGGTGGTGAGTGGGCAGGTGTTGCTCCTGTCTTGAAAAAAGATGGAGCTACAATTGCTGCATTTTCACCTAAAACAGAAATTGGAGAACAGTTGGATGTAGTCTTTGCTCAGAAAACAGGTAACAAGACTGATAATGAAGCAGGTGGATTATTGCTGGATTTTGATCACATTCTTTCTCAGATTAAGATTGTGGCTAAGCATTCTTCTGGTACTTATACTTATCAGGTGAAGGGTATCCGTATTGCCTATGTTGGTGGTTCTGCAGATTATACTTTCAATCCTGCAAAAACTGATGCAACGAGACATACTTGGACTGCTCCTGCTACAAAAAATAAAGTATATGAAAAGGTATTTGAACAGGCTGTTAATCTTACAAAAGACGCTACTGTTGATTTGACAGATAAGTGTAATGCAGATGGCAAAGTGGGTGGTGCGATGCTTATCCCTCAGACTCTTACAGTATGGAATGGAACTGAGGTTGCTACAAACAAAACTGACGATTTTTCAGGTAAGGCATACATCTCTCTCTTGATTAATGTAAAACGAGGTGCTACAAGCATCTATCCATCTGGCGATACAGATGGTTCTAAGTTTGGTTGGGCAGCAGTAGCTATCCCAGTTGATGCTGGTCAGACAACAGCTTCATGGGTAGCAGGTAACAAGTACATTTACACTCTTAATCTGACAAATGGTTGTGGTCAGGTAGATCCTGTTGATCCTGGTACAGATGTTAATCCTGGTGGTACGGATCCAAACAAGCCTAAGGATCCAAACAAGGGTGATAAGATCTTCGGTAAGGAAATCAAGTTCACTGTTAATGTCGTAGATTGGAAGCCTACACCTGATGAGAACGGTACAAACATTCCGATGTAATCCCCCATTACATTCACAATAAAATATCAAATTCAAGGAATTGGAGATTCCCTCTCACGTGATGTTGAGCTTCGGAATTCTCCAATTCCTTTAACTCCAAAAAATGGCGTAAGAAAAAGAATAAAAAGAAACCATTATGATGAAGAAAACTTATAAAAGCAGTTTGTTGGCACTCAGTGTACTCGCATCCTTTACGTCATGTTCAGAAAGCGAATCACTGCAGCAAGCCAATCTATCAAAAGATAAAATCACGTTTCATGCAACGCTCGACAACAGCTGGAAACCCCTCTCTCCCGCTTCCTCTTCCCGTGCAGCCATAGCTGCTGCCACCGAGAAGGGTCCCATCGTCGTGCCAACTCCTTTCGGCAAACCCCTCTATCTCCATTCGGTAGTGCAGGAAACAGCAGACTTACAGCAGGCTGCTGCAACAACCCGTGGCGCTATGCAGGATGGCACAAACCTGGATAATACCTATTATAATAATAGCTTTGGCGTAACTGCTATTTATAAGGATAATGGTACAAACACAGCCTTATTTGCAAACCAAAAAGCCTCTAAAAACAACGAAGATATTTGGGAAATCGAGGACAAGACAAATAGCAGATGGCCATTTGATGCCCTCGTCTCTTTCCATGCCTACGCTCCTTTTAATGAAGCCACTGATGGTATGTGGAGCGTCACGACAGATGCAGAAAATGTAAAAACAATAATTAAATATACGGCAAAAAGCGCTGAAAATGAGATCCAATCTCAGCCTGATATTATTGTAGCTACCAATGCCGAATCACGCAGCGTATCCTCAGATGATAAGGCAGTAGAGCTGAAGTTCTCTCATGCCCTTACTGCCGTGAACTTCGCCATCAGTAAGGATTTGACAGAAATCTTCAAGACAGAAGCCACTGATGGTTCCAAGCTCAAGAGCATCAAATTAAGCGGTATTCCGAATGTAGGAACCTGCGAGCTGACAGCCAAAGAAGGTGCCCCACAGACTCCTTCTCAAACCTGGACTTTCGATACAGAAGCAGATGGAAAAAAGAAAACTGGTAGCTACACCTTCCTGCTTGAGGATAAGGATATCAAAGTTGGAGAAAGTTATGCGCTCACTTCAAACGATGACAAAAATATCCTGATGATGATTCCGCAGAAATTGCAGGGTACAAAAGCCCAGTTAACTTTCGTATTGGATATAAAGGGTAAAGGAGATCAGACATTCACCTTTGATTTGAGTAATCAGACCTGGTTGCCAGGAACCTCCGTCACCTACAAGCTTTCAGCGAGTGCCATCAATCACTTGGAGAATGCCGAGGTTAAATTCCCAGATTCATGGAAGGATACTGAGCAGGTAAAATATTCCTATCCAAAGACTGATTTTGCAGCAGGCGAGTCCATCGGTCTTTATGTGGTGAATTCCAATAATGCAATAGAGGGAGAGAATCTGGAATGTGTTAAGCAGGCGGATGGTTCTTGGAAAATAGGAGACGGTAATACGAAGTATTTGAAACTGAAGAATTACAAGTATTTCGCCTACTATCCATATAATGCAACTCCTCCTACTGTAGATGTAAAGAAAGATAAAGCAGATGAGTTCTTTGAAAATATGATAACAAACTGGAATCCTGTAAAAGAGCAGAAAACAGAAGAGGTGCTTCTTAGGCAGGATCTTCAGGTAGCTGAAGGCGTTATTGGTAATGATGGCGCAACGCTTACATTCAATATGGCTCATAGCATGGGATTGGCGGTCTTGAATCTCAAGTCAAAGGATGTTCCTGTGAAACGTACATTCACGACCAATAATTATACATATTATTTTCCGAAATTAGAAGGACGCGTAACTACTAAGCCTGCAGCATCAGAATATACTGATGCCACAGAAACAGAGACAGTTGGTGTCTCAAAGCAATTCGAAGGTAATATTCCGTACCTGGCTTCATCTACAGAGAATCGTTACGTGCAAATTGTCAAGCCAACCACAGATGTCGCTTTCAAGGCAGCAGAGACTTCTTTTGCTAATCGTGATGGATGGGGAATTTTAGAGAAAGATAAAAATACATTTCATGTAGTAAAGAATAGTGTTTCTGCCAAGGATATCACTGCTGATGCTGAATTTTATAATTTCTCTCGCTATTATACTTTGAAAAAGGAAGTTGAGACTTTTACTGCGCCAGAAGATGGTGACTGTAAGTTGGAATGTTGGGGTGCCAATGGTGGATCAACTACAGGCAAAGGTGGAGGATATACTTATGGTTCTTTAAAGAACGTAGCTAAAGGAAAACAGCTCTTTGTATGCGTAGGAGGAAAAGGACAAGATCAACTGTCGGCTTGGAATGTTGCTCAAGGAGGTTATAATGGTGGCGGCACTGGTGGTTTCGGATATGCTGTGTTGGGTGGCGGTGGTGGAGGAGGTGCAACCCACATTGCACTTGCAACCGGACTTCTTACACAATTTGTGGATACATACTCAAGTCTGCTTTTAATGGTAGCAGGTGGCGCAGCTGGTTGTAGTTGGGGTACAACTGATTCTCGTGCTGCTTTTGGAGGTGGTGAAGAAGGTGGTATGGCTTATAATCCTCTATACAATCGGAATGATGGAATTGCGGGACAAAATCCTCCTAGAGAAAGGTTTGGACAAGGACAAAATGGTCGTGACGGAACGTATAATAACCAAGGACAAGAAGGCAATAGTGGCGGCGGAGGAGGTTTCTGCGGCGGTTATTCGGTCTATGCAGTAGGATATCGTACTAATGCTACCGGTGGTGGTGGCAGTGGTTATGTAAATACTAAATTACTAGAAGATGCTAAGACTATAGCGGGAAATACTAAATTCCTGTCACCTACGGGGATTGAGGAACTTGGGCATCAGGGAGATGGCGCTGCAGTAATAACTTGGTTCGTAAAAAAGCCAAGTACTACTAAATAGCTTCCGCTGCGCCGGATATGCCCTTTCCCCCGTTAGGCGTTCCGGCGGATATGTTATCCGCCGTCAAAAAATGACCTAACCACTTTATGCTCTGGGGATTTGCAATCCCCCCGCAACCAGGCAGTAGCCGGCATATCGATGGAAAAGGGGGATTGCAAATCCCCCCGCTTAATAGGTCGAACCTTTTTTACGACAGATTGCAAATCCGTCGGGACGTCTAGCGGGGTGGAACGCCTAGCGGAAGATAGCCCTATGCACCCTCCGCCGAAAACGAAATATAGCTTAGCACGTAATAAATGCATATCCCGAGGGCACCAGATCCGCCCTCGGGGTAAGAACGGAAGAAATTCATTTCATAGAATGCGCATGAAAATGCCGCGCCTCGGCGG
>OCMB01000019.1_pt1 | contig 62320 bp, 41 predicted proteins | sample 1496101 | NCBI WGS metagenome assembly OCMB01 (sample SAMN01760949, study PRJEB22395) | human gut metagenome | reverse complement strand
CTAATAATTATAGCTGGAGTAACTTTAAGCCTAACAATAGCCAAGATTGTGGTGGGCCATACTCATCACATAGGTTGGTATATGCGTCGCGATGACCGCATCGAGGACTTCAAGCGTATGGGCCACAACCCTGCCTATCTGATGTCAGCACGATTCAATGTGGATGAGATATTCTTCTCTTCCGACATCAACAAGATAGTGCAGAACTACGATACACTCGTATTCGTTACCCCATCGCCTTACCTGAAGAACCATCTCAAGAAACTCAAGACACGGATCAGCGACAAGTTCATCATCACAGCCATCAAGGGTATCGTGCCTGATGAGAACCTTGTCTGCTCGGAATATTTCCATCAGGTTTATGACGTACCATACGAGAACCTGGCATGTATCGGCGGTCCTTCTCATGCCGAGGAGGTAGCCTTGGAGCGATTGAGTTACCTCACCGTGGGTTGCAGCGACACAGACAAAGCGCATGCCTTCGCCAACGACTGTTTGGCGAGTGAGTATATCAAGACCAAAACTTCCAGCGACGTCATCGGTATCGAATACTCATCGGTACTGAAAAACGTGTATGCCATTGCAGCAGGTATCTGTGGTGGTTTGAAGTATGGTGACAACTTCCAGGCGGTACTCATGTCGAACGCCGTACAGGAGATGCATCGCTTCCTCACTGCCGTCCACCCTATCGACCGTTGCATGTACGATTCGGTATATCTGGGCGACCTGCTCGTAACGGGTTACAGCAACTTCTCCCGCAACCGCACCTTCGGAACCATGATAGGCAAGGGCTATAGCGTGAAAAGTGCGCAGATAGAGATGGAGATGATAGCCGAGGGATTTTTCGGCACGAAGTGTATGAAGGAAATCAATCGCCACATGCACGTCAACATGCCGATTCTCGATGCCGTATATAATATATTGTACGAGCGTATCAGTCCGCAAATCGAAATCAAGCTCTTGACCGACTCGTTCAGATAAAGGAGAAACATTAACACATTCATTTAGATATTTAAAAGGAAAAATGAAAAGTATCAGCTTAAACATTACAAAGGCTGCATCATTCCTCGCAGAGGGTGCAGTAAAGGCTTACGAGCCTAAGGTAAAGGCCGCTCAGGAAGCTCTTGAGAACGGCATATGTGAAGGTAACGATTTCTTGGGATGGTTGCATTTGCCATCTTCTATCACTCCTGAGTTCCTCAATGAAATCCAGGCTGTTGCCAACACATTGCGCGAAAAGTGTGAGGTCGTTGTTGTGGCAGGTATCGGTGGTAGCTACCTCGGTGCACGCGCCGTTATCGAAGGTCTCGGCAACTCTTTCGCATGGCTCGTCAACGATAAGAAGAACCCAACTATCCTCTTCGCAGGTAACAACATCGGTGAGGATTACCTCTTCGAGTTGACTTCTTTCTTGAAGAACAAGAAGTTTGGTGTCATCAATATCTCTAAGTCTGGTACCACAACTGAGACAGCTCTCGCTTTCCGTCTTTTGAAGAAGCAGTGCGAGGATCAGCGCGGCAAGGAAGAGGCTAAGGATGTTATCGTTGCTGTAACCGACGCTAAGAAGGGTGCTGCACGTACTTGCGCTGACAAGGAGGGTTACAAGAGCTTCATCATCCCTGACAATGTAGGTGGCCGTTTCTCTGTTCTTACTCCAGTAGGTCTGTTGCCTATCGCTGTAGCTGGTTTCGATGTTAAGCAGCTCGTAGCTGGTGCTGTAGAGATGGAGAAGGCTTGCGGCAAGGACGTAGCTTTCGAGGAGAATCCTGCTGCTATCTATGCAGCTACACGTCAGGCTCTCTATACTCAGGCTGGCAAGAAGATTGAGATCGTCTGCAACTTCCAGCCTAAGCTTCACTACTTCGCTGAGTGGTGGAAGCAGCTCTATGGTGAGAGCGAGGGTAAGGACCAGAAGGGTATCTTCCCTGCAGCTTGCGACTTCACTACCGACCTTCACTCTATGGGTCAGTGGATTCAGGAGGGCGAGCGCTCTATCTTCGAGACTGTTATCAGCGTAGAGACTCCTAACGAGAAGTTGCTCTTCCCTCACGACGATGAGAACCTCGACGGTTTGAACTTCCTCGAGGGCAAGCGTGTTGACGAGGTGAACAAGATGGCTGAGCTCGGTACACGTCTGGCTCACGTTGACGGTGGTGTTCCTAACATCCTAGTTAACGTACCTGAGTTGAACGCTTACTACCTCGGTCAGTTGATCTACTTCTTCGAGAAGGCTTGCGGTATCAGCGGTCTCTTGGAAGAGGTGAACCCATTCAACCAGCCAGGTGTTGAGGCTTACAAGAAGAACATGTTCGCATTGCTCAACAAGCCAGGTTATGAGGCAGAGAGCAAGGCTATCCAGGAGCGTCTGGCTAACGAGAAGTAATTGATGAAAGAAATTATTTCAAAATACTTAAAAGACCACGGCTTTGGGGAATTCAACCCTAAAGCCGTTCTTTTTGATATGGATGGCGTATTGTATAACAGTATGCCCAACCATGCCGTGGCTTGGCAGGAGTCAATGAAGCAGTTTGACATCCACATGACTGCCGCAGATGCCTATGCCACCGAGGGAGCCCGAGGCATCGACACCATCCAGATGATGGTGAAGAAGCAGAAGGGTATCGACATCACACTGGATGAAGCACAGAAGATGTATGATGTGAAGACAGACATCTTCCACTCCATGCCTACCGCCGAGATTTTCCCTGGTGTGAAGGAAATCATGCAGAAGATCAAGGAAGCCGGTATGCAGGTAGGTGTCGTGACGGGCAGCGGTCAGCGCCCACTCATCCAGAGACTTCTCAATGACTTCGGCAAATATCTCGATGAAGAGCATATCGTAACTGCTTATGATGTGAAGCGAGGCAAGCCAAATCCAGATCCTTATCTGATGGGATTGCAGAAAGCTGGCAACCTGCAGCCTTGGGAAGGCATTGTGGTAGAGAATGCTCCTTTGGGCGTTCGTGCCGGCGTAGCAGCCAACATCTTCACCGTAGCCATCAACTCCGGTCCTTTGCCAGATACAGAATTATCTGATAAAGGCAGCAACCTGCTCTATCATCAGATGACAGAGTTCTGCGATGACTTCGGAAGCTTGATTGATGCAGCAAAAGAAACAGGCAATAATACCGAAGGAAACAGAAAAAACGGGTAAGTAACACAAACCCGTTTTTTCTATTATCTTTTTTTATTACAGCCAAGACTATGCATCTCCTGATGATACTCATGCTTGTTCTTCTTTTCTTCCATTATTTCCAATACTTTTTGCTCATTTGCAGCACATAAATAAATCAAAACGGCATAAACAATTAAAACATCAATCCAATTTAACTATCATAGCATATGAAACAATTTAAATTAATGATGCTCGGACTTGCCTTGTCTGCAGGATTCACTACCCAGATACAGGCACAGGAAGCACAGAGCTTCGTTCACCAACAGTCAAACACAGAAGATTACGTCTGGCCAACAGATCCACAAGTATTAACCAAACTCAAGCACTGGCAGGACCAGAAGTTCGGTGTATTGATGCACTGGGGACTCTATAGTGTACCCGGCGTTGTAGAATCCTGGTCAATCTGTTCGGAAGACTGGATTGTACGTGAGCGCAAACCTACCTACGAGGAGGACAAGGCATGGTACTGGAGCCAGAAAGATTCCCTCAATCCAGTGAACTTCGACCCTAGCAAATGGGCTGACGTGATGAAAAAGGCAGGTATGAAGTATATGATCTTCACCACCAAGCACCACGACGGCTTCTGCATGTTTGATACCAAATATACCGACTTCTCCATTGCCCATGGACCTTTCGGCAAGGATCCACGCCACAACATCGCCAAGGAGGTATTCGACGCCTACCGCAACAAGGGATTCATGATCGGTTGTTATTTCTCCAAACCAGACTGGCACAGCAAATGGTTCTGGAACCCTTATTATGCAACCCCTAACCGCCGCATCAACTACAAGAAGCAGCAGCATCCAGACTGGTGGCAGAACTACCGCAAGTTTACACAGAACCAGCTTAACGAGTTGACCACCGATTATGGCAACATCGATATTCTGTGGCTCGATGGCGGATGGATTACCGGCGATGAAATCGGTCTTGATACCATTCTGGTAGATGCCCGCAAGCGCAATCCGGGTATGATCAGTGTAGATAGAACCATTCGTGGAAAGAATGAAAACTATCAGACTCCAGAGCAGGGTATCCCAGCCAAGCAGCTCGATATTCCTTGGGAAAGCTGCATCACCCTGAGCCATGCATGGGGATGGACACCTAACGCCAAGTTCAAGTCACCTAACAAGGTAATCGGTATTCTCGCTGAAATTGTAGCAAAGGGCGGATGTCTCGCACTCGGCGTTGGTCCGAAGGCTGACGGAACCCTGCAACCGGAAGTTGTGAATACCCTCCTGCGGATAGGAAGCTGGCTCAACAAGAACGGTCAGGCTATTTACTCTACCGTCAATGCAGCCCACTATAATGATGGCAAGGTATGGTTTACCGCCGACAAGAATGGCAAGACCCTCTACGCCATCTATGCACTGGAAGATGGAGAGAAGACTCCTAAGACCATTACCTGGACAGAAAACAAGCCTAAGGGTAAGCTGGTTCTGCTGCAGAACGGCAAGTCTGTCAAGTACACCGTCAAGGGCAATCAGGTAACCGTTACCCTTCCATCCGGACTCAAGAATGAACCTCTGGCATTCAAGTTTAATTCTAAATAAAGAAAAACAAATATAAAAAAGTATAAAGGTAGTGATAAGATTCGTTTTTTATCACTACCTTTGTGCTTACATATAATATAATGTATATAAAATATAGTAACTATAAAAACTTAAAGAACAAGAATTATGAGTAACTATCCTAAAATCGGTATCCGTCCTACTATCGACGGACGTCAGGGAGGTGTACGTGAAAGCCTCGAGGAAAAAACCATGAATTTGGCTAAGTCTGTAGCCAAATTGATTTCTGAAAACTTACGTAATGGCGATGGCTCACCTGTAGAGTGCGTGATCGCTGACAGTACCATCGGTCGTGTAGCAGAAAGTGCAGCTTGCGCAGAAAAGTTTGAGCGCGAGGGTGTTGGCTCTACCATCACCGTTACTTCCTGCTGGTGCTATGGTGCAGAAACTATGGATATGAATCCACACTGGCCAAAGGCTGTTTGGGGATTCAACGGTACAGAGCGTCCAGGCGCTGTTTATCTGGCTGCAGTTCTCGCAGCTCATGCCCAGAAGGGATTGCCAGCTTTCGGCATCTACGGTCATGATGTACAGGACTTGGAAGATGACTCTATCCCTGCTGATGTAGCAGAGAAAATTCTGCGCTTTGCAAGAGCAGCTCAGGCAGTAGCTACCATGCGTGGCAAGTCTTATCTCTCTATGGGTAGCGCCTGCATGGGTATCGCTGGTTCCATCGTTGACCCTAACTTCTTCCAGGAGTACCTCGGTATGCGCAACGAGAGTGTTGACCTTACTGAGATTATCCGCCGCATGACTGAGGGTATCTACGACCCAGTGGAGTACGAGAAGGCTATGGCATGGACCCGCGAGCACTGTATGTGCAATGAGGGTGAGGACATCGCCAACAATGAAAAGGCAAAGACCCGTGAGCAGAAGGATGCTGACTGGGAGTTTATCGTGAAGATGACTATCATCATGCGTGACTTGATGCACGGTAACCCAAGATTGAAAGAATTAGGTTTCAAGGAGGAAGCATTGGGCCACAATGCCATCGCCGGTGGTTTCCAGGGACAGCGTCAGTGGACAGACTTCTATCCTAACGGCGACTATCCAGAGGCTCTCCTCAATACTTCATTCGACTGGAACGGTATCCGTGAGGCTATCATCCTCGCTACGGAGAATGATGCTGGCAACGGTGTAGCTATGCTGTTCAACCACCTGTTGACAGGTCGTGCTCAGATCTTCAGCGACGTTCGTACCTACTGGAGTCCAGAGGCTGTGAAGCGTGTTACTGGCAAGGAACTTACAGGTCAGGCAGCTGGTGGTATCATCCACTTGATCAACTCTGGTGCTACTACTCTCGATGGTACAGGTCAGGCTACAGATGCAGAGGGCAACCCTATCATGAAGCAGCCTTGGGAGATGACCGAGGAGGATGTAGATAAGTGCTTGAAGGCAACTACCTGGTATCCAGCCAACCGTGACTACTTCCGTGGCGGAGGTTTCTCTTCCAACTTCCTCAGCAAGGGCGGCATGCCTGTAACTATGGTTCGTCTGAACCACGTAAAGGGTCTTGGTCCTGTGCTCCAGTTGGCAGAAGGTTGGACAGTTGAGATTGACCCTGAGATTCACAAGGTTCTCGACAAGCGTACAGACCCAACATGGCCTACTACCTGGTTCGCACCACGCCTTTGCGACAAGGCTCCATTCAAGGATGTATATTCAGTGATGAACAACTGGGGTGCTAACCATGGTGCTATCAGCTACGGACATATCGGTGCCGACCTCATCACCCTCTGCTCTATTCTCCGCATCCCAGTATGCATGCACAATGTTGAAGACGACAAGATCTTCCGTCCTGCATCTTGGAACGCATTCGGTATGGACAAGGAAGGTGCAGACTTCCGTGCTTGCAAGAACTACGGTCCTATATATAAATAAGGTGTAACACCATCATTACGAATATCATTCAAAAAAAAAGAAAAAGAAAATGATTACAGAAGAGCATATTCAGAAATTCCTGGAGCAGGCTCACCGCGTAGGCGATGCAGCTCTCACCATCTGCAGTAGTGGCAACCTCTCTTGGCGCATCGGCGACGAGGCTCTTGTCTCAGGTACAGGTTCATGGGTTCCTAGCCTCCAGAAGGAGAAAGTATCTCAGTGCCTGGTAGCAACTGGCGAAGTTCTCAATGGTGTCAAGCCTTCTATGGAGAGCGGATTCCACCTCGGTGTACTCCGTGAGCGTCCTGACTGCGATGTGGTTCTCCACTTCCAGTCTCCTTTTGCAACAGCAGTGGCTTGCATGCAGGAAACTCCAAAGGACTTCAATGTAACAGCAGAGGTTCCATGCCACGTAGGCAAGGAAATCCCTGTGATTCCTTACTATCGTCCTGGTTCTCCAGAATTGGCAGCAGCAGTCATCGCAGCCTTGAAGGATCACAACTCTGCTCTCTTGCTGAAGCACGGACAGGTAGTTTGCGGCAAGAATTTCGACGAGGTGTTCGAGCGTGCCATGTTCTTTGAGATGGCTTGCAGAATCATCGTTCAGAGTGGCGGCAAATACACCACACTGACACCGGAAGAAATCGACGATCTCGAGGTTTACGTATTAGGTAAGAAACAATAAACCTCTATCCTCTATATGAGAGAAGCGGTAGGAGAGAAAGCTGCCCGCTACGGGCACTCTCCTACCGCTTTTTATACGAAACAACTTTTATCTACCCAAACATTTATAAATAACTATGATTTATCTAGCTATAGATTTCGGTGGAGGCAGCGGACGAGTGATTGCCGGAAAACTAGAAAACGGCAAGCTCGAAATGGAGCTCATCCATCGTTTCCCTAACCGACAGGTAAGATTAGGCAACCACGTCTATTGGGATTTCCTCGCCCTTTTCGAGGATATGAAGACGGGACTGAAGATGGCAGGAGCCAAGGGACTCAAGGTGGATGGCATCGCCATCGATACCTGGGGAGTGGATTTCGGTCTCATCGACCAGGACGGCAACCTTCTGGGCAACCCGGTATGTTATCGCGATGCCCGCACCAAGGGAATGCCGGAAGAAGTTTTCAAGCAGATTGATCCATCGGCACATTATGCCATCAACGGCACGCAGGTGATGGAAATCAATACACTCTTCCAGTTATACAGTCTGAAGAAAGCCAACAGTCCACAGTTGGAGAAGGCTGCGCATCTGCTTTTCACCCCAGATCTCTTCAGCTACTATCTCACAGGCGAAGCCAACAATGAATATACCATCGCATCCACATCAGAACTCCTGAATGCAACCACCAAGGACTGGGACTGGGAAACCATCGACCAGTTGGGTCTTCCACGCCACATTTTCGGCAAGATCGTGATGCCGGGCACCGTAAGAGGAAAGCTGCGCCGCGACATCGCAGAGGAAACCGGACTCGGAGAAGTGGATGTCATCGCAGTAGGTTCTCATGATACAGCCAGTGCGGTAGCAGCCGTACCAGCCACAGAAGATGAATACCCGATGGCATTCATCAGTTCGGGAACCTGGTCGCTTCTGGGTGTTGAGATAGAAAAGCCAATCCTTACCGAGGAAGCCCGAAAGGCTGAGTTTACCAACGAGGGCGGCATTGGCGGTCGCATCACCTTCCTGCAGAACATCACAGGTCTCTGGATCATGCAGAGACTGATGGCAGAATGGAAGGAGAATGGCGAGGAACAGCAGTTCGACATCATCCTCCCTCTGGCAGAAGAAGCTCACATCAATGCCATCATCCCTGTGGATGACGCTGCGTTCCAGAATCCGGCATCCATGCAGCAGGCTATCATCGACTACTGCGCCACCCATCAGCTGCAGGTTCCTCAGACCAAGGCAGAAATCGTGCGCTGCGTACTCCAGTCGCTGGCAGCCAAGTATGCCGAGGCAACCGCTCACCTCAACGAGATGTTACCGCAGCCAATCAAGTGCATGCACATCATCGGAGGCGGCTCACAGAACAAGTTACTCAACCGTCTCACCTCCGAAGCATTGGGCGTTCCAGTCATTGCGGGTCCTATAGAGGCTACGGGTATGGGCAACATCCTGACCCAGGCACTTGCCAAGGGAGAAATCAAGGATATCGACGAGCTGAGAGCTGTAGTAAGACACAGCATCTGATCCATCCGAATATTTACCCTACAAACATAAACGCAGACAATATTAACCTGAAATATGGAATCGAAAAAGAAAGAATCAATTCTCAGGAAGGATGGGGTTAGCTACCTCGTACCCTTCATCTTAATTACATCGTGCTTTGCACTATGGGGATTTGCCAATGATATCACCAATCCGATGGTGAAGGCATTCTCCAAGATCTTCCGAATGTCATCTACGGATGGTGCACTGGTACAGGTAGCCTTCTACGGCGGTTACTTCGCCATGGCTTTCCCTGCCGCCATCTTCATCCGCCGCTTCTCCTACAAGGCAGGCGTACTGCTGGGATTAGGACTCTATGCCTTCGGTGCATTCCTCTTCTATCCGGCAAAAATGATGGGCGAATATTATCCATTTCTCCTCGCCTACTTCATCCTGACCTGCGGACTCTCCTTCCTGGAGACATCGAGCAACCCTTACATTCTGTCGATGGGAACGGAGGATACGGCAACACGCCGACTCAACCTGGCGCAATCGTTCAACCCGATGGGTTCGCTGCTGGGTATGTATGTGGCAATGAACTTTATACAGGCAAAACTCAACCCGCTTGATACGACTGGGCGCGCCAATCTCTCGGAGAGCGAGTTTGAAGCAATCAAGGAATATGACCTTTCGGTATTGATCAATCCATACCTGATTATCGGTCTGGTTATCCTCACCATCTTCTTCGTCATCCTGTTTACCAAGATGCCGAAGAACAGCGAGAAAGACAACAAGATCAACTTCGTGCCTACCCTTCGCCGCATCTTCCGCATGCCGCACTATCGTGAAGGCGTATTCACCCAGTTCTTCTATGTGGGCGCACAGATTATGTGCTGGACCTTCATCATCCAGTATGGCACCCGCATCCTGATGCAGGAAGGCATGGCAGAGATTGATGCCGAGGTAACCTCGCAGAAGTTCAACATCGTAGCGATGGTACTGTTCTGCTGTTCCCGCTTCATCTGCACCTTCATCCTCCGCTTCTTCAATGCAGGACAGCTGTTGATGATATTGGCGATAGCAGGTGGCTGCTTCACAGCCGGCGTCATTGCCCTTCACAACATCTGGGGCCTCTACTGTCTGGTGGCAGTAAGTGCCTGCATGTCATTGATGTTCCCTACCATCTATGGTATAGCCCTGAGGGGTCTAGGCGATGATGCCAAGTTTGGTGCAGCCGGTCTCATCATGGCAATCCTGGGCGGTAGTGTCCTGCCACCTTTGCAGGCATCCATCATCGATATGCATACCGTATTCGGAATGCCATCTACCAATGCATCGTTCATTCTTCCATTCATCTGTTTCGTGGTGATTGCCATCTATGGATATCGCACGAAATTGCGCAGTATAGGCAAACTTTTAGGTTAAAATTAGCAAGCTGTGGCCGTTTGTTATCGGTCACAGCTTATTTTTTAGTTAAATAGTTCTAAAGTCGACAAATATTCACAGCATTTCCTATATCAATTAATAAATTTTACGTATTTTTGCCTAAAATTTTAAAGAGACTTACCAACCTAGATAATTAATAAAAGAAAATCAGATTGTAAGTAAGTACAATAAACATCTCAGGCAAGAACAATTAAATATAAATAGTTATTCATTACATTAAAAGTTTGTATTATGGCAAAAACTAACAAAACAATGAATCTGGCATTCGCCTTGATGGTTGGTTCTGCTGGTGCTGCTTACGCAGGTATTCCTGCCGTTAACAGCGTACAGAACGTACAGCAAGACGAGACATGTACAGGTATCGTCAAGGATGCTACTGGCGAGCCCATTATTGGTGCGTCAGTCCTTGTAAAAGGCACATCTGTCGGTAGTGCTACTGACCTCGATGGCAAATTCACCATTAAAGGAATCAAGAAAGGAGCTGCTCTCCGCATTTCATACCTCGGTTTTCAAACAATTGAGGTAATCTATCATGGTGGTCCATTGGATGTGACTCTGAAAGAAGATTCACAGAGCTTAAAGGAGGTTGTAGTAACAGCCTTGGGTATGAAGCGTGACAAGAAGGCTCTTGGTTATGCTGTTACAGAATTGAAGGGTGAAGATCTGAACGCAGGTATCATCAACCCAACCAATGCTTTGCAGGGTAAGGTAGCAGGTGTTGACATCAACCAGAGTGATGGTGGTATGTTCGGTACATCTAAAATTTTGATTCGTGGTGCTTCTACCTTGGGAACAAACAACCAGCCTATCTATGTAGTTGATGGTATTATTCTCGATAACTCCAACCATGTTAGTTCTGCAGACTGGGATCAGAGTAATGCCGACTATGGTAATGAGTTGAAGAACTTGAATCCAGCCGACTTCGAAAGTGTATCTGTACTGAAAGGTGCTGCCGCTACTGCACTTTACGGTTCTCGTGGTTTGAATGGTGCTATTGTCATCACCACAAAGAGCGGTAAGGGCAAGAAGGGCTTAGGCATCAACGTTACCCAGACATTCGGTATGGATGTTTTGATTTCTTCTCCAGGATTCCAGAATGAATATGGTCCAGGTCTCCCTGCTGGTTATGTAAACAACGGCAGCAGTGCTTGGGATACAAACTCTTTCTATAAGAATGCAGATGGCGTAAATTCTATCAAGACACGAGTTGGTTCTTATTATTGGGGACCAGCGTACGACGGCAGCATGGTTGAGTATATTGATGGAACAATGCAGCCATATAAAGCGTATAAGAACAACTATAAGGATGCATACGATACTGGTTTCAATACCACAACCAACGTTGCTATCAATGGTGGTAATGACAAGACTTCGTTCTACACATCTATTGGTTATAAGCACGCATCAAGCACAACTCCAGGTAATACCTTCGATCGTCTCAACATGATGGCAAAGGCATCACACAAGATTTCCAATAAGGTGGAAGTTGAGGCAGGTATCAACTTTGCAAACTCTACACCAAAGAATGCACCTTGGAACCTTGGTGAGCAGTTCGTATATGGAAGCTTAGGTCGTTCATACAACACCAACCAGTTCAAGCACTTGTACAAGGGTGAGCATGGCGGTTTGGCAAGCTCTGACTATGGTGATCAGTGGGGTAACGTACCTGGAAGAGGTGTATGGTGGAACCTCTATGAAAACGAATACAAGCAAAAAGAAACCGTTGTTCGTCCAAACGTTAAGTTAACTGCAGACATCTTAAACTGGTTGAAGTTCACTGCAGAGGGAAGCTACAACTATTACTATGTACGTGCAGAGAACAAGCAGCCAGGTTCTGGTTATGCAAACGAAGGTGGTTACTATGGATTGTCAAGCTCTACCAAAGAACAGACAAACCTCAATGCTACTTTCAATGCAAACAAGAGCTTTGAAAACTTTGAGCTTCACGGATTCCTCCGTGGTGAGTATTTCAATTCATTCCAGCAGCAGATGTCGATGGGTACAAATGGCGGTTTGATTGCTCATAACCAATACTTCATCACAAACTCTGTGAACACTCCATCTTACAGCGGAACTATCAGTGGTAAGAAACGTATGTTCTCTGTCGCTGCACAGGTTGGTGCAAGTTGGAAGGATCAGCTCTTTGTGGATGTAACTGGCCGTAACGACTGGTCTTCAGCCTTGGTTTATGCAGATGGTCATGGCAAGTACTCTTACTTCTATCCATCAGTATCAGGTTCATGGATTATCACCAATTCATTCCGCAACCAGCTTCCAAAGTGGATTTCATTCGCTAAGTTGCGTGCATCTTGGGCACAGGTAGGTAATGATACAGACCCATATATTATCAACACAGCATACATCCTTAACTCTGGTCTTATCAATGGTAACCGTGTGGGTGCAACTGAGTTGTCAGAAACCATCTACGATAAAAACCTGAAGCCAGAGCGCAAGAACTCTTGGGAGGTTGGTCTTGATTGGCGTTTCCTGGACAACCGTATTGGCATTGATGCTACCTATTACAAGGAGAATACCAAGGACCAGATTATGAAGATATCTGTTCCTAGCGTATCTGGCGTTAAGTATCAGTATGTAAATGCTGGTAACATTCAGAATGCCGGTGTCGAGATTGCTCTCCATGCAGTACCAGTTCAAACAAAAGACTGGAATTGGGACGTAAACTTGACTTACACAAAGAATAAGTCTAAGATTATTTCTTTGCACGAGAATGTTGCAGACTACATCCCTCTCTCAGGTGACGTAGCTTATGGTAACTTCCGTATTGGTTCCGTTGCCAAGGTTGGTGGCGAATATGGCTTGCTGCTCTCAGACTCAGAAACAAAGATTGACAATGTTTCAGGTATGAAGGTGCTTGACTTTGATACAGATACCAAGAGTTCACACTGGTATCGTTCAGGAGAAGTAAAAGAAGTAGGTAGCATCAACCCAGACTTCTTGACCTCATTCTCAACAAGTCTTCGCTACAAGAGTTTACAGCTCTCTGTTTCTCTTGATGCACGCTTTGGTGGTTACGTAGCATCTTATGGTGGCCGTTACGGAACAGGCAAGGGTTTAACCAAGTCCTCTCTCGACTATCGTGACGCAGCTCATGGTGGCGCAAACTATACCTCTAGATGGGATGGCAAGACATATAATGACGGTGTAATTCCTACTGGTATCTTCATGGCAGGCACAAAGATTGACCAGCCAGATGGTAGCTACTATACTGTAGGAACAGGCGCTTATTCAAGCGGTGAGACTTTCGAGGAATTGATGAAGAAGGGAGTTATTGAACCAGCTCACGCTAGTTCATGGGCTTTCATCAACAACACCTGGATTAACGCTGCAAGTTATCCAACACAGGGTGTTGTTACTGATGCAACTCTGCACAAGCTCAACTATATCGCTCTTCGTGAGATTTCACTCTCATATACAGCTCCACAGTCATGGGCTAGCAAGATTGGTGCAAGAAACCTTATGTTCACTGCAACAGGTCATAACTTAGGTTATTTGCTGAACTCTTTGCCAAACAAGGAGAACCCAGAGTCTGTACGTGGTACATCAGCACATGAGTTCCGTATCCGTAACTTCGATGGTGTTACAGCAAACTTCACCTTCACCATTAATGCTACATTCTAAATTAAGTTTGACTTCTTAAAATTAAGATAAGATGAAAAGATTTATAAAGAAACATAAAGTTCTGTTTTCTGCAGCACTCGTTGGTGGTCTTCTTCTGACCACAACAAGCTGCCAGGACACATTAAAGGACTTGAACCAATCTCCAGATGCAGTAATCACCGCTGCTCCTGACCAGATTTTGACACAAGCCATCTACAAATTCACACCTAACGACTATAGTGTATGGTTCTTGCAGGCTCCTGCATTCTTCTCACATAGCCAAATAGGTATTACGGGCAATGGTTATAACAGCGCAGCTTTGAGTGGAGGAGCTGGTCGTCAGATCTTACTTTCTACAAATTTGCTGGGCTATAAGTATGCTATGCAGGATGAGATATCCAAGATGGATGAAACCAAGGCTGCACAGTATAAAAACATTCAAGCTGCACTTGATGTCCTCATCACTTACTTAGGAATCTACGATAGTGATGACGCTGGTGATATTCCTTTCACAGAAGCAGCACAGTATCGTTATGGTGGTACACTTACTCCAAAGTATGACCACGTAAAGGATCTGTATGACTTATGGCTTACAAACCTCGATGCATGCATCAAGGCTTTCACTGAGAATAAAGACCAAGCAAGACTTAGCAACAACGACCTTGCTTATAAAGGCGATTGGGCAAAATGGGCAAAGTTGGCAAACTCTCTCAAGTTGAAAATTGCAGCCCGTTTGATTCATCAAGACTTTGCACGTGCCAAGAGCATTGCACAGGAAGTAGTTTCTGCATCTTGTGGTGTTCTTAACGGTAAGGATGATGATCTTCTCTTCAAGAAAGCGGATGAGTCTATCAATACTGGTGACGGCTCTACCTTGGATAAGGGTGACATTGCCTACAACACAGGCAATACAACCATCTCTTACCACGGCTTGGCTCCTACACAAGAGTTATGTAAGTTCCTGGTTGATAATGAAGACCCTCGTGTTCGCTTCTTATACACCAAGAATGACTGGAACTCAAAAGTTGTTGCCTGGTTCTTGGAGAATGGCAAAAAAGCAAGTATCCCTTCATATATTCTTGAGAATGTAGAGATTGGAACTACTGCCGATGGAAAGGAAACCTTCAAGGCATGGAAAGGCAAAGGCGAGCCTTGGGTGCGTTACTATGGTCTTCCTACTGCTTATCAGGCTGCAACGCTCACCAATGACGGAGGTAAGACCTATGTATATGCTGAGTACTACAAATGGGACCAGATGCAGAAAGACCTTCCTGGCAACAAGACATTCCAGCCAACATCTACTCTCAATGAGTATTTGATTCATGGTCGTAAGAGCTTCACGGTACCAACAGCACCAAATGGCAAGGTTATCCAGGAAACTGCAAACCGCGCAATGTACAATATGTATATGACTACTGCTGAAGTAAACTTCTACCTCGCAGAGTTTGCAACATACGGTGCGATTACCGGTGATGCTAACACCTACTTCCAGAAGGCTGTTAAATCTTCTGTTGAAGAGTACGATCGCATGGCAGGTTTGAATGGTATTCCATATTATGGCAAGACATATGATTATGACCCTAATGAGTCAGTTATCGACTTGCAGAATGGTGAAATCGACAAGCTGCTCCAAAAGCCAGCTTATACCTTGACAGGTGATAAGGATGCAGACTTGGAGAAAATCTTCCTCCAGTTGGAAATCCACTTCAACTACCAACCAAGAGATATGTGGGTGACAGCTCGTCGTTCTGGTGTACCTAAGTTTAACTCAACACTCCTTCCACGAGTAGATTTCACTACAAACAACTTTGCACCATCATCAATTGCTCGTCGTGCCTCTATCAGCGAGATTCTTTCTACAGATGTTATGAAGAACATCTTAGAGGAATCATATAAGAGTCAAGGCTTCACAGCAGGTGCTATCGATGGTAAGACATTGAACTCAGAGCGTGTATGGCAGGATCAGGGTGCTCCACAGTGGGGTGCAGGTCCTAACGTAAAATAAGAAGTATTTAAATGAAAGACACTTTCATAAATTATAAAAGAGGGGAGAACTTGATGTTCTCTCCTTTTTTTATATCCATAAGACTCCATATTCTTCCTCCATTCCCAGTAACAACAGAGAATTTCAGCACAAAAATTACAAAACACTCTTCACCCGTCACCAATCCATTATAACCATCTGATATACAGAAGTTTTAATAGGGTGAAGAGTCTGTTTGACTCTTCACCACTCTTCACCCCCTCTTCACCTTATTAATTTTTCCGTTTCTACTGTATCCATCTGAAGATTTCCGGCTGGTGAAGAGAGGTGAAGAGTGGTGAAGAGTGAGTGGGCACTCTTCACCTCCCGAAACCCCAGTGTTTATCGGGGTTTCAGGCGCAAAGGTGAAGGGTGAAGAGTAAAAAAGAGATTAGGACTCTATACGACGCATCAGAAGAAAACCAGATGCACCAATTCCACCAATACGAGAGGACACATCGTTTCTTGCCTCGCCTTGGCATATTATTGCCCTGTACTAGAGCAATATCTTGCCAAGGCGAGGTAAAATATGAAAAGAGGACATTGTGGCAGCAAGTGCTTGGATAGACTTATATCCGAACACTTGTTGCTATCTCCATAAAGGTTCGTTTTCCCATCCTTGTGGAAAGCCCATGGCATGTAAATCAATATTGGGATAATCTGCAAGCAACCTGAGCAGCGAACTTTTCAAATCCATACAAGGAGTTATAGTTTGCTCCATATATAATAAGGTGCATAACTGATGGTAAAGTTTGATAGGCTTTTGGGTTGGAGCAATCCAAGAAAGTGGAAGCCGATTTGGCAATTGTGGCTTCAATGCAAAACGCCTATTCCATATACGAGCATGGTGTGCACAACAATTGCGAAGCACGGTTATGCACCTTATCCAACTTTCCAAGTAAGTGTATTGAGGTAGTCCAAACTCTCTTGCCACTTGCTTTTTAAGACGATTGTCCTTAAACAGACAAAATAATTTGGAAAGCGTACCAAACGAAACGACCTCCAATGTTTTCCACACAGGAGGGAGAGAAGGGAAAGTATATTTCTCGGAATGCTCCTTGATGAAATCTTCATTTGAACGAGACACCTCTTTCTTGATATTGTCAAGGCAGCCTTCATAAAAGTCTGCATTCTTGAACAATGATGCATCCATAAACCAAAATGCGCCATGCTCCATAGAAAATATCTGAATCATTTTGGTCCGAAGAGAAATCTCTATATCTTGAATTGCCTTGAATATAAGTTGACGAAGTTCTTTGTCAAAGAGATAAAGGTCGATGGCTTGTTCAAATGTACTACCCAGTTTATAATGATGAAACTGTCTGTCTTCCTCCATATATCGTAGGTAACTGGCAATACGAAAATAACTGATATTGCGAAGCTGCAATTTGGCAGTTGCAATATCTTCTATCACCAGCCCTCTGTTCTGGAGCAAGGCAACCTGTTCATCTACGTTTATCGGTTGTTTGTCGTAATCCATATACCCTTTATAAAAAGCGAAGTCCCACCGTGGTACGCATCGTTGAGAGGCGTGGTGGGATTTGTTGCTGCAAAAATACTCTTTTTTATTGGAAACTCCAAATATTTTCTTCAAAATCTGCTTGTCAAATATGGATTTTAACGTAAAAAGTTCTAATTTCCAAGGTTTTCTCCTTGTAAGCTATGCGAGATTTAGAAAAATATCGTATCTTTGTCCCCGAATTAAGGCGTTCTTTGCATATTGCAAAATACAGAAACGAGCAGAAGTCCGCTCGTTTCCATATTGTTACCTATATTATAAAGGCAAACGCCTAACTTCTTGATATTCAACCAAAGTCCAATTTAGTGTGAGTTAGATTCGTTAACAAATTAATGCAAAAAGTCATTTAATATACAAAAGAAAAATTGATTTTTTCTTGGTTGATTCGAGAAAAAGGCGATAGGTGTACTAAATCTTATTGATTCAAGAGTTAGTGCACCTATCGCCTTTTTTGAGTATTCCAAGATAAGCTCTATGAAAAGAGGTTTACTTGACCTTCACTTCTATCTTAGTCTTGGCTGCATCAGCGCTGGAGCCGCCAACAAATACCTGGTAAGTGCCAGGAACCACGCGGATGGTGTTGGTCTGGGCATCCCAACCCTCGAAACTCTTGCGAGGAAGATCGATACTTACCATCTGGCGCTCGCCAGCCTTCAAAGACACACGCTTGAATGCCTTGAGACTCTTGATAGGACCATCCACATCATCTATGCGCTTGATATAAACCTGCGCTACTTCGGTACCCTCACGCTTGCCCGTATTCTGCAAGGAGAACATCAGCTTGTAATCAGCAGCCTTGCTGCCACGCTTCTTGCTCTTCACCTGCATCAGGGTAGGCTTGCCGTACTCGAAAGTGGTATAACTCAAACCGTAACCAAATGGGAACAAAGGCTCACCCTTGAAATAACGATAGGTACGATTCTTCATCGTATAATCGAGGAAATCTGGAAGATCGTTCACACTCTTATAGAAGGTAACCGGAAGCTTGCCCGATGGATTCACCTCGCCAAAGAGAACCTTGGCTACAGCCTCACCACCCCGTTCACCAGGATACCATGCCTGAAGGATTGCCTCGGCATTTTCCGTTTCAGGAACCATGGCGATGGCACATCCCGAACAGTTGACAAAGACAACACGCTTGCCTGCCTGATGCAGCATAGCGATAACCTGACGCTGAGCCTTCGGCAACTCCAGGTCGGTTCTGTCGCCGCCCTTGAATCCAGGCTCCTCAATCTCAAGCTGCTCGCCCTCCAGATTTGGAGAGATACCGCCTACGAATACCACGGCATCCGCATCGCCCACCTCTGCCAGAATCTGCTCGCTGGTAGGCTTCGAAGTCTTCACAATGTCAAACTGCATCACAGCCACATCTTCCTTCTGAGTATAATCTATCTGAATCTTGACTGGCTTGCCTGCTTTCAGAGAGAGCGGTTTGATGATAGGCGCCACGCGGCCCCAACACTCCCGCATGTTCACGATGGTATCGTCATCCACTATCAGGCGGCAACCATCATCAATACCCATATTGATGGTAAGATTCTCATCCCTGTCAGGAGTCAATACTCCCTCATAGCGGGCAGAGAAATGAGTAAGATTCACACCCGGTGCAAACACAGTATTACCACCATTGCTCAGATTGATGGCAGTCTTCATCACATCCGTAGCCACCGGCTCGCCCTTCTGATTCTGATTGTTCCAATAGGTAGCCTTCATTCCCTCACGGAAAAGGTTGAAACGGCTCTCCTGCACCTCGTTTCTTGTCAAGGTACAAGCCGGAACATACTTCACCTCTGCCCCCTTCATATAGTTGCGGATGCCCTGGAGGATGGTGGTAGAACTGGTAGGATAACCCGAATAGTTGCCTCGCAGCATGATGGAGTCATTGGCATTAGGTCCCATCACCACAATCTTCTGATTGCGGTTCAATGGCAGCAGCTGGTTTCTGTTCTGAAGAAGTACGATACCTTCTTCAGCTATCTTCTCAGCCAGATCCTTATGAGCCTTGCAGGCGATGACGTTCTCAGGAATCTGAGTCCATGACACGGTTTCATCCTTATCGAAATCGCCGAGCTTGAAACGAGCCACCAGCAGGCGCTTCAGGCTCTGGTTTACCTTATCTTCATTGATTATTCCCGCCTTCACAGCCTGCGGAATGGTGCGATAGGCGCTGCCGCACTCCAGGTCGGTACCGGCATTCACAGCCTGGGCAGTTGCCTCGGTAGCGGTCTTTGCCGTACCATGATAGCCCGGCATATAGAAATCGTTGACAGCTCCGCAATCGGAAGTAATCAATCCCTTGAATCCCCATTCGTCTCTGAGGATCTGGCGCTCAAACTTGGCGTTGGAACAGCAAGGAGCACCATCTATACGCTGATAGGCACACATCACCTCAGCCACATGTCCATCCTGTACCAGCGACTTGAAGGCAGGGAGATAAGTCTCCCACAAATCCCGGGCTGGCAGATTCTCCAGATTGAAGACGTGGCGATTCCACTCCGGACCGCTATGCACGGCAAAATGCTTGGCACAAGCCAGCGTCTTGACATATTGGGGAGTCTTAGACTGATCAGAAGCCAAAACACCAGGAGCCGCCAGCGGCTTGCCGTCGAACGACTGTCCCTGCAAGCCATTCACCACAGCAAGTCCCATACGTGTAGTGAGATAAGGATCTTCGCCATAAGTCTCCTGTCCGCGTCCCCATCTAGGATCACGGAAGATATTGACATTCGGAGTCCAGAAGCTCAGACTCTGATATCTCTTTACATTACCCGACTTCTTCGCCACCTGCGCCTTGGCTCTCGCCTCATCGCTTACGGCAGTAAACACCTGATAGAGCAAGGCATCATCCCAGGAAGAAGCCATGTGCATGGTGATAGGGAAAACCGTGGCATATCCGTTGCGTGCCACGCCATGCAGCGCCTCGTTCCACCATTGAAACTGAGGGATACCCAGTCGGGAGATGGCAGGCGAAGCATCCATCATCAGCTTCGTTTTCTCCTCCAGAGTCAGGCGTGATAGCAAGTCATTGGCTCTTGCCTCGGCAGAAAGGTTAGGGTTCTGATAAGGCAACAGCTGATTGGCTGGCTGTTGGGCATGAGCTGAGAGCGCCAGAGCGGACAGCATAGCCAATGTAAGTATTTGTTTCTTCATAACTACTATTGTTAGTACGTAAATATTATATAGATTCGTTTTAATATGCAAAAATACATATTTTTCCTGAATTCAGAGATAGATGAAGTGTTAAAAAGCTCAACTAGTTTCCATTTTTATGTGATTACTTCCTAATTTTTTCGATTCATTTAAACAATTAAGCCCTTTTTCCTTGCTGATTCCAAATATTAGTGCTAACTTTGCACTCTGAAACAACACTATCTTTTTAGAAGACAAAGATACAAGTAAGAAAGATACAACAAGACAGTAAGATCGCAATAATATGGAAAAGATTCTAATAGTTGAAGACGACATCGCATTTGGAACCATGATTCAGACATGGCTCAAAAAGAAGGGATTCGAGGTGGAGAAAACTACTTCGGTCAAGGCCGCCATACAGGTTTGCGAGGAGGCGGAAAGAGGATTCGATCTGGTATTATCAGACCTCCGCCTTCCCGATCACGACGGCATCTTCCTGCTGCAATGGATGAGAAAGCATGGCGTGCAGGTGCCTTTCATCGTGATGACCAGCTATGCAGAAATTCAGAATGTGGTGCTCGCCATGAAATCGGGCGCTACCGATTATGTGGCAAAACCTTTCCATCCGGAAATCCTTCTGGATAAGATCAAGGAAGCTATCAAGACTCCGAAAAAACAGGATCCGTATGCAGCCTCAGCAGATAGTCTGCGTTCCACAGACACAAATTCTACTCCTACAGACGCAGCACCTGGCAAGCAGGCAGGAAACCAGGCTTCATCTGCCAATGGGGATGTACCCAAATACCTGGAAGGTGAAAGCGAGGCTTCACGCAAGCTCTACAGTTTCGTTTCGCTGGTGGCCCCTACCCCTATGTCGGTACTTATCTTGGGTGCCAGCGGTACGGGTAAGGAATATGTGGCTAGAAGAATCCATGAACTCAGCACAAGAGCCAATAAACCTTTCTTCGCACTCGACTGCGGTGCCATCCCTAAAGAAGTGGCGGCATCAGAATTCTTCGGTCATGTGAAGGGATCGTTTACAGGTGCTGACCAGGACAAAAAAGGTGCTTTCGAGATTGCCAACGGAGGAACTCTCTTCCTCGATGAGATGGGAAACCTGAACTATGAAGTACAGGTGCAGCTGCTCCGTGCCCTCCAGGAAAGAAAAATCCGTCCGGTGGGAAGCAACAAGGAAATAGATATCGATATCCGACTGGTATGCGCTACCAATGAGAATCTGGCTCAACGCGTGGCAGAAGGCAACTTCCGTGAAGACCTCTACCACCGCATCAATGAGTTTACCATCTACATGCCGGAGCTGAAAGACCGTGGTGCCGACCTTTTCCTCTTTGCCGACCTCTTTATCAAGCACGCCAACAAGGAGCTGAACAGAAATGTGGAAGGACTCGACGGCAAAGCCAAGGAGCGAATTGCCGCCTACAACTGGCCGGGCAACCTGCGAGAATTGAACAATGTGATGAAACGAGCTACTCTGCTCGCCACCGGAAGATACATCGGAGTAACCGAACTGGAACAGAGTATGGCGCATATCCAGCCACAAGCTCCTACCGCCCTGCACGATGAGGAAACGGAACTGCAGAGAATAGAAGCTGCGCTGAAAGCAGCAGGCGGCAACAAGAGTAAGGCTGCACAATTGCTCGCCGTGGATAGAAAGACGCTCTACAATAAGATGAAGAAATACGGTATCTGATGACCATTCCCCAACTTTTTGGGGAATAATTCCACACCAGTTCCACAGTTTCCACAATGTAGAATTCTGGCACAAAAAGCATTTACTGCTGATAATCAAACTATTAGATAATTCTTTTGTTTTTTGGCACGCAGATTGTGATATGAGAAAGTGAACACGCCAATGAGCGGTAACGCAAGTAAGGCTGGTCACAAAGAAAGTAATAAAAATAATATTCACAATAAAAAAAACAAAAGATTATGAAAAAGTTAGTTTTCGCAGCTATCGCTGCCATGGTTATGGTTTCAGTTAGCAATGTATTCGCCAGCAACAATATGGCAAGTATATCATCAGTAGCTCCAGTTGACACAGTAGCTCCAGCAGAACCAGCTGCTCCAGCAGACACAACAGTAGAGAAAGAGACTCCTGCAGAGACACCAGCTGAAACTCCAGCAGAGACTCCAGCAGACTCTACAGCAACAGAATCTACTGTAGCAGAGTAATATCACCTTTAAAAAATAGTAATTAACAGAGGAAAAGATAGAATAACACTAGTAATTACGCGTCGCTTTCAATCAGGCAGGAGACTAATGATAGAATTCATTGGTCTCCTGACTTGTTTTTAGCCCTTTTGTTTTCTAATATCATTTTTTTGCATTAACTTTGCAAACAAATATCTATTGAGCAAGATATCAGTCTGCTCATCATTTTTAAACGATTTCTCATGCACAAGAACAATATTCCTCTCAAGGTAGCCCTCGGATATAGCGCCATTGCCATTATCATGATTCTGGCAATCAGTCTGGTGTATAGCAACACCAAGAGCATCAATGCCATCAATGAAGCTTCGCGCGAGTATATCCAGAAAAGGAGTGCCGCCGACAGTACCATCTCTTCCCTGCTCAAAGAGGAGCAGAGAAACCTGAAGCAACTGTCTGATGCTATGGCAGGAAGACCTACCCAAAACTATCTGCAGAATAAGGTGAAGAATCTGAATACGGGAAAGGATTCCATACTGGTTCACTCCAAGGCACCTCAAACCCACGAGGCGAAAAAGACTACGGTAGAGGTATTGAAGACCCGAAGGGGATTCTTCCGCCGACTCGCCGATGCCTTCAAGAAGGAGCACGCCGAAACCTTGAGCGTAAAACAGGACAGCAACCGGGCTGTCATCGATTCTGTTACCACCCCAGTAAACGTGGCGGAAAACGTGGCAAACATCCTAGAACAGATAGACAAGAAGGAGAAAGTGGCTACACAAGACCACAAGCAGAGCATCAACAAGGAGATGGAAGAGCTGAAGATGGTGAGTGCCAAACTCGCCCTGCGCTCCGCCAAACATCTGAGCGATGTGCACCAGCGTGAAAAAGACAATATGCAGGAAGCCATCAAGAAGGCGATGGAAGCAAGAAAGCATCTGTTGTGGCAGATGGAACTGCTCGCCATCGTAGCCTTCTTTGCCATCGGCATCATGATCTGGTTTATCTGGCGCGATGCCAGAAAGGAGCGTATCTACAGGGAAAACCTGGAGGCTGCCAATGAGGAAATCCAGCGTATCATGAACCAGCGCGAGCGCCTGCTCCTCACCATCACCCACGATATCAAGGCGCCAGCTGCCTCTATCTCGGGCTTCATCGATCTGATGAAAGATTACGTCAGCAATCCTCAGGGTCTCGAATGCCTCCAGAACATCAAGAACTCTGCCGCTCATCTTTCACATCTCGTTGCCTCGCTGCTCGATTATCATCAGTTGGAGAACGGACTGATGAAGGTTCATCCTACCTCTTTCTCACCGGCACAACTGGTAGCTGAATCGGTAGAGGGAATGAAATTGCGAGCAGAAGAGAAAGGATTGGAGATTTCATTCGAATGCAAGATGAAGGGGATGGGAACTTCGGATTCTTCGGAAACTTCGGATTCTCCAATGAAGAAGAAATTCTTCCGTGCTGATGCCTTCCGCATTCGTCAGATATTGGATAATCTGGTAAGCAACGCCATCAAATATACCGACCGGGGCAGCGTTACCATCCAGGCCCAGGTTTCAGAAATTCTGGGCAAGCCTACGCTTACCCTGAGCGTAAAGGATACGGGAAAGGGAATGACCGATGAGGAGAAACAGAAGGTGTTCCAGGCGTTTACGAGATTGAAGAGCGCCCAGGGCATCGAGGGTACCGGTTTGGGATTGTCCATCACCCAGGAACTGGTTTCGCTGCTTGGTGGAGAAATCATCCTCCACTCTACCCTGGGCAAAGGTTCTACCTTCATCGTCACCATCCCTATCGAGCCAGCACCAATGGAGGAGTCTCAGAAAATGGCTCCATCAGAAGTCAAGCATGATTCTTCTCTCGATTCTGCTCAAGATAAGGAAGGACAGAATTCTGGCAGCCATCAGGTTACTGATATAAAGAAGAAGCCGGAATTTGCCAACCACAAGATTCTGATTCTGGATGATGACAAGCTGCAGCTCCAGCTTCTCCAGGAGATGTTGCGCCGCATCGTAGGCGACACCTGGCAGGTTTTCGCCTGCAATCATGTGATGGATGCCCTCACCACACTACATAACGAACAGCCAGCCCTGATGCTGATGGATATCGAAATGCCGGAGATGAACGGCATGGATATGATTGCCCACATCAACCATACCAATATGATGGTGGTGGCGATGACTGCTCACGATACAAGCATCCTGGAACAGCTTCTGAAAGCCGGCTTCGACGATTGCCTGTTCAAGCCATTCAGTATGGAGAAACTGTCTGATATCCTGGGAATAGAGTCCCAGCCTCAACTGGATGCCCAGTCTGGAACTCCATCCCAGCCTGATTCATCACTCCAGCCAGTTTTATCATCCCAGCAGAAATCCAATCCTCAGCTGGATGCTCTTCTTGCTTTTGCCGGAGGCGACGAAGAAGCGGCGAAGGAGATTCTTGATACCGTGAAGCAGGAACTTGCCGCTCATCTCACGAATCTGAAAGAAGCCGTAGAAGAGGAAGCCTTATCTACCGACCGCATAGGAAAGGCGGCACATAAGCTCCTCCCTATCGCCACCATGATGCAGATGGGATGCCTCGAAGAACTCAAGGCGCTGTCACCTGAATACATCGGCGAGATAGAAGAAGCCGAGATCAGAGAAAAACTGAAGGTTGTGATTACGACCTTATCTGCTGCGGTGTCAGACCTGTATGCTTCTTGAAATATCGGCAGAAGAAACTGACGTCGGCAAAATGAAACTCCCAAGCCATCTCCTTGATGCTTTGCGTGCTTCGCTTAAGATGCAGCTTGAGCTGCAGAATCACGTATTGGTCGATGATGGTCTTGGGGGTATGCCCCGTCACCTGACTCACAATGTTGGTCAGATATTTCGAGGAGATATTCATCTGTTCGGCATAATAGTTCACATCTCTTGAAATCTTGTAATCCTTCTCCAGCAGCATCATAAACCGATTGAACAGTTCTCTTACGCGATACGACTTCACTTCATCGGGACGGTATTGCGGATTGCGCTGAAGATACTCATGAAAACCGATGAAGAATGCCTTCAACTGGCATAATACCAACTGCGAGATGCAGGTACATTCCGACTGGTCGAAATATACCTTCAATAAGCCAAACATCCCATTGATGATGTTTGTCACCACGGGGGTATCCTGCCGGCAACGATCTTCACGCAAGGAAGAATATACTGTCCGCTCCAGCTGCAAACTAGCTTCACGAAGCAGAGAAGGATTATATTTCAGGATTTCGACTTGGAAGCTGTTCGCAGTTTGAGGGGATTTGCAATCCCCGTTTTCAGTTTCTGGGGATCTGCAATCCCCATTTTCAGTTTGAGGGGATTTGCAATCCCCGTCAACCTTCAATTCCACTACATCATTCGGGAACAGCGTAATCACCGCCCCCACATAAAGTTCCCAATCCTTATAATTCACATTCAGCATCGCCTTTCCTTTTCGGCAAATCAATATCGCTCCGTAAGTCAAAACTTGCGGACCCTCCTGCCATTCCTCCAAACCAGAGCGAAAAAGGCTTGCTTCCTGATAACTGCTTAATTCTGATAATTCCATCTACACCTTATTATATATAGAGTTATTATGTCTCTTTATTCCTATTTCGGTTGCAAAATTACACAAAATATGTGATATAAAAGAATTGTTATTCCCAAATCGTCCATCCGCTGCGAAATATTTAAAGCGATTGTTCGCTCAAAACTCCGTACCTTTGCACCCGAAATTCAAAAAGTAATGATCAATGATTAAGAACATCTTATTTGTAAGCCTTCTGCTTGCAGGAGGAACCCATTGGGCTTCGGCTCAATCACAAACCACCGTAGGAGCGGCTGCTTCCTTGCCTGTCAGCAAGAAAGAAAACATGACTATCAGCCAGCTTTTCCAGAAGATTGAGGATAACAGCAAAAGTCTTCGCACTTCATTATCAGGAGTAGAAGCAGCCCATCTCGGCATCGAAGCGGCAAAAAGCAAGAAACTGCCCGACCTTGATGCTTCCCTCTCATTCAGCTATATCGGCAATGCGCTGATTACCGACCGTGACTTCAGCAACGTTCATGGTTTGAAATCTCCACATTTCGGCAACAACTTCGCCTTCCAGGCACAGCAGGTGGTTTATGCCGGTGGAGCCATCAACGCAGGCATCAAGCTCGCCGAACTCGGAAAGCAGCAGGCAGAGGTAGGCGTGAAACTCACCCGACAGCAGATTCGCTTCATCGCCCTGGGACAATATCTCGACCTCTATAAGATAGACAACCGCATCAAGGTGTATGAAAAGAACATCGAGTTAACCCGCCAGCTCATCGACGACATCAAGGAGAAACAGACGCACGGCATGGCGCTGAAGAATGACATCACCCGATACGAACTCCAGATGGAAAGTCTCAAACTCGGTCTGACGGCGCTCCGAAACAACCGGAGCATCCTGAACCATCAGCTTTGCAATACCCTAGGAATGAACCAGGATGCACAGATTATCCCCGATGCCACCATTGCCGACAAAACCTACGGCAAGGAAGGCGAGGCTTACTGGCAGACAGCAGGAACCCTGAACTCCCCACTCCTGGAGCAGAGCAGTAACGCCATCCGCATCGCCGAACAGAAAGAGAAGATTGCCAAGAGCGATCTTCTGCCAAAGGTAGCTTTCGTTGCCGCAGATAACTTCGATGGACCTATCCTCTTCGAATTGCCACCTGTTGATAAGAACCTCAACGTCTGGTATGTGGGCGTAGGCGTGAAATACAGCCTCAGCTCTCTCTTCAAGAGCAACAAGCGCATCAAGCAGGCTGCCGTAGAGACCCGACAGGCTAAAGAGGCACATGCCGTTCAGGCAGAGCAGCTCAACAATAATATGCAGGCAGCCTACGTGCAGTATCAGCAAACCTATGTAGAACTGGAAACGCAGCGAAAGAGCGTGGAACTGGCACAGCAGAACTACGATGTGATGAATGCCCGCTATCTCAGCCAGCTCGCTCTGGTTACAGACATGGTGGATGCCTCCAACCTCAAGCTCAATGCCGAGCTCAGCGAGGTGGATGCCCGCATCAACATCGTCTATGCCTACTATCGCATGAAGTACGTGGCAGGAGAAATTTAGAAACAATAAAATAAATAAAGCAATGAGCAAGAAGATTATCAAGAGAATATATAATGTAGTGATTATCCTCCTTTTTCTGGGAGCTATCGGCTGGTGCTTCAGCCATTTCTATCATGGCTGCGATGTGGCTTACACAGATGATGCACAGGTAAACCGCCATATCACCCCTATCAATACCCGTGTACCGGGATTCATCAAGGAGATTCGTTTCAACGATTATCAGCACGTAAAGAAGGGCGATACCCTTGTTATCATCGAGGATGCAGAGTTCCGTCTGCATGTAGCTCAGGCAGAGGCAGGCTTGCGTGGATCCAAGTCAAGTTCTTCGGTAGTTACTGCCAGCATGGGCACCACCAATACCAATGTGCAGACAGCGGTTGCCGGCATCGAGGAGGCTCGTGTGGATATGATGAATGCCAAGCAGGACTTCGACCGTTTTGCTGCCCTGATGAAGAAGGATGCGGTAACCCGTCAGCAATACGACAATGCCTATGCCCGTTATCTGGGAGCCAAGGCACGTTATGAGCAGGCAAGCAGCCGCAAGGCTAGCGCCGCATCAGTTCGCAATGTACAGACCCAGCAGCTCGGCGGTTCACGTGCCGGAGAGAGCGTGGCAGAGGCACAGCTCAACCTGGCTCGCCTGAATCTTTCTTATACAGTAATCGTGGCAACCTGCGATGGCGTGATGGGAAGAAAGGATATTCACGAGGGACAGTTGGTGCAGCCTGGTCAGATGCTCGCCCGCATCGTGGATGACAATGATGTTTGGGTGGTAGCCAATTATCGTGAGACTCAGATGGACGGCATCACCGTGGGAAAGAGCGTAGATTTCACCGCCGATGCCATCCCAGATATAGTATTCCATGGCAAGGTAGAGGCTCTCTCTGCCGCAGCCGGCAATGCCTATTCCATGATTCCTGTGGATAATGCCACCGGCAACTTCGTAAAGGTAGAGCAGCGTGTGCCTGTTCGCATCGCCCTCACCAAGGACAATGACCCGAAACAGATAGCCCTGCTCCGTGCCGGACTGAACGTAGAAACCAAGGTCCACATCAAATAGAATGTTCTATAAACTATAAATTATTAATTGAAAAAAATGCCAGGACCTCCTATGTTACAGGGACCCTTCCGGGTTCCTTCGTTCAATGGATATATTCCTCGCCGGTTACAGCCATGGATTTATCTCCTCTTCGCCTTCATCTTCCTGATGTCGGGCGGAATCTATGGAGGAGCCATGAGCCAGGTAATGGGCGAGTACAGTTTGATGAGAGAAGACGTGCTTATGATCATCATGTTCAACGTGGTGGGCGTGGCGATGCCATTCCCCTTCCTCTTCAAGATGAAGTTCCACTTTACCAACCGCCAGCTCCTGCTGAATGCGGCACTGGTAGTGGCAGCTTGTAATTTCCTCATCATGTGGACCGACTCGGTGCCCCTGATGTGCATCCTCGCTTACATCGCAGGTTTCTTCAAGCTCTGCGGAACCTTCGAATGTATGAGCACCATCCAGTTGTGGATGACCTCCAAGCGCGATTTCACCATCTTCTTCCCCCTGCTCTACTGCATCGTTCTGGGAAACATGTTCCTCTCGCCTTGGGTCACCGAACACCTGATTTATATCTATCAGGATTGGCGCATCATCAACTGGGCGATGACGGGAGCCCTGCTCCTGGTGGCATTCATCGTGTATGTCACCACCCACGACTTCCGCTTCATGAAACCCCTGCCCTTCATCAGCCTCGACTATCTGGGCTGCTTCCTGTGGTCGGCATGGATGTTGGAGTTCATCTTCTTCTTCACCTATGGCGAGCACTACAACTGGCTCGATTCGAAGATTATGCAGATGGATGTATTGCTCTTCATCCTTACCGGATATTTCTGCATCCAGCGAATGCTCCACATCCGTCACCCTTACATCGCTCCGGCGGCGTGGAAGTACAAGCGCCTCATCCCGCTGCTCATTCTCTTCGCCTTCGTAGAGTTCATGGGCAGTACGCCTAAAGTGTTGCAAACCGCCTTTACGGGTGGCGTGCTGCATTTCGGCAACATCACCACCAATGTGCTCAACTTTGTGGAATGGACAGGTGCCATCGCCGGTTGCCTCTTCTGTCTCTTCTGGTGCAAGGTGCTCTGTCAGAAATACACCCGTCTGCTCACGATAGGTGTAGCAACGATGGTATGTTATCCCGTGATGATGTATTTCCTCATCGATCCGGGTCTCAACATCGAGGCACTCTATCTGCCTTGCTTCCTACGGAGCTTCGGCAACGCCATCTTCTTCTGCATGCTCACCGTGTATCTGGAAGAACTGATGCCGTTCCAGCATTTCTTCATGGGATTGACGATGGCAGGCATCATCCGCAACGGTCCGATGTCGGCGATGTGCTCAGGTCTGTACAGTTTCGGACTCCGTTATCAGATGGCAGACAACATGTCGCGCGGCTTGCCCTACGATGCCACCAATCTTCTGATGCTCAGCATCCGGAATCTCTATGGCATCACCTGCCTCATCGGCATTGCCGTGCTGATCATCTTCCTGCTCTGGGATGTACAGCCCGTGAGAAGTACCCTGAAGAAGATGCCTTCCTGGAACTTCGTGGGTAAGAGGATGAAGAAAAAGAAAGGATTTGCGAAATAGTCATTGGTTCTGCCATCGGCGTGATTATCAACCTCGTACTTCCTAAATCGAAGAAGGAAGAGGTGTAAAGAAAAAAGGGGAAAATCTTTGATTATGAGATAGTTTTCAAAGTTTTTCCCCTTTACAAGAGTAATGCCCCAACTAGATTGCAAGATTCTTGCAGATTTGTGAATCGATACAATTTACCTAGATGTTCCTCATCATATTTTATAGAGGAACCTTTATAATTTGGGCAGGAATCTCTGTCTTTGTATATTTTAGCAAGAGTTGAGCCACATTTTTATCCTTATCATCCTCATTATCTGTACAGCCTCCAATTGATCTTTCGCCAAAGGTGAAAAAATAATCTTTTGCTCTAGAAACTGCTACATTTATCAGATTGTCATTCTCCTTGATAAACTTCCACCCCTCTTGACGACCATATACAGTAGAGAATATAACTATCTTGCTCTCTGCACCTTGGAAAGTATGTACTGTTCCACAAGGAATCTTTCCAACCTTATGCTTCTTAGACACTTCTTCTAAAGCTACTTTTATCTTGTCCACCTGAGCCTTAAATGGCGTAATAACCGAAATTGTTTTTTCTATCGCAAATTTACCATCTTTCGAATATGTATTCCTTATCTCTTCAAAATTTTGGTCTATCCATTTTGCAATAGCTTCAGCCTCTTGCATGCAAATTCTACTCTCACCATCAACCTCAGAGTTCTGATGACTAACATGAAAAGACCCCATGACAGGACAGTTTGGACCTAAGAATCTATCATTTTCAAACTCATCTGGCCTACGAGGATTCAGACGTCCATGATAAACCAACTCATTGCAGAAGCTAATGATTTCTTTGTAACAACGTCTATGCTCACTAAGAAACATTCCTCTCTCCCCTTTCTTTTGAAACTTGCATGCACTTGTTGCCAAAGACATCAAGCTTGAAGAAGAGCAGTTTAAAGGAAGAGTTAAGAACTCCGATATATTTTCTATTGAATCCTTACCAAGAATTTTCTTATGCATTTCATAATCTACGACCTCACTAACAGAATACACTGGTGGTATTTGATGCACATCACCTACGACGATAGCCTTCTTGGCTAAGGCAAATGAAGGAATGGCCAATTCTGGAGCGACCTGTCCTGCTTCATCTACAATCAAAAGATCTATGTTCCGCATATATGGTAACTGTTTTAAATCATCAGATTCTTTCGATATTTTCATTTTTCCCGATTGATTTGAATTCCTTGTTCTATCTAATGCTCCCCTAAAGACATCTGGCAATTTAAAGAATGTCATCACCATACAAGGTGTAATCTTTGCCATTCTATGGAATCTTTTGTCTTGGATGCTTAAATATTTATAGGTATATTTTCTTTCATCTAGACAATCATTTGCCATTAACCAACTAGCCTCATAATAATGAACTGCAAGCCAAAACATCTGATATCTTAACGTTATATCTAAAATACCATTTATTTCTTCAAGCCCCACAGCACTCAACTCACTAATACCATTTTCGGGGATATCTTTAACTTTTTTATCATCTTTATGAAGACTTTTTGTTATATGCAAAAGTTTCTCCTTATAATCGAATCCAAATTCGTTCAGACTCTCTAATAGATTCTCAAGTTTTCTATTAGAGGAATCGGGCTGAGCTTCAGATTTATAAAAACCTAAAAAGCTCAAGAACTTCTGACATAATGTCTTTTTTTTCTGATTACTATATTGAACCGTCGGCTTTTCAACAGCAGATAATATTTCTTTTAATTTCGATTCACGCTTTTGAATTTCATCTTGAAGATACTTCATTACACCCTCCCAATAGGAGTTCTCATTAGTATTTTTTATATGATAACATTTATCACAACACTCCTGGAACGTATTCTTAAATTCCTCAAATTTTTCGTTTTCTGCTTGGCTATTATTTTTATGTTCTATACTCTCATAATCTATACCACCTTCTTTATTCGTCTTAAAATGTGGATCATTCTTCTTAGCATCAGAAGGAAAATATACCGAAAAAGAAGATAGTCCAATCCATCTTCTTTCTAACAACTTTCTCTTTTCATTTTTATCAGAATCTTCCTCTACCACATTTGCAAAAGAATCCATTATATTGGTAACAGCTTTGTTATTAGTAGAAGTTGCTACAATGATGGGAGCTTTCAGACCTTCTTTTGCATGTTTGACAAACAAATCAGCAACAACATTTTGTAAAAGTGTTGTCTTACCTGTTCCCGGAGGACCTGACACTGCTAAAATCTCTCCATCTTTCGTTTCATTCAAATGATGAAGTGATTCTCTTTGAGAAGGAGAAAGAGGCCATTTACCACTCATAACTCCTAAATGTTTTTTCATTGATTTAATATTCAATTCTCCATATAAACCTTCTTCGGTATCTTTTGAAGGAAAAAGCAGCTTGTTGAGTAATGGAACCGATTTCATATTTTCATCAATATGCTCAAACAAGAAATGATATAATTCGAGTATCTTGCCATAAGCTTCCACTGTTTCATCCAAAATAATCCATGCAGAAGGATAAATCTCATAGTAACTGTTTTTCTTTTCAGAATTTTTAAGGAATGTAGAATCCCAGTCATTTTCTATCTGAAATTTGTAATATTCCTTCACCTTAGCAATATATTTATCCCAAAGAATTTCATTTTTATTGCTGATACCTTCTGTTAGATTGAAATCTTTATCTTTCCATTCACCAATAGAAACATTATTTCCAAAAGGAGCCAAAATCTCAATCGGTATCCATGGAGTCTTAGTTGTATTGACCTTTAATTGTCCATTCATATCAAGAATAGCTGGAATATAAAGAACTGGTATATCTAGTACGTCTGTCTCATGACATATCTTCCCTTCTTTATTCATTTCATCAATAAGTCTTTCGCTTTTGATAATTTTAGGCAAAACCAGCACTTTTAGATCATCTTCCTTTGTATCCTTTATCTTTTTCTGCTTATTTTTTTCATCATAGATTTGAAAAAGTTTTTCATAAATTTCTCTACCCAAAAAGCCATTTTCGAAGTTAGAAGATTCATCTAATTTCAAAGGCTTTTCCTTTTTAAAATCGATACCGCTTTTGATTTTAATTATCTTAATGAGATATTCCAATATTCTTTTTTTGTCCATATAAAACATATTTTTTAATTAACTAAAACAAAATAGTTGCGGCAAAGTTACATAAAGAAATAATAACAGCCAACTTTTTCGGCAAATATTTAGTATCACAAGGGGAAATTTAGAGATGCCATCCTGGAACTTTGTGGGAAAGAGAATGAAGAAAAAGAAAGGATTTGCGAAATAAAAGAAAGAGATTCTTGGTATTTTCAAACTTTATTCGTATTTTTGCAAAGATTTAGCAAGCTATAAACAGAAACAAGAATCATTTTCATATAACAATAATAATGAATACAGAACAACTTTCTATGACCAAGAAAACCCTTGTGGGAGTACAATTCCTATTTGTGGCTTTCGGTGCAACGGTTCTGGTGCCTCTCCTGATAGGCATCGATCCGGCAACGGCTCTCTTCACCGCAGGTGTGGGAACCTTTCTCTTTCACTTCATCACCAAGGGCAAGGTGCCTATCTTCCTGGGCAGTTCCTTCGCCTTCATCGCTCCTATCATCGCTGCCACCAAGCAGTGGGGACTTCCGGGAACCATCGCCGGACTTACCAGCGTCTCCCTGGTGTATTTCATCATGAGCGCCCTAGTAAAATGGCAGGGCAAGAAACTGCTGGATAAGATTTTCCCTCCGGTAGTCATCGGACCCGCCATCATCCTTATCGGTCTTTCCCTTTCGGGCAGCGCTGTGAATATGGCTAAGACCAACTGGGTTCTCGCCTTCGCATCGCTTATCACCGCCATCCTGGTACTTACCTTCTGCAAGGGACTGATGAAGCTGGTGCCTATCATTTCGGGCGTTATCGTGGGTTACGTCATCGCCATCTGCATGGGCGAGGTAGATTTCTCGGATGTAGCAGCGGCTTCGTGGTTCTCCTGTCCGGTAAGCTTCGATACCATCACCCATTTCTCCTGGGCGCCATTTCTCTATATGTTACCCGTGGCGATAGCACCGGTGCTGGAACATATCGGCGACGTGTATGTGGTGAGCACCGTGGCGAAGAAGGATTTCGTGGCAGATCCGGGATTGCATCGCACGATGTTGGGCGATGGAGTGGCGTGTCTCTGTTCCGCCTTCCTGGGTGGTCCTCCTGAGACTACTTATTCTGAAGTAACGGGAGCGATGTCTATCACCAAGGTCACAAGTCCTGCCGTGATTCGCATATCCGCAGCCACCGCCATCTGTTTCTCTATCGTGGGCAAATTGAGTGCCTTGCTGCAGAGCATACCTCAAGCGGTATTAGGTGGCATCATGCTGCTTCTTTTCGGCACCATCGCCAGTGTGGGTGTTCAGAATCTGATGCAGAACAAGGTAGATATGAATGAAACCCGCAATGTCATCATCATCTCGGTGATGCTGACGATGGGCTTGGGTGGTGCCGTCCTCTCCTCCGGTTCCTTCGCCATTTCCGGCATCGGTCTCTCTGCCGTCATCGGCGTGATTCTCAACCTCGTACTTCCTAAAACGAAGAAGGAGGAGGCGTAAAAAGTGGGAAAACATCTATTTTCGAAGAAAAAAATGTTTTTTAATCATGGAGAAATAAACTAATTCGCAAAATATCCGTACCTTTGCAGTATGAAAACATTATTAGACGTTCATACGCATACAATAGCATCGGGTCATGCCTACAGCAGTTTGCAGGAAATGACCTTGGCAGCAAAAGAAAAGGGGTTGGAAATACTGGGAATCACAGAGCACGGACCACATATCCCGGGCACCTGTGATCCCATCTATTTCAGAAACCTGCATTGCGTTCCCCGTCAGCTCTACGGAATCAAGCTGATGCTGGGAGCGGAACTCAATATCCTCAATACCCAGGGCGATATTGACCTCGATGAGGATTACTGGCGCATACTTGATATCCGAATCGCTGGCATTCATAGCCTTTGCTGGCAGGGAGGGACCAAGGAAGAGAACACGCAGGGTGTCATCAATGCCATGCGCAATCCATTCGTGCAGATTATCTCCCATCCTGGAGATGGAACGGCAGAACTGGACTTCGAGGCTCTGATGAAGGTTTCCAAGGAGACGCATACCTTGCTCGAAATCAACAACCACTCCATGGCTCCCATCCGTCACAAGACGGTAGCAGCTCCCAATAACCTGGAACTGCTGGAACTTGCCAAGAAGTACGAGACCCCTGTCATCTTCGGAAGTGATGCCCACTTCTCTACCATGATTGCCGACTACAGCAACATCATGCCTCTGGTAGAGAAAGCAGAGTTCCCGGAAGAACTGGTTCTCAACTATCAGCCGGAGAAATTCATGGCTTATCTCAAGCCTACCCCAGAGAAATAGGTAAAATTCGTTTCACATTTCGTAAGCTCAGAGAAGTAAAATAAAAACTATATAATTATGAGAACATCATAACAATGAGAAAATCATAAATAAGATAGTTTTCAATGCTTGATGAACGCCAACCCCATCTGCATCGCCTTTTTCACCATATTTGCCACATTGCTGGCTTGCAGTTTGCTCATCAAGTTGTGGCGGTGAAATTCTACGGTATTGTTGCTGATGTTCAACTCCCGGGCGATGATATTGGTCGAATGTCCCTCGGCTATGTGCTCCAAGACTTCGAGTTCTCTATTAGAGAGATTGACTTGCTCGACATTCTGCTGATTGATCAGTCTGAAAAACTGTTGACTATAATACCCCTTTCCTTCTTCTATCCTGTGCAGAGCAGTAAGAAGTTCCTGCGGGTCATCACCTTTCAAAACTATGGCATCTACATCCTCGTCCATCAGCTGGCGTATCGTCCAGATTTCTTCGTGCATCGTATAGACAATGATCTTGGTCTTGGGATGCTTATGGTGAAGCAGCTTGACAAGCAGCAGACCATTCTCATTACTCAGTTCCAAGTCGATGATAGCGGTATCGATATTCTCCCTGTTGATGATATCCCTGGCAGATAGGAGGCTAGAGGCGGTCTGTACATTTTTATAGACACCATCTTGCAGGATGAGTGCCCTCAAACCAACCAAGACGACAGGATGGTCATCTACAATAAGGATGCTTTTGCTCTTTTCCATGATGATACATTTTTAAGCGTAATTTTTCGCAAGCCTTTGCTCGCAGATTATAGTTGAAACTTGAGTTCTACCAGATACTCTTCTCCATCATTTCTTATATCGAGTTCTGCCTGCAGAGCATCAGCTCTCATCTTCAGGGTATCTTTGCCGATTCCTGGCTTGTCCTGGCTGATAGGGTGAAGTGGTGACAGATCGTTGATGATGGATATGCTCCCCTGCTTTCCACAGGTATCCAGCGTGACGCTTATCATCTTGCTGTATCCATATTTGATGGCATTGGATACACATTCCTGGATGATGCGGTAGATCTCTATCGCCTTGCCGTCCGGGAGATTCTGCGCATTGAAAGAGGTACTGATGAATGGCTTGACGATGGTTCCGTTTTCGGCTGTTACCGATTGACAGAAGCTTTCTATCAGCTCCGCAAGCGAAGTGTTGTCAAACCTAGGTGGTATCAGCTCATGTGAAAGACGGCGTACATCATGTCCCACGTTCTTAAGCAATCTTTCAGCTTCCTCCTTATTGGTCTGCATCATGATATTCACCGCCAGAATATCGTTGCATATTCCATCATGCAATTCCTTGGCCAGACGCTTGCGCTCATTCTCCACACCATTGATATAGGATGTCTTTTCCGACAATTCGGCTCTCTGCCTGTCGAGTTTCCTGCGGTATAGGATGACAAGAATGGCTATCAACAATATGATGAGTGCTAGGATGAGCCATAAGATGCGGATATAGAGCAAGCTCTGTTCGTGGTTCATCTTTTCTATCAGCATTTCTTTCTCCAAGGTCTTGTACTTGATGTTGAACTCACTCAACTGCTTGTCGATGTCACTCTGCTTGAGAGAGTCACTTTTCATGTATGCCTTTTGCATTGCCTGGTATGCCTGAGTGTATTTACCCATATTGTAGAGGCATCTGGCCTGTGTGGCGAGAAGCTTGTCTTTAGGCATCGTCAGATTGGTACCCGCCAACCTGCCGATGCTGTCCAGAAGTAGCCATTGCTCAGCGTATTTCTTCTGTTGCCCCAGCAAGTCGGCCTTGATTTCCAATATGCCTAGCACCCCATTGCTCGTAGGTGCCAGATTACGGCAGGCTTCATTGGCGTATGTGAGATAGAAGGCGACGGAATCGACCTTACCCAGTTGCAAGTACGACTTGAGCAACGGAGAAAGGTATTTGAGGGTCAACACATTATAATTGGCCTGCTTTACCATATTCCACATCGAAGTAAGGCTATTGACGCTTTTCCGGTAATTTCCCTGTCGCATCAGGATAGCACCTTTATTGGCATGGGCAGACAGACGCTCTATGGTATCGTTGATAGCGATAGCTTTAGATTCAGCCTTGTCGGAGTACTCTATGGCTTCCCTGAATCTCTTCTGTTCGTTGAAAAGCACGGAGATACAATTATAGAGATAAATTTCATATTCCGCATTCTCGCTCTTGATGGCTTTCTGGATGCCCTTCTTATAATAGATGAGCGAGGAATCCAGTTCTCCGATTCTGCGATAGCAGATGCCCATTGCTCCACACATGGCAAGCATGCCATCGTAATCTTCAATCTTCTCGGCAAACGGGATGCCTTTCTTTCCGATTTCTATGGCTTCTCTCATCTGTCCCAGGTCTGTATATGCGGTCATCTTCTCGCTGGTAAGCCAACTGCGAGTAGTGTCGGCACAATTCATATTGAGTGCGCTGTCTATCAGAAGGATGGCCTGTTTCTTATCACCATCAGCATTATAGTTGACGGCTTCCAGAAACAAGGAATATGCCCGTTTCTCGTCTTTGCTGCTGTCTCGTTGACAAGCGGCAAGAAAAACGATGGATGATAACAGAAGGAAAATATATGTGAATATGGCTTGTTGCCTGTGATGTATTGTTTGCTTCATTTGCTATTATATTTACGTTATTTGCAATTACTATCATAAACGATTGTCCGTGCAAAGATATGAAAAATAATCGGAAGAGACATTTTTTCTATTGTTAAAAAAGGTGGCGGCTGTTGTTTTTCCGTTCATACGTCCCTTTACCTACGGAAAACCATAGGCTGCATACGATGGTAATCCGTAGAAATGAATATAAATATCCTTTTTTTACTGTCGTTTGAAGCTTTGTATGGTAATTGTCGCTATCTTTGCATTCAGTCATTCTCTTGTTATACTTAGCATCCCTAAGTAAACGGCGAAATGTAGTAGTAAATAATCAAATAATAAATGTCTAACTTAAATTTTAAGAATTATGCGTAATATTGGTGAAGAAATCTTGTGGGATATTGTGCGTGTTATCAAATGGATAGCCATGCGTGTGCTGCGCCTCTTTGGCAAGTTATTCTCTTTTGCATGGGACAAGGCAAAGGAGAAACAGGAAATGAAGAAAATGGAAGAAAGGGAGCAGGGCTTATGAAATACGTGAAACTATTGTTAGTATTCGCCTTCGCATTGCTTTCTATGGCTGGCTTTGCCGAGAAAGGCGATATGTGGGAGGTGAAAGATGCCGACCTGACGGTGTGGGATTCGCCTAATTATCTTACGAAGTTGGGCATGATGCATCAGGGTGATACTTTTGAGGAAGAAGGTATGGATGGCGATATGATCAGATTCCTCTACAAGGGCAAAACGGCTTATGTGGCTTCTTACTGCTGCCAACGATTTGAGCCGGAACCGGATTCTGATGTTGATGTAGAAGAAGAAATGCCTGCAGCTGCCACACAGCAGGATGCCAAGGAAGACGCCAAGAATGAAAAGACGGAACTGACTGCTGTTACCCAGCAGAAAGGAAAACAAGCCTCTTCGGTAGATGCCAGGAAAGAGGAAATGCAAGCACCAGCAGGAACTCAGCAAAGCGCCGAAAAGGAAGAAACTGGAGTATTAATGAGCATAGCGTTGCTGCTCCTGTCACTTGTTGGAGGCGCCCTCGGTCTTATCGCCATTGTGTTTACTTTCTTTTATGTTTTCAGATACCAGAAATTGGCAAAATGGATGAATGGGAAATGTGGCACGGAAGTGATACCTTACAAACGATTCAACAAGTTGCTCCTCGTTCCCGTACTGGCTGCATTAGCTACTGCTAGTGATTACCATATCGTTTGGATATCTGGCAACGCTGGTAGAACAGAACAGCACTTCGCAGATCTTCCTATCGCTGACAGGTGTAGCACTTACCATAGCAACCCCCGTTCTGTGTCTTTGGTACAGATATAAGAAAGACAAGGAACAATATGGCAAGAAGGCAGCAAGCTGGATGATGCTCTATTCTTTCCTCAGTATAGTGGCAATATATCTGATTTGTGTTGTAATAGCCTATATTATTGTGGGAATTGTTGCTGTACTGATTTTTGCCCTGATTGTAAGTCTGGCATTCCCTACAAGATACTATGTTGTCCGCAGGTGGTAGCAGATCTGATTTCAATGACAGCTATATGTTATACCACCATTTGACAATGTTATAACTATACTTAAAGCAATACGTACAGAAAAAGGAAAAAGCTTTGAAAACAATCTTATTCAAAGCTTTTTCCTTTTTTCTTGCATCATTCAGATAAAAGCCATATATTACCATGCCTCCAGCTTATCAGCAATCTCAGGCATCTTATCCTTGCTGAATACAGGATTCTTTCCTTCCTTTTTCTGCTGACGATAATCTTGCAGCAGGAAGACGGCTTGGCGGGAAAGCAGAACAATAGCCACCAGATTACAGAGCGTGAGAAGAGCCATCGTGATATCGGCAAAGCTCCATGCGAAATCCAGCGATACCACAGCTCCTACCATCACCATCGCTGCCACAGCAAGGCGATAGATAAATACGCCCAACTTGGAATCCCTGATATATCTCACATTGGTCTCGCCATAATAATAGTTGCCGATGATGCTACTAAAGGCAAAGAGCCAGATCATCACAGCCACAAATGGATTGCCGATACTTCCGATTTCGTGGGTCAAGGCATCCTGCGTCAGCTGGATACCATTGGATGCGGTAACATCTACCCCACTCACAAGGATGATGAAGGCGGTGCAGGAACATACCACCAAGGTATCTGTAAAAACACCCAAAGCCTGAATCAAACCTTGCTTCACCGGATGGCTTACCGTAGCCACAGCTGCTGCATTAGGTGCACTACCCTCACCAGCCTCGTTACTGAACAAACCTCGCTTGATACCCTGTATCACCGTAACACCCAGCACTCCGCCGGCAGCCTGATTGAATCCGAAGGCATTCTCCACAATGGCAAGCAACACTTTAGGCAGACTGGCAATATTCCAAACCACTACTCCTACAGCTATCAGAAGATAGACGACAGCCATCACAGGAACCACGGTAGAAGAGAACTTAGCCACTCGCTGGATACCACCGAAGATGATGAGAAGGGTAAGCGCAGTAAGCACAATTCCCATGGTAGCTGGTTCGATACCGAACGCTTTCTGCCAAGCCAGACAGATGGTATTGCTCTGAACAGAATTATAGGCAAAGCCAAAGGTGATGATCATCAGGACGGCAAAGAGAATACCCATCCATCCCTTTCCCAATCCATACTTCATATAATAGGCAGGTCCACCAAAGAAGGATGTCTTGCCCTTACGCTTATAAAGTTGGGCAAGAGTTGATTCGATGAAAGCCGATGCTGAACCCAGTAAAGCCAGCACCCACATCCAGAACACGGCTCCCGGTCCACCGATGCTGATTGCAGTAGCTACGCCTGCAAGATTACCCGTACCGATACGGCTGGCCAATGCCACCACGAAAGCCTGGAAGGAAGAGATATGTTTCATCTCGCCATCCACCTTTACCTCCATCGACAGCTCATCATGGCCTATCTCCTCCGGTTGAATCTTGTCGGGATTCAACAGCAGCCTGACCATCTCCTTGATGAGTCGAAACTGTACAAACCTAGTACGCCAAGTGAAAAACAGGGCACAGCATATCAACACGGTGATGATGATATACGACCAGAGAAAATCGCTAACCTGAACTAAAAAGTTTTGTAATGTATCTACCATTTGTCTATTAAAAACTGAATATTATTTCTTTTCGGTTGCAAAATTACGCAATTTCTTTCAAAAATCAGCAATTTATTCAAAGAAAACAGAATTTAAAGGATACTATGTCGTCCGCAGGTGGTTCAAGAACGGGCTGAAGGCCCAAAAGCTCTTAGCCCAGGGCAACACCCTGGGTACACTAGCAATCTGCAATGCGCCCTGCAAGGGCAAAAGCTTTAAAAAGAGTTCCACCTATAATATATTCCCCAGTTCTGACACTCGGAATAGGATTCTAGCGCCCCCGCATTTCACGGGGGCGCTAGAACTAATATACTGAATATCAATTTCGTAATAAGCTAGTCTCACTTACGGAATCCGTCTTATTCCTCTTTATATGCCTCATACTCCTCACGAGAGATTGGAGTATCCGGGTCAACAATCAACACTTCATCATAGGTCAAGCCATAGAGGTGATAGACGAGGAAGTCGATTTGATTCTCCAAGGCAGAAGTGTCAGTCGAAAGATTACTCTTCTTTTTTGTTAAGACTTTCTTTGAAACCTTACCTAAACTACTAATCTGTTCATTTGAGGCTATTGGCAAAGGAAAACCTTTAATATCTTGAACCAAAATTTTTGGAAAAGCTCCTTTAGTAGCCTTTGGAGAATGATGGAAATGGTAATAAGTTGCTAACTTACTATTCAATATTCCCCACAGGAATTCTAACGAATAACGCTCGTCTCGAACAATTACAGATATCAATTGGGGATCATTGACAAACAACTCATCCAACAAACAAGCTATTATTTGCGGATTAGTTATTTCACGTACCAACAATCTAGATGAATTAAAAAATTTCAAATCTACATAGCAGGCTAAATGCTTTCCATATTTGACATATTCGCCAGTTGAATGATAACTATACTTAGTAATATCACGACCATAAATCTCTTGAATATATGTATTATCCAAAGGCTGCAGAGAATGCCACAGTCGCTCTTTTACAATTCGTTCTCCTTCTTCTTTTCCATATATCTTAATCAAATCTGATTTTCGGTATGGAATATATCCTTGAGATACATCATAATGATTGCAAATACTATCAATTGATGAAGATATTTGATTGATAACTTTTATGTCATTCGCACCTAGGTAAAACGCTAGCCCCCAATTCTGATTCATAGCCAACAGACTCTCAACAGTCATAAATTCTCTTTCACGCTCCAATAAATCAGAAAACGAAGTTACATTTGCGGTATTACGATAACCAACTTGCTTACTGCCCTCAGAGTCTTTTTGAAAAAGATTAATTGCATTTCTAACTACTGCAGACTCAAAAATAGGAAACTTTGTACAGTCAAGAATCTCCAACACATTCCATTTTTCAACAAGCATCTCACGAAAATGTTTTGCGAAAGTATTGAATAGGAATGTATTAGGAATAATGTATGACATAATTCCCTTTTCTTTCAGCAATGGCGCCGCCAAAACCATGAAATAATAATATATTTCATAATCTGGTACATTTCCCCAACTTGCAACGACAGCCTTACGATAATCATCTTTTATTGATACTCCATACGGTGGATTACCAATCACAATATCAAATCCACCCTTCTCGAATACATCCGCAAAATATGTATGCCACAGGAAGAACTGGTCATTTGGAATCTCCAGCTCATCTACAGCATCCTGCACCTCATGGTTTCCCTCGGCACAAACCTTGATGTAATCCTTCACATACTTATCTATCTGCTGGCGACGCTGAGCACGCAAGGTATGGTCGGTGATACTAAAATATGATTTAACCAAATCCTGAATGGTCTTCTGAACATCAGTTTCCTCAAAACCCAACGAGAGAACACCACGAGTTTTCTTGGTATCCTTACCAGTCTTCAGTTTCTTGGAAGTAACATCCAAGTCCACCCCTTTATAACTCTCCAGCAACGAGTTGCCCTGCATAATCTTAAAGTCGAGATTAGGCAAAGGCATTGGCTCCTTTTCATCGATGATAAGAGCAAGCCAGAAACGGAGACGGGCGATATCTACGGCTCCCTTCTCTATATCAACACCATAAATGTTGTTCTGAATGATATGGCGCTTGATGTCGGCAGCATTATCCTCCTCGAAGATTTCGATAGACTTGCGGCACGCATAAAGTTCACGGAGTAACCCCATAGGGAAAGCTCCCGAACCGATGGCAGGGTCGCAAATCTTCACATCTATCAACTTCTGATCGATAGACATGGCAAGTTCTGAAGAAGCTCCACCCAGCTCCTCCACATCATTGGTTTTCACAAAGTTAGCAATATGTTCCTTAACCTCTGCATCATCTATGCCAGTTTGCAGATACGCCGTCAACGACTCCTGACACATGTAACGAACAATTTCCTTTGGCGTATAAAAGGCACCCTTGTCCTTGTTGTCCTCCAAAAGATTCTCGAAAATCTTGCCAAGCATTTCAGGGTCTACACCCACCTCGGCATCGTTCGGATCGTTCTCATCAATCGTAAAGTTATAACTATCAAAGAAATCAAAAAGCGACTGGAACATTCCGGCAGGGAAAACTGATTCTACTTCATCTATCTTCTCCTGCTGGAAGAGTCCACCATTAAGATAAGGAATTTCACCGGCATTCGGAATATACTTCACCCCTACTCCATTAACCAAAGGCGCACTACTCCGGTCCTCTGGCCTAGTATTGAGCAAGCCAAAGAACATCGGTTCAAGCACCTTATCCAGGAAATCTCCCTTTACTTCATCAGAGGCATCATAGAATAAATCGTGCATATAATGCAGATTGCCAGCAAGCCATCCCTTACTCTGCAGGAAATAAAGGAACACTATGCGACCCATCATCTTCTTGATATAATCGCGCACCAGTTTATCATCCTTCTTAAAGGATGTAAAATACTGGGCATCAGGCTCTCCTGTTTCCTGTTCCACCCATTTGTTTCCCTTCTTTACGTATTCCTTACCCGTAAGGAATTTCACGAACTCGGCATACTGTTTACGGTATTCATCAAAGAAATCATCAGAAAGAGCCTCAACAGAGAAGGCTTTCTTGATTTCAAGAAACTCATTAGCTTTTGTCCGTAAGCTTTCAAAACGAAGTATAGGAGTCTTATAAAAAGCCTTCTCATCACCAAACACATAGGTGAATCGCTTGGTGCTGGTAGCATCTTCCTTCAAGTCGCAAATCAAAGACAGGCGCCAGTTGGTTCCATCATTAAATACCGCCAAGGCTGCATCAAAGCCATAGCCCAGATAAGGACGAATCAGGTTACGAAGCCCCACCTTGCGGCGCAGCACCGAACCATCCTCCATTTCATAATAGAAGAATCCTAACTCATAATTATCTCGCGTTGTCATGCTGCCCAGGAAATATCCCTTGCGGTCTTCGGCATCTTCATCCAAAACCTCAGGACTCACACGCACCTTGTCGGCATGAAAGTAATCCTGCAGCAACATCTGCCACTTCGAAAGATTGAACTTCGACTGAAAGAGTCGCTTGAATGTTTCTTTATTATATGTTGCCATAACTATCTTTGTTTTTTCTGTTCTTACACCTTAATTATATAGAGAGACTTATATGAATGACTCAGATACCACAATCTGCGGTTCCAAGATTTCCTCGTTTCTTTCCTCATCGGTATCCAGCGGAATGTTGTAGCGATCAAAGAGTTCGTCTATCTTGTCTATGATTTGCGCTATGAGTTCTTCGCTGGATGGTTTCTGCTTCTTTACCTGGCGATTGAAACTGTTGATGCTTGAATTGAGTCCGGTGAAGACACCTAGTTCCACTATCTGCTCCAGCTTTTTGATTTGCGCCACAGTCTTCTCCGCATCCACAGCATTCAAGGATCGGTTCATCGTACGGAGAATGCTCAGCACGGCATTGGTCGATTTATCTTTCTTCCTGTTCTCCATGCTTTCGGCATCCACCACCTTTCTTACCACCTTCCGGTAGGATTCCAATGCCAGTTTCACCTGGTCGTAATGGAAATCCATTACCTTCGCAAAGTCACCCGGCTTCTCCTCCATTTCAGCTTTCATGATGTCCATCGCATCCAAGAATGGGATAGACAAAGCCTTGCCGTCAGCCTTAACCCAATAATACTCCACCTTCTGAGGCGAAGAAAGATAGACGATGGTGGAATGAGGATGTTTTCCGATTTCCCTCACCGTTCGGCTCTTCATCGGCAAAGCCTTGATATGATTGTAGAGCTTGCGATGGGTGCGATAAAGCTCACGGGCTTCTTCCAGGAACTTCAGGTTTCTATCCACAGCATCCTGAATATCAGGATTGAACATTTGGAACTCTTTCACGATTTCCTCTCTAGAGTAAATCTGTGCATCCTCGCCAAAGGCTGAATGAAAGCCCTGCAACTTGATGAGGGCGTTGCTATAGAGATGAATCTCCTGGTTGCCCTGCATCGACGGATAGAACATGTAGTTGTATATCTTGTCTGCCACCGAACCGATACGGTTTACACGACCGATGCGCTGCATCAATCGGGTAGCATTCCATGGCGAATCGTAGTTGATGATAACATTGGCACGATGCAGATTGACACCTTCGGCAAGCACATCAGAAGTAATCACGATGTTGAATTCATCCGATTGCTCAGCATAGTTGGCATCAAAGCACTTGCGGAGAATATCCTGCCTGTTGGTACGATTGCTGGCACAGACATCCAGAATGTCGTGACGATGCAGACGATTCTGCAGCTGCTCCGTCAGATAATTCACGGTATCTACACTCTCCGAGAAGATAACCAGTTTGCCTGTAGGGTTTATCTCCTTATCAAAGAATTCATGTTCCAGTTTATCGATAAACAGTTCCAGTTTAGGGTCTTCGCTTACCCCATCCCATTGTTTACACAACTCCTTCAATTTCTCAGCATCTTCTTTCAGCATCTCCAGGAACCGTTCGCTGAAATCCTCACCTTTAAAGACCGTATCTTCCTCTTTCAATCCTTTTTCTACGGCATATTCTATGATGCGATCCAACTCCCATCCTTTGGCTTGCTTATCCTTCACGTTGATATCGGGAGCGATAATCACCTTGTTCTGGTCAAACATCTTGATCATATCCTCGGTAATGCGGAGGAAGGTGTGGAGCGAACGGCGGAAGGCATAGAAACTGCTCTCCAATCGCTTGACCATGTGAACACGATAGATGCCTGTCAGCATGGTAGAAATATGAAGGGCAGTAGGATACTTCTTGCGCGCCTCGCCCTGCAAGAACTCCACGGCACGATAGCGGGCATAGTGCAAGCCCTTGCCTGTGGGATTATCTTCGGGATGAGGCGTATCGGTAAGAATCGCCATCGTACTATAGAAGAGATCGTTCAAACCGCCATTTAATTCATAAACCAATTCGTTAGGAGGCAGAATATCCGGGAATACAATATGCTGATCATCCAAGTCTTTCTTGTAAGCAGGCACATTCTTGATATTGTTTCTGGTTCGTCTAACCGTCACCTTATCAATCACTTGCGTTCTTATCTTCTCGTAGAGGTCATCGGTACGCTTGGCAAATTCTGCATTTCTTTCGTTATGCTTGTCTAACTTACGCTCACGCATCAGCTTATCATATTCTTCTATCCATGGAGAGAAGGTTACAGGCAGATTCTGGATGCCTTCAATGGTGGAATAGCGGGCATTCTGGAAGAGAAGCAAGAGATTCAGAAGATCGGTTGGACAATTATTGAGCGGAGTAGCCGAAAGCAGCATCACCTTCTTGTGACGGCCTTTTACCAAACCTTCGTTCATGCGAGGAGTCTTGCAGATTAACTGCAAATCATCGTATCTGCCAGCGGTGGCTCCACGGAAGTTATGCGCCTCATCAACAATCACCAGGTCATACTCTCCCTTTTCACGAAAGTTGCCTTCGCCCTCTATGATTTTATTCAGACTGCCATTGCTCACAAACTGGGCGTAGCGCTTGATGCCGAAAAGCTTGAAAGTGTCAGTCCAGTTCTTTTCCAAGGCTGGCGGATAAACCACCAGGATATTGGTGTATCTTCCATTTGCTTCAACAAATCGCTTGGCAATCATCGTAGCTACAATGGTTTTACCCAAACCCACCACATCGGCAAGGAAGAAACCATTGTGCTGCATCAGCATCTGATAACCCTGAATCACGGCATCGTGCTGATAGCGGATATCCTTCACACCCTCAGGCATTTCCATCGTAAAGTCATCCTCCACCTGCGAACCGAAAGTATCTATCAGCACCTTCATATAGAGTTCGTATGGTGTAGGCAACTGGGCAAGATGAGTCTTCGCCTTCATCTGCTCGATATCTTTCAGATTCAGAGGAACGGCCTGCTCCCAAAGCTGCTCAAATTCCTGCTTGCAATATTCCACATCATCATAATCTTTCATCGCCACGTTCAACTCATACCGGTTGCTAGGCACGGTTCCCATTCCTGAATCGGATAGATTGGAGGAACCCATGATAACCCAGCCATCAGAGTTTGGGTTATGATTTTCGGGGAGAAGAAGATAGAATTTGGCATGGAGGTTCTTACTGCGATGGATGCGCATCTCCAGTTTTTTGTCGATGATGTCCTGGCAAAACTGGAGGATGCCTCTCTCCGTCTGCTCATCATAGCCTGCATTCTTCACTTCTTCAACGAAATCGTGAGAATAGGCATCGACGACGGCTTGTTCATCAATCTGTCCGAAAAAGAGTTTGGATTGCTTACGGAATATGTTGTCGATATTGATACCTACCAATATCTGTATCTTTTTGACGTGTTCAAATTCCTCACGAAGTTTGAAATAGCCCGAGCTTCGGAAATATCCTACTACTGCCTGAAAAGTATGAAAATCAAGCATATTGTGGGCTATTCCCTTAAACTTCTCGAACAGGGAATTATCAGGAGTATTATTAAAAAACTTAGTGCTCATCTGTCTGTATCTCCTTAGGCTATTGGCACTTCCGCCATTCCCCCAAGCAGAAACATTCTTGTTAGTTTGTATGGTTGCTACCAAAACAGAAATGGCGTAGGGAATCTATCACTCGCATTACCCTTGCCTTTCGAGGTCCTAGGAAAACCTTATACACCAAGGATAAGAAGCAACAGAAACCTACGCCAAACTTGCATATATAATAGCACAGGATGTACCCTATCCAAACAAATGGAAAGGGCACACCTATGCCTGTGTACATACACAAATAAAGCGAAGGCGCCTACCGCTGTCTTCATCTGAGTGTAACTTTTGAAATTTCCTAGGTTTCGAAAGATCAGAAGAAAACGTAGTACACGTCTTTCTTAATTATGATAGGCCAAGCCATGGATTTTTACCTAGCCAGCGACTCATCGCCAGCCATCCACAGCAAGACAACTGCAAAAGTACGAAAAAGAATTGGCTTCACAAAATTTTAGGTCTTTTTTCTTGCATATCTCATTTACTTTTCTTATCTTTGCCACCAAATTAATAACAATAACATTAAAAAGGAGGTTATTATGCAAGCAACAAAGAACAATACAAAGGAGGAAACCATCAGAAAGTTTAAACAACTCCTAAAACATAAAGAGGAGATGCTCGAAAGAGCAAAACAATATGATGGCATTGACATTTATGCTAAAACAGAAATCCACTATTAGATGAAATCAAAGCTGATTTCGAAAAGTCGGCAAATGATTTAAAAGAGAAATAGTTTCTTGCAAATCCCAACAAAAATGGTTATAAAGCAGCATATATTCAAGGCTTTTGCCCTTACAGGGCGCAGGAGGACAACGCCTTAATACCCAGGGTGTTGCCCTGGGCTAGGAGCTTCTGCCCTTTCAGGGCGTGCCGCTGTTTTGCAGTAGCATCACCCCTTCCTCTTCCACGTTATTATAAAAAGGACTGCCTTTTTTGCTGTTCCAATCCTTCATCGAATACACTATCGGGTGAATCATCTGATTGATTTGCCATCCCAATTCCCAAAGAGGATAGGTGTAATTATCATGATTCTGCTCGTCTATCTTATCCTTATTCAGAAGCACAAGGATGTCCCAGTCGGAATCTGCCTTGGCATCCCTTCTAGCCCTTAACCCGAAAAGGATAACCTTGGCATCTTTCGGCATAATCGACTCCGCTTTCTTCTGAATCGACTTGAGTACCTCATCTTCAAGACGTTCCTTATTAACTACCAACATAATAGTATCAGTTTATAAGACAACCTTCTTTTAGCATAGCTAGAAATACATCAATATCAATTGCCGTAAAATCAAATTTTGGATTAAATCTAACTACGTTATAATGATGATCTTGAGTCACGATATATTTCGCATTGGCAGATATTGCACAATCCACAAACTTATTGTCATCAGGATCTGATTTTATCAACTGATATCGCTTTTGTGGATTAATGAAAACTGTATTAGAAGAAGCCAATATTGCATTGATAATATTGTTTGCCACCAATGAGCCAATCTTTCTTGCCAATATCTCTTCATATTCTAAAACAACCTCATTAGAAACACACAACAAGTACTTTCCTGCCAAAAAGTCAAGAAGTATCTGATGATAGGGACTCTTTCTAGGAATCGACATCAACAAACAATTGGTATCTAACACTATCCGTTGCATTTATTCAGAATAAGGCGTTCTCATATGTTCATGCTTCCATTGCTCAATAGTATTTTCATCAATCAAGCCCTTATCCCACAATTCATCTGCGGCATCTATTGCTTTTTGCGCAAAATAACTAGATAGCATATCCGTGATTTCTGCCATCTGCTGGTCAGTATTGACATTAGCCATCAATTCTACAACCCTTTGCTGATATTTATTTAATGAAGTTATTGTCGTCATAACACTACCATTTTAATTACACCGCAAAAATACGAAAAAGATTCGGAACTAACAAATATTCTGAGAGATATTTGCTTTTATTCTTTTCTCTTTACCCAAACCTTGTGGCTGCCGCTGCCCATCGAACCTATCGGCGAAGTTCGGTCGGCGGTGATTTCCTTCAGCTCCAGGGAGGCGGCGGTGCGGCTCAGGTTGTTGATGTAGGCATAATCAGAGAGGGTGATGAGACCATTGGCTTCTATCACCTCCAGGGCACGGGCGATGCGCTCTTCCCTGGAATAGAGCTGCTTACGGATCACCTTTACGCCACCCATATCTCGTTCCAGGTCGCGATCGGTTTCACGCTTCACCTCCTTGATAAACTCAGGAGATGCCTTGAAGTTGATGTCCTTCACGCCCACCTTGCGATACGTCATCTTATCCTCTTCACTCTGCATTTCTGTAGGCTTATCGTCCTCGAAACCGAGGGAGAGGGAGAAGGTGCCGATGCCTTCCAGATTCACATTGTAGCCCATGGAGAGCATTTCTACCAACATATCAGCCACATCCAGCAACACAGCCTCCGTGGTACTTTCCGAAATTCCACGATGGTAGCCCTGCATTCTCTTGATGAATTCTTTTCTGGATAGTGTCCGATTGGTCACTATCTTGGGATAGACTCTGCGCTTGCCTTCATTACGCATGTCAGTTAACTCTTGCAACTTGTACTTTGCCATACCGATTCCTTTCTTATTAAGTTTGTTATCACTCCATATTGAGACAGCTATTACAGTCAAGAGTAATGATGATTGCTCCTCATCATAATAGTTCTCATACCTAAAGATAAAAGTATTTATCCCTAGATAAAAGCTCCGTTCGGCGACGTTGAACCGATATTCAGCGACGTTGAATGCAGGTTCAGCGACGTTGAACGCACATTCAACGTCGCTGAACGAAACTTTCTACTAGGCAAAGATACAACTTTATCCTATATTAAACAAGACTTTTCCTAAGATTAACACAAAATTAATACTGGAAGGAGGGAGAAAGGAGATAAGAGAAGGAAGAAAGAAGATAAAAGGAGGAGAGAAAAGAAATAAGGGGAGAAAAGAAATAAAAGGTATAAGGAAATGAGATAAGGGGCATAAATGAAGAAAAGATGTTTTTAATTTGGTGGTTTCACCATTTATTCGTATCTTTGCCAACAAAGAGAATATCACTTAAAAGAAAGGCGAGCAATTATGGCAAGAAAACTATATCCGATAGGATTACAAACTTTCGAACGAATCCGAGTAGAGGATAAGTTCTACATTGACAAGACGGAATATGTATATCGTATGGCACATACTGATGGTACTTATTTCTTCCTGAGCCGTCCACGCCGTTTCGGAAAGTCGCTGTTGCTAACTACCATGCAGAGCTATTTTGAAGGAAAGAAGGATCTTTTCAAAGGACTCGCCATCGAAAAGCTAGAAAAGGATTGGATAAGCTATCCGGTGCTGCATTTCGATATGAGCATGGGCAAACACATGGAGATAGCCCAGCTGGAAAGATATTTCGACCAGCAACTTGCAGAACAAGAGCAGAAATGGGGCATTACGAATCCGGCTGTTGATGCCAACGTCCGCCTCATCTCACTTATCCAGACTGCCTATAGGGAAACGGGCAAGCAAGTGGTAATACTGATCGACGAATATGATGCCCCTTTGCTTGATGTGGTGCACGAGGATGAAGAGTTGGAAGAACTTCGCAACGCCATGCGCAATTTCTACAGTCCGCTAAAAGGATGCGAGAAATTGCTCCGCTTCGTATTCCTCACAGGCATCACCAAATTCTCTCAGCTCAGCATCTTCAGCGAATTGAACAACATCACCAATATCAGTATGGACGAGCCGTATGCCGGCATTTGCGGAATTACGGAAGATGAACTGGTGAACGGAATGCGGGATGACATAGAGGCACTTGCAGAAAAATTAAACCTGTCGTATGAGCAGACGTTAGCTAAGTTAAAGGATAATTATGACGGCTATCATTTCACATGGCCTTCTCCTGACGTTTATAATCCGTTCAGCTTATTAACCTGCTTTGCCAAGCAGAAGATTGATTCCTACTGGTTTGGTTCCGGCACTCCTACTTATCTGATTAATATGATGCGCAATTTCAACTTTCTGCCAGCGAACCTGGGCGAGAGTATGGAAGCCGGAAAGGATGACTTTGATGCTGCCACGGAAACCATGACCACCATCATGCCGCTGCTCTATCAGAGTGGTTACATCACCATCAAGGATTACGATGAAGAAACGGAACTCTATACCCTAGCCATTCCTAACAAGGAAATAAGAGTTGGATTGTACAGAAGTTTGTTGCCTCATTATCTGACCTCAAAGACGGCGATGTGCAATACCACCATCGCCAAGATGTCGGTGCTTATTAAACATGGAAAGATAGATGAAGCCTTACAGTTATTGAAATCGTTTTGGGAGACGGTGCCTTATTGCGACAACACCCATTACGAAGGTCATTACCAGCAAACGATGTATATCATCTTTGCCTTGCTCACGAATTTCAGGATTATAGTGGAACAACATACATCAAAGGGTAGAATTGATATAACCATGGAGACGGATGATGCTATCTATGTGATGGAGCTGAAGTTTGGAAAGACTGCCCAGGAGGCTCTTGAGCAGATAGAAAGCAAGCATTATGCCGAAGCCTTTGCCATGAGCGGCAAGGAAATTGTCAAGGTAGGCATGAGCTTCAATATCAAAGAAGACAACACCATCGTGTTCGATTGGAAATCATAACAAGTTTAGATGATAAAAATGATAAAAACGAAAAGCGTGCAGGCGACAATGATGTTGCCTGCACGCTTTTTCCTTTATTATTATATTCATCCTACAGCCACGCTCCGAATCTTGCGCTTGGCAATGGGGCGGCGAAGTAATAGTTTTGGTCGTTATTCTTATCCAGGAAATTCACCTGCTTCATACCGAAGAATGGCAGACCTTGTGGGAAGAGGCGGGCAAAATCGGTTACACCTCCTGAAAGAGCAGGACTACCTGCCTGATAATCGAAATTCCAACTCTTGTCGAATGCCAATGGAGCACCCTGGGCTACATCATCAATTTCGCAATTGATATTCATCTTCTCGCTCTGCTTGAAACTCTTGAAGAGAGGATTGAGCTGACCTGTCACGCTGCTCTTGATATCGGTATCAAACCAGATGCCGAGCTCTGCACCCTTCGCCATCTGCGCTACGCCTGTCTCTGTAGATGCAAAGTAGTAGTTTGGTGTAAGACGACTGTGCTCCATATCAGCACCATCCTTCTTTGGCTGCTTCAATCCGAAACGGGAATCGTAGATGAGGTTGTTCACGAAGATTGGCTTCGCTGCCTTCTCTACCCAGACAGAACCACCCTTCTTGTTCTTGGAACGGCGCCAGCCGCAATTGACGATGGTGTTGTTATAGGCGGTCATCTCAGAGAGAGGGATTACCTCGCTATTTCCGGCATTAGAAAGCTTGAAGGCGTTGGTGCAGGCGTTGTAGATGATGTTGTTGGCTACATCGAGCTTGCAACCCGCCTTCACGTTGATGGCCTCACCGCCATCGGCTGCATTTCCGCTATCGGCAAAGATATTGTTGATAATCACGCCGTTACCACCTGTAAAGTAAGTCTGGTCGTTGTAGTTGTCATGGAAGAAACTGTTTGCCATCACAAACTTGCCGTTTACATTACAGAAGTGGAAGGCTGGAACGCCACCATCGATGGTGGTCTTGAAAAGCTTGTTCTGGAAAGAAGCTGAACTCTCGGTAGGAGTAGCACCAGCATAGGCTACATCCACGTGGTTGAGCACCACCTCCTCTGAATTATATCCGCAGATGATGCCGCCCCAATCGGCAGGCTTCCTGGTATCAGAAGTAAAGACTACTGGCTTCTCGGCAGTTCCCATACAATAGAGATTGCCCAATACTACGATTTCTACCGGCACCTGAACCTCTGACTTGCAGGTAACGGTTACGCCCGGCTCAATGTAGAGCGATGCTCCTACTGGAATTTCAACGCTCTGGCTCAGGGTAGTATCCTTGGTCCAAACCACAGAACCTACGGGATATTCTGCCACCTTCGTTGTGATGACATCCTTAGAACCCTGGTTCTCATCACTTCCATTACTGCCATTATTCACGTAATCGTATGGATTGATATTATCGTTCTCGCAAGATGTGGAGAACATTGCAGCTGCTGCCATCATAAGCAAAGCAGCAAAAGTATTTATCTTTTTCATTTTTTACCTTTTTACTTTTTTTACCTTTTATAACTTGTATCTTACTCCCAGCAGGAAGGTTCTGCCATACTGATAAGTTCCCACGATGGTCTTATCGCTCTTCTGACCCTCATACTCCAGGTTGCTCTTGTTCACGGTCTTCAAGTATCTCTCGCGCTTGGCATTGAGCAGATTGTTTGCCTTGAAGAAGATGGAGATGCCGTTCTTGAATTGCTTCTCGGCACTCAGATCGAGACCGAACATCTCCTTGTCCCACTGGTCGGCATCCTTGAAAGGAGAAACCAGGGCAAGCTTGGTGCCCGTGAAGGAAGAGGCAAGCTGCGCATTCCAGCCATTCTCCGTATCCTTATATAATAAGGAGATGTTAGCGGTATGAGGAGCCTGGTTAACCAGCGGACGGGTCTGGGTTACGCCCGTCTTGTACTCGGCACTACCCTCCTGGTACTCACGCTTCGAGGTGGTGATTTCAGAATGGGTGTAAGTATAATTCGCCTTCACTCCGAAGTGGCGGATGTACTTGATCACATCGATTTCGAAGCCCATGTTCTTGGCATTACCCAGGTTATCCGGCATGTAGTAGGCATCGGTTCCGGCGCCAATTTTGCCATCCGATGTTACGAACACCTGCTCTATAGGGTCTTTCAGATACTTATAGAATACGCCGGCAAGAATCTGTTCGGTCTTGCTTGGGAACCACTCCCAGCGCAGGTCGATGTTGTCGATGCGGGCACGCTTCAGGTTTGGATTACCCTTTTCCTGATACTCCTCGCCCTGAATCTGATAAGGCACTATCTCGTAGAAGCCCGGACGGTTGATGGAGCGATAGTAAGAGAGACGCACGTTCATCTTCCTGGTTGGCGTCCACTTGATGGATGCCGATGGCAGATAATCCCAGTAGCTCTGCTCGCCCACCTGTCCCATGTTGCGGAAGTGCTGGAGCATGGTGTAAATCTGGTTGGTGTGCTCGGCACGGAAACCGGCATTCAGTTCGCCCACCTCGCTCTTCAGGGTTACCATGGCGTAGGCTCCGCCGATGTGCTCCTTGGAATCGTAGTTGAGCTGAGAAGCCTGAGAATAAGGAGTCTTGCAAACCCAATCGATGTTGGCATACTGGTCTATTCCGTTGCCATCCAATCGCTGCGAGATGTCGGCAGGATTGAAGATGTAAGAATAATATCTGTTGCTGCGTTCCTTTCTGCGATACTGCGCTCCCGCCTTCCAGAGTGCTTCCACATCGTTGGCGAAATGGGTATCGTAAGAGAGGTTGAGGTAGCCCGCCCAGTCGGTATCCTTGTTGTGCTGGAATCGGCGCTCGGCACTCTTAGGCAGGGTCTTGGTGATGTTCTTTTCGCCTTCCCAGATGGAACCCGAAACGGCATCGCCGCCATTCTCGGCTTTTCTGCTCACGGTATTCGTCAGGGTAACGTAAGTTCTATCCGGATCTTCCTCCTTAGCCTGCGAGAACACGCCCGACCAATCTACGGTAAAATCCTTGGTAAGATGATGCGTACCCTTCAGGTTGGTGGCGAAGATGCTCTGGGTGGTTGAAAGAGAGCGCACCTCATCATCCTGGGTGTAGCTGTCGGCTCCGATGTATTCGGTGTTGACGCTATTGTTGTATCTGGTGCCCCTGGAATTGGTGCGCACATACATGTTGTACCATTCCAGCTTGTGACCAGGCAGGGTTAAGTCGAACTTGGCATGAGCACCCGCAGTAAGGTCGTGGATGCTATAGTAGCGATGCTGCAGATTGGAAATGTACATGGCCTGCTCGCCCGAAGCCATCTTTACGGAATTGTAGGTGCGCTCGGTACCACGGAAAACATTCTGCACGCTTCCGGCAAGCATCACGCCCAGACGGTCGTTCCAGAAGCGGTTGCCGATGCTCAGACCTCCTATGAAGTTAGGAGCAGGAAGAGAATGGCTCTTCAACTGAACAGGACCGTTCTTGAAATCGCTCATCTGCGCCTTGTAGTCTTTTCCGAAAGCCTCGTAAGGAGATTTCTTTGTATAATCAGAGCGGTTGCTGGTAAGATAATCTCTGCCATCCTTCCAGAAATAATCACTTGCTCCGATGGCTGCATTCGCCTGAATCTGGAAGCGGGATGGGGCATCCTTCATCACCATATCCACCACGCCGCCAGCTGCATCGCCTTCCATATCGGCCGTCAGAGACTTGGAAACCACAAGGCGGTCCATCAGATCTGAAGGGAAGATATTCAATGGGATGTAACGGTTTTTATCATCCGGACTAGGAATCTTCACGCCGTTTACCAGGGTGTAGTTGTAGCGCTTGTCCATGCCTCGGAGGATGGCGTAGGAAGCCTCGCCCGATGCATCACGCTCCATGGTTACACCCGATACTCGCTGCAGAACGCTCGCCACGTTGACATCAGGCGAAAGCTGGATGCTCTGCTGGCTCATCACGTTGAGCACGTTGCCTGCATTCTTCACGGTTTCTATGGCGCTGCGGTCGCTGCGGTATTCACGATGACCGGTAACCACCACTTCACCCAACTGCTTCAGGTCTTCATCCATCGGAATATCCACCTTGTCTTTCTTAGCCACATCCACTACCATCTCCCTGGTCTTGTACGACATATAGGAAACGATGATGGTAAACTTGCCTTTATCAGGCAATTCATGCAGGGTGAAAGTACCATCAAGTCCGGTGGTGGTACTCACGTTGGGCAGCTCCTTTACTCGGATTACGGTTCCGATGAGGGGCTCGCCCGTTTTGTTATCCTTGACTACACCATCCAGCGTGTGTGCCTGGATGGCGGAAGTTGCAGCGGCAAGAAGCGCCGCACTCAGCAAAAATCTTTTCATCTATATCGCTATTGAAATCTTCATTCGTTACTTTTCGAAAAAAAGCTTCTTTTACCTTTTTACTTTTTTACCTTTAAAACCGTGTGGATGATTTTTCCATCCTTGTCAATCATCGACATTCTGAGCTGCTTCTTATCTGCTGTAAATACAGAGAAACCATCGGCAGGACTGCAGAACACGGTACCATCGATAGGCTTCACAGGGCGAGCCAGAGAGGAAGAGGAATTGACTACGTAGTCGATGTTGTCGCCCTTCTTCTGGATGTGCTGGAAGTTGTGGATGTGACCGCAGGCATAAATCGCCACATTATTATATTTATGGAGGATAGGAAGGAGGCGCTTCTGCATGTCGAGGCGCTCATTCTCCTTCTTCGTGGTATAGGCGTAGATAGGATGATGGCCTACCACAATGACCCAGTCTTCCTTGGCATTCTTCAGGGTTTCGTCGAGCCAGGAGAGCTGAGCCTCAGCATCCTGCTTGCAGGCATCAGGATAGATTTCCACATTCTTGCGATAGGAATCAATGAGGGGTGTGGTGTCGAGGAAGATGACACGCACGGTGGTTCCCTTGTGGTCGAACACCTTGGTGTAATATTTGGCTGGCATCATCCAGCGGCGGCTCACCTTGCCGTAGTCCATAAAAGCCTGGGTATTACCACGATACTCATGGTTACCGCAAACCGGGAACCAGTTGAGCATCAGGTCGGGATGAGAATAAACATATTCATAATTGGTAAGCCACAGAGGGTCCTGGGTAGAAGCCACGCCATTGAAATGGTGGATGTCGCCCACGGCAAGTACGCATTCCGGATCTACCGTTCCCGCCATCTCGCCCATCAGTTCGGCGATAGGCTTCTGGTCGTAGTAGCCGTTTCGTCCCATGTCATTGGTCATGTAGAGGGTGATTTCGCCCTTTAGTTTCTGCCATTCGGCAGCATTCGCCTTCCAGTTAGGATTCTGCGGAATGGCGGTTGCTGCACTCTGAGAACAGGTGGTTAATGCTGCGTTTTGAGCCTGAGCAGTCAAGCCTCCGCCCAACAATAAAGCCGAAGCCAAAACTACAGTTGCTACTCTACCTTTCATCATAGCAAAGCCATTCATGCTGCTATGCTTACCCAATACTTTCTTTTCCATTTTTCTTTATCTGACTATAATACATTATTAAATATTGATGATATCTTTCCCCTTCCGGGGTGGTATCTGTTAAATTTCGGGTGCAAAGGTAGGGGTATTATGTGTCAATGAGGTTACAAGGATTTGAATTAGCAGATAAAAGATACTACAATCTTATTACGGGAGTTTCCCCCGATGCTTTTAGGGAAAATCATACGCTGGTTTATGGTTTTCCCTTTGCTTTTTTCAGCTATTCTCTCTATCTTTGCACCAGAAATAAATAAATGCAGTAATAACCCTTTAAAGAGAAGATCGTTATGAAAAGAATGATTATGACATTGGTTGCAGCATGGATGATGATTGCATCTATGAATGCTCAGAGACTGACAGATATTCAGGCTGAAGCCCGTTTTATCACAGATAAGATGGTGGTGGAACTGGGATTGAGCAGCGTTCAGCGCAACAGCATCCTGAACATCAATCTCAATTATCTCAATGGCATCCAAAGCTATCGCGACATCGATGCCTACGGCTGGCATTACCGCAACAAGCAGCTCAAGCGCATGATGACCGCCAGACAATGGAAGAGATTCAAGGACTCTTATTATTTCTATCGCCCTATCGGCTGGCAGAATCATGTGTATGTTCACCATATTTACACCAAGTATCCAAAGCATAACTGGGGTCACGACAAGCGCCGCCCTCGCCCAGAGTGCAGCTACGGAAGACCAGGATGGCCAGGCGGAACCCATGTAACCTATGGATCTGGAAAGCCGGACAAGCATCACAAGTATCACAAGCATCACAAGCACGACAAGAAGTGGAAGCACGACAAGAAGAAGTGGAAGCACGATAGAGATTGGGATGATGATGACGATGATGACGATGACGATGATTGAGATAATGACAGGGATGAAGATTAAGATGAGATTAAGACAAACATTCGATGATAAAACAGAAGAAATCCAAGCTAGAGATGATTCTCCGGCTTGGATTTCTCGTTAAATAAAAACTAACTATGCCGACTAACTAATAACTAATCATTAATAATTAATTACCAATCATTAATTACTAATCACTAATCATTAATCACTAACAAGATGTCTTCCACAATCTGCTCATCGAGCAGGCGATTATCCGAAAGCAACTGCTGCACATCATATCTATCGTAGAGACCCTTTCTGATGCCGCCCACCATCACCTTCATTTCTGAAGTGCCATAGTAAGAGGCGATGCGCTCGCCGAAACCGCCATCCTTCGAGCCATCCTCCAGGGTTACCACCAACTGATGGTTTGCTTTCAGGCTATCCAGCACTTCGGCATCCACCTCATTCAGATAACGGGGATTGATGAGCGTTGCATCGATACCCTTATCAGCCAACAAGCGGACTACATTCTCGCCCTTCTGATAGAACGAACCGGCGGCGATGATTGCTACCTTCTCGCCCTGGTGCATCACCTTGTACTTTGCCTCGTAGCCATACTCAGCATCAACGGCTTCTGACGTATGAACCACGCCATTGCTTGGCACGCGGATGGCGATAGGTTTCTTATCCTGCAGAATGCTCCAGCGGAGCATGGCGAAATACTCCTCGCAGGTGGTTGGAGCCAGATAGATGAGCCCCGGAATGCTGCAGAGCATCGGAACATCGAAAAGGCAGATGTGGGTAATGTCGTTCATCGAGTTCACTCCGCCTCCTACCACGTTGATTACGGCTGGGTTGGAATTGATGCAGAGGTCTTGCGCAATCTGGTCGTAGGTACGTTGGATGAAGGTGCTGTAAACGGTCCATACCGGATGCAATCCGCCCTTCGCCATTCCCGAAATCATGGCCACCGCCTGCTCTTCGGCGATTCCCATATCAATGTGCTGCTTGCCAGCCAACTTTCGCTTATCGGCAGTAAAACCACCTGCGGTAGGAGTACCGGCGGTTACGGCGATGAGGGTCTTATCCTGCTTCATCTCGCTGAGCATCCAGTCAGAGAATAAAGTGCCGTAATCCTCTGTTGGAGCAACCTCCGGAATGGTTCCATCGGCATTCTTTCTTGGTCGGCTGCCATCTTCCAGGTTGAAAGGCATTCCCCAATGCCAAGCCTCCTTGTTGGCTACAGCTGGCGCAAATCCATGACCTTTTTCTGTGTGAATGTGAACCACGGTAGGCTTATCCGTATCCTTCACGCTCTCGAAAACCTGGATGAGTTTTTCTATGTCGTTACCCTCTTCCAGATACTTGTATTCAAAGCCCCACGCCTTGAACCAGTTGTGCTCGCAGGTGCCGTTGTTCTGGCGCAGGGCACGCAGGTTCTTGTAGATTCCGCCATGATTTTCGGCGATAGACATTTCGTTGTCGTTCACCACGATGATGATGCCCGTGCCGAGTTCCGAAGCCTCATCCAGTCCCTCGAAAGCCTCGCCGCCCGAAAGGGAGCCGTCGCCGATAATGGCGATGATGTTCTCATCGGTACCCTTGACGTCGCGCGCCTTCTGCAAACCGGTGGCAAGACTCACGGAAGTAGAAGTATGTCCCACCTCAAAGTTATCATACTCCGGACATTCGGCAGGAGAAGAATAGCCCGAAATGGCATTCATGTCATCCACATCGCCGAGGAATCCCGCAGCTCGTCCGGTGAGCACCTTATGCGGATAGCATTGGTGGCTTACGTCAAACACGAGCTTATCCTTTGGCGCATTAAAAACGTAGTGAAGCGCCACGGTAGCCTCCACGAATCCCAGGTTCGGTCCCACATGACCGCCATGCTTGCTTACACGGTTCAGCACAGCCTGTCTGGTTTCATCAGCCACCACCTGCAGCTCCTTCAAATCCAGCTTCTTCAAGTCGGCTGGCGACTTTATCTTCTCAATATACATTTTCTTATATTTATAATTATGATTTCCGGGTGCAAAGATACAAAGAATCCAGAAAACATGCATTACCCAAACTACAGAAAATATGAATGATTTTCCGGAAAACTCATCTGGGAAATCAGCCTGTTGCCTTATCCCTATCCTTCAGAATTACAGCCATGTTATCCAGCGCCCAGTCTATCAGATGATCCATAATAGGAATAAGGGTTTCAGTACGGGGTGTGAGAGAATACTCCACTCTTGGCGGAACCTCGGCATAAGCCTTGCGGGTAACGTAGCCATCAGCCTCCAACGACTTTAACGTGCTGGTAAGCATTTTCTGCGAAATATCCGGAATCAGCTTACGCAGGGCATTAAACCGGAGGGGGCCATCCTGATGATATTTCAGGGTGTAGATTACCAGTAGCGACCACTTGTCGCAAACGCGCGCCAGGACGTTACGGATGGGACAGTCCTGCACTACCATTTCTTTTATCATTCTTCCCATAATCTATCTTCTTTATATTCTACTATAATATTCTGCAATAATCTATAATATTCTGCAAAACTCTGCAATATTCTGCAATAGGCTACAAAAGTAACTAATATCCGGAAAGATACCAAACATACCAAGTTAATCTAAGTTAACGCTTCATTTTTCTTTCTCCCATTCCCACGCAATAGTTACCTCCTGGTAACCATCTTACCCCCAAGTGCCTTCTTGCAGGAACCAGTTTTTTTCAGTATCTTTGCAACGCAATTCAGAAATAAAAGCTGAAAGCAGAAGTATTCACAAATTCACAATAAGAAATAACATAAAGTGAAATAAAGAACAATGGTTCGTTAAAATTTGAGATAACGGCTAAGCGGCTTTACGCTGCCAGCCA
>OCMB01000018.1_pt1 | contig 62383 bp, 63 predicted proteins | sample 1496101 | NCBI WGS metagenome assembly OCMB01 (sample SAMN01760949, study PRJEB22395) | human gut metagenome | reverse complement strand
TAATACTTATTTATATTGTACTTTAATCAAATAGAATTTACTTTTTCAATTGACCTTCTTATTTAATATTATAAATTATTAAAATCAATATTGTTATTTTTTTATTTTAGTGATAGAATACTTAGTAATAAATTAAGGAGAATGAAAATGAAGAAAATAGTAATAGTATCAATAATATCAATACTTATAGTAATAACTTTAGTAGGATTATTGATTTTTAAATCAAATGGAGATAAAAATAATATTAATGATTCTTCAATTGATTTTTTCGCGATGAAAACGCATAGTGGATTTAATGATACAGTAAAGAATACAAAGTATAGAATAACACATAAAGACGAATTAAAAATGTTTTATACTCTTTATAATGGATTTAAACTTCCTAAAGACTATGATTTATCTAAGAATACTATATTTATTCAAACACAAGCTTATGGTTCTGGAAGCATAAGTGTAGACTTTAAGGGAGTAAGTATAAATAAAGAAGTTAAATTTAATGTAAGTACTAATAGCCCTGAAATTGGTACAATGGATATGGCATATTGGTATTTGGTTGCTATTGTACCAAATGCAAAATTAAATGGAGTTAATGTTAACGAATGGAAATCTCCAGTAGATGTAAATAATAGTTTGAGAAATGAATATACAGTTACTATTGAAAGTACTAATTTAGATTTAAAAAATTCATTAAATATTGTTGAAAAAACAGTAAAGGATATTGGGAATATTAAAATTCAACAATATCATTATTCTCCTGCAGATAATAAAAAAAGCTATACTTTGATATCGTATGACGAAAAAATTAGTAAACAGTTAATTCAAAATATTAACAATCAAGAAAATGGGATGAGAGCAGAAATATCTTCTACAAGAATAAAAGATGAAACTGAATATAAAAATTTTCAAGAAGCACTAAATAAAACGGGAACACAATATTATCAAATAAATTTGTGGTCTAATGCAATTAATAATTATACATCTTGGCGGAATTACAACTGAGAAAGGTAAAGAAATAGCGGAGCTGTTAAAATCAGATGAAATACTACAAAATAGCAACGGACACTTAAACATTAAGATTAATGATTTTAATATAGAAAAAATCGAATCAAATATGAACATTATTTCACAGCACAGAACAGAATGGAGCTTAAAAGATTATTATACAGATGTATATTGGAAGTATTAATAACATATATAACTTTATATATAATTTTTTTGAAATGCATAAAAATTATTGACTTGTGTAAAATATCTATGTATAATAAATATAGGAAATGACAAATCCACAAACGTGGTTTTGCCGATATAGAGTAAAAATTCACATCCAAATCGCCAAATTACAGATGTGAATTTTCTTTTTATTTATGTAGTTGCTTATCAACCCAGTTCTTATACAGAACTGCTGCTAAGGCAACGTTTAATGTTAAAGATAACATAAAGGATATTATAAAAAATAGTATCACTTTAACCATAAACATCACCACCTCTCCTACGAAGATTCGTAAAGTCTGGTGGCAAAACCACATCTGCTTATCATCATTTCCTATGTCAGTTAGTATAGCATATATTTTATAATAAAGCAATACGAAGCAAACAAATTTTTGCAAAATATTTTTTAATAAATAACTTGATTTTTATTAAATAATTTGGTAATCTATATATAATTTGATTGATTTTATATCAATCGTCAAGAGAGCCGATGGCGAGTTGTAAATATCTACGTCGTTGGCACCAATAAGGGAAAACCGTTTATTAGCTTTTTAGCAATAAGCGGTTTTCTTATTTTTGCGATAATTGAATAAAAAACATGCACATATTTCTTACTGCATAAATAAAATATACAGGGGGAGTTTGATATGGAAAAAATTAAAGCAATAGCAAAATATGCAATTAATATTCTTGCAATAATAAGTGCTTTAATAGCAGGAATTAACGCAGTAGATGGAATAACAATCCCATATGCAGTTCAAATAATACAAGTAATAGCAGTTATACAGGGTGTTATAAGCACGTATTTATTAGGACAAAAAGTAGTAAGAAATAGAGGTGAGAATCGTGAAAATAATAGAAACAAACCTAAAGTTTAAACAGATGGATACAAGAAAAAGTACAAATAGGATAATACTTCACCATGCGGCAGCTATAAATTGTTCAGTAGAAGATATTCACCGTTGGCATCTAAATAATGGTTGGAGTGGTGCCGGATATCATTTCTTAGTTAGAAAAAATGGTGAGATATATAGATTACGTCCAGAAGATAAGGTTGGTGCTCATGCGTATGGTTCAAATTATGATTCAATAGGAATTTGCTTTGAAGGAAATTATATGGATGAGGAAATGCCGGAAATTCAAAAAAATGCGGGAAAAGAAATTGTAGTTCAATTAAAAAACAAATATAATATCAGTACAGTACAAGGGCATAGAGATGTTAATGCAACTAGTTGTCCGGGAATAAATTTCCCATTTAATGAAATTGCAAATGGTAATGCAGATGAGATAATTGAAAAGCCAGCTGAAACTAACTATTCTGATAAAATTGCTACGATACAAAGAACATTAAATGAAATGTATGGAACAAATATAGATATAGATAGTATTTATGGCAAAGAAACAAAAAAAGCATTGGTAAAAGGATTACAAACAGAGCTAAATAAGCAATTTAATGCAAAATTATATGTTGATGGTATATTCGGTAAAAACACCTATAATGCATGTGTGAATGTTCGAAAGGGTGCAACAGGAAATATAACTTGGTTAATTCAAGCTATGTTGATATGCCATTCTTTTGATATTGAAGCAGATAAGATATTTGGCGTAAATACGCAAAATGCTGTAAAAAATTTCCAAACAAGAAATGCTTTAGCAGTAGATGGAATTGTTGGAAAAGAAACATTTAATAAGTTGTTTAAGTAAGTATAGTCAAGCTTAAATGCTTGGCTATATTTGCAAATTAACATAAAATGTGGTAAAATAGAAAACGATAGTATGTTAAAAAAATGAAGCTTTGGAAAGCTTCAAACAACTTAGGAGGTATTGCAAAATGCTGAAAATGACAAAAAATATCTGTGAAGCGACGGCTTTGACCCATTCAGGTCGGTTTCATGCCGATGACGTAATATCGGCTGTGATTCTCAATAAGGTATATGGGGACATTACCTTATTGAGAACTAACAGAGTCCCTGAGAAACTGGCGAGTAACGTCGTTGTTTTCGATATTGGTGGTGGAGAGTATGACCATCACCAAAAAGGTGGAAACGGGATGCGAAACAACGGGATTCCATATGCAGCTGCTGGACTCATATGGAGAAGATATGGACATATTCTGCTTAAGAATACGGCTGATCCAATTTATCTGTGGAATAGCATAGATAAATTGCTCATCCAGGGTATCGATGCCATAGATAATGGCGTGATGCCACAAGTAGATTATGAAGCTCAACCTATGAGCTTATCACAGGCTATTGCAGGATTTAATCCGCAGTGGGACACCGACGAAGATATAGATAACTGCTTCTTGCAGGCCGCAGATTTTGCTGCGAGGGTATTTGATAATACCCTTTCTGAATTGAGTTCTAAGTTGCGGGCCCGTGAAATCATAGAGACCTCGATTGAAGCGGCTGAAGGAGGAATTATGGTTTTGCCACGTTTTGCACCATGGCAGAACTATGTATTCGAATCAATAAACCCAAAAGCTGGGAAAATTAAGTTCGTAGTGTTTCCTTCAAACAGAATCGGCTATAACTGGCAGTGCGTGCCGGATAAGCCGGGCGGCTTCGGTCAGAGAAAGTCTGTACCGAAGGAATGGTACGGCTTGAAGGATGAGGACATCCAGAGAGTCAGTGGCGTGAAAACTGCCACATTCTGCCACGCAAATGGCTTCATTGGTGGAGCCATGACGCTGGAAGACGCAATCTCTATGGCCAAGAAAGCTATGGAAACTAAATAAGTTGTTTTTGAAAGAAGCAAATTTCACAATTGTGAAATCTGCTTCTTTTGTTTTTTATAAAAAATATTAATAAAGAGTACACAATTTCAAAATTATATGCTAATATGTATTTAATGAAAAAAGATATTATGGAGGAGAGCATGAAAGAAAAAACATTTAATGACTTAGGCTTAGATGAAGGTGATAAATATTTAAATAAAATCAGTAGTGAATATGATTTGGGCGATTTAGAGACAATCCTAAATAGTGACAGCACGGAAGAAGAACTAGAAGAAAATATGAGAGATATAAAGGAGAAAATATGAGCGTGATAGAAAAAAATGAAAAGTATGTTGTGGATATAATAGATAATGGAATATCAGGAGAAGGTATTGCCAAAATATATGACTTTATTGTATTTGTACCTGAAGCGATAAAAGGAGAAAAATGTGAAATACTTATAGTAAAGGTTTTAAGTTCACATGGTTATGGAAAAATAACCCAAATAATAAAACCATCAATACATAGAGTTGAACCAGATTGCCCAACATATAAAAGATGTGGCGGATGCAATTTAAGGCATATGGATTATGAGGAAACTCTAGAGATAAAGAAGGAAAAAGTAGAAAATTTAATAAATAAAACATTTGGAAAAGATAATAAAATAAAAGTAAACAATGTATTAGGAATGGGAAATCCTTATAATTATAGGAATAAAGCACAATATCCGCTCGGAGTGGATAAATCTGGAGTTCCAATAATGGGAGTTTTTGCAGAAAGAAGCCATGAAATAATAGAAATGCAAAAGTGTTTAATACAAAATGAGGAAGCAGAGAAAATAGCGTTCGCAATATATAAATTCATAAAAGAAAATAACATAAGCATATATAACGAAAAAACAATGCAAGGATTATTAAGGCACATAGTAATCAAAGTGGGAATACGTACTCATGAAATAATGTGCATATTGGTAATAAATGGAAAAAAGATTCCTCACGAACAAAAATTGGCAGAAATGCTTGTTAAAGAATACAATGTAAAGACTGTAATAAAAAATGTAAACACAAAAAACACAAATGTCATATTGGGCTATGACAATATAATTTTGCATGGAGATGGCTATATTTATGACATGCTAGGCGATTATACATTCAAAATTTCACCAATGTCGTTTTACCAAGTAAATCCAATACAAGCTGAAGCTCTATATAATATTGCATTAGAGAATGCTAACTTAAATGAAAATGACATACTATTTGACTTATATTGTGGAATAGGTACAATTGGAATATTTGCAGCAAAATCTGTAAAAAAAGTATATGGAATAGAAATTGTAGAACAAGCAATTGAAGATGCAAAGGAAAATGCTAGAATTAATGATATAAAGAATATAGAATTTTATTCAGGCGACGTAGAGAAAGTATTAGCAAACTTACTAGAAAAAAAGCAAATATATCCAAATGTAGTTATAGTAGATCCACCAAGAAAAGGACTTGAAAAAAATACAATAGAGACTATTCTAGCTGTAAAACCGGAAAAAGTGGTATATATCAGTTGCAATCCAGCTACAATGGCGAGAGATTTAGAGATGATGAGCCAAGAATATGAAATAAAAGAAATACAACCAGTAGATATGTTTCCTTTTACAAGCCATGTGGAGTGCGTAACAGTGATGCAATTAAAAAGATGATATGAAGTACAAATTTTGAAAAATATATTAACTTATTTCTAAAATAAAATAATATAAAAAGGAGATAATAGAATAACATTATAGATAGGAGAAATATGAAAATAAATATAGTAATGGTTGAACCAGAGATTCCACAAAATACTGGAAATATAGCAAGAACTTGTGCAATAACAGGAGCTAAATTACATTTAGTTCATCCTTTGGGATTTAGGATAGATGAGAAGTCTTTAAAAAGAGCGGGGCTTGACTATTGGGATAAGTTAGATATAGAAGAGCATGATTCATTAGATGAATTTTTGAAAAAATACAAGCCAGAAGAAAATAATATGTTCTTTGCTACAACAAAAGGAAAAACAAAATATACGGATATTGATTATTCAAAAATGGACGAAGTATTTGTATTATACGGTAAAGAAACGAAAGGATTGCCAGAATGGCTTTTGAAAAAATACTTGAATACAAAAACAATAAGAATACCAATGCTTCCAACATTAAGGTCACTGAATTTATCAAATTCGGTAGCAATTATTACCTATGAAATATTAAGACAAAAAGGTTTTGAAGAAATGGAAGCAGTGAGCCATTATTTTAATTAAATATAAAAAGAAGGAAAATGAATGATATCAATAAATGAAGCCAAAAGAAAATTACCAATAGATTTTATAGAAAATATATATAAATTATATGATCCGCTAAAGGTTGACCAGATACTACAGGGAATGATGAATCCTAGAAATACTACAATTAGAGTTAATACAATAAAATATAACATACAAGATTTGATGAGGTATTTTAAAGAAAAAAACATAAAATTTGAAAGAGTTCTATGGTATAGTGATGCACTAATAATAAAAAATGCAACAGAGAAAGAACTACAAAAACTGGAAATATATGAAAAAGGATATATATATTTACAAAGTTTGTCCAGTATGGTGCCACCATTAGTATTGAATCCGAAAAAAGGCGAGAAAGTACTAGACTTAACTGCAGCGCCAGGAAGTAAAACTACTCAAATGGCTGCTTTAATGGAAAATGAAGGATATATATTAGCAAATGAATTAGATAAAATAAGGAGTGAGAGATTACAATATAATGTTAAAAGCCAAGGAGCAGAAATAGTAGAGGTAATTAATGGCAGAGGAGAAAAAATAGGAAATTCTTATACTGAATATTTTGATAAAGTTTTATTAGATACACCTTGTAGTGGAGAAGGAAGGTTTTGGTTAGGAAAACCAATGACATATAAGGATTGGTCTTTAAAGAAGGTAAATCAATTAGCAAAAATTCAAAAAAAGCTATTCGAAAGTGCATATAAGGCTACAAAGAGAAATGGAATAATGGTGTATTCTACATGCACAATAAATAAAGAAGAAAACGAATATATATTAGATTGGGCAATAAATAATTTTGACATAAAATTATTGGAAATAAATTTGAATATTAAAGAAGCAATAAAAGGTGATAATACTGGCTTAAACAGTAGCATAGATAAGGCAATAAAAATATTACCATCCAAAAACATGGAAGGTTTTTTTGTCGCGAAAATAAAGAAAAACTAAGAATAAATATAACAAATTGTGAATTTCTAGAAAGGAATTCTTTTTTGTTCTTAGAGAAAAATAAAATATTTTAGAGGAATAGCAAAATAGTAGTTGATTATTTTGTGCTAAAATGATATTATAAAGTCGAAATAACAAATAATAAATCGAAAAGAGGATGCCAGATGGGAAAACATTCAGCAGAAAAGTCAGAAGAAAAGCAAAATAGCAAACAATACCAAGTGACTGCAGACAAGAAAAATAAAAGAGGATTAAAAATCTTTTTAAGAATATTGCTAGTATTACTTATTGTATTATCTATATTAGCAGGTATAGCTTGTTGGTTTGTAGGAGATAAACTAGGCAAAATAGACAAGGAAGAAATTGATAAAACATCAGTAGGAATCAATGCAGAAACTTCGAAACAATTAAAAGAATATAGAAATATAGCACTACTAGGAATTGATAGTAGAGCAGATGATTATGGCTTGGGAAACAGAAGCGATTGCATAATAATAGCAAGCTTAAATCAAAAAACAGATGAAATAAAGCTGATATCTGTTTATAGAGATACGTATGTATATGTTACAGAAAACGGAACAAAAAAACTAGATAAAATAACGCATGCTTACTCATATGGTGGAGCACAAAATGCATTGAAATCTTTAAATGAAGCATTGGATTTAAATATAACTGAATTTGTAACAGTAAACTTTGATGCAGTAATAGCAGCAGTTGATAGCTTAGGTGGGGTTTATATAGATATAGATAGCTCAGAATTAAAATATATAAATGATTATATAGATGCAACTTCTAAAAGTTCTGGAGTAAGTTCTAGTCATATTTCTTCTACTGGTAGACAAAAGGTAGATGGTGTACAAGCAATAGCTTATTCAAGAATTAGGTACACAACAGGTGGAGACTATAAAAGAACAGAAAGAATGAGAATTGTGGTAGAAGCAATGTTAAGCAAAGCTAAAACTTTAGGAATTGGACAATTAAACAGCTTTGCAAATACAATTCTACCAAGGATAAAAACTAATATATCTACAGGCGAAATTATTGGACTATTACCAAGTGTAGCGTCAATGAAAATATCAGAAAGTATAGGTTGGCCTTATGTAACAAAAGGAATAACAACGGATAGATGGTATGGAGTACCAGTTACATTAAAGAGCAATGTTGAAAAATTGCATAAAGAAATTTTTGGACAAGATAATTATGAAGCATCAGACATAGTAAAAGAGATGAATGATGCAATAATTAAGAAAACTGGATATACGGAATAAAATTGAAGAAACGATAGAGAGAAGGGAATGTTTTACCATGAGCAAGGGAAACTTAGCGGTGAAAGAAGAATTTGATGATATCATAGTAAATGAAGCAATAATAAATGAAAAGCCAGTAAACAATATTAGAATTATCAATAAAGAAAAAACAAATAAGAAAATATTATATAGAGCAATTAAAAGAATGATAGATATAATAGGAGCAATAGTAGGCATTATATTTTTAATACCTACTACGATTGCTGTGTGTTTAGCTAGGAAAATATCAAAAGAAGATAAAGGTCCATTATTTTACGAACAATTAAGATACGGCAAAAATGGTAAAGTATTTAGATTATATAAATTCAGATCAATGTGCATAGGTGCAGATGAAAAGTTAAAAAAATATTTAGAAGAAAGTGAAGAGATAAGAAAAGAATTTCAAAAAACTCATAAATTACAAAATGATCCAAGAATAACAAAAATAGGAAACTTTTTAAGAAAAACAAGCTTGGACGAACTTCCACAAATGATAAACATTTTAAAGGGAGATATGAGTTTTGTTGGTCCAAGACCGGTTGTAGAAAAAGAAGTTGAAGAATATGGGGAAAATAAGGAAAAGTTTTTAAGCGTAAAGCCAGGTCTTACAGGTTATTGGCAGGTAAACGGAAGAAGCAACACAACTTATGAAGAAAGAATGGAAATGGAGCTTTACTATGTAGATAACTGCTCATTGTGGCTAGATATAAAAATATTCTTTAAAACATTTATAGCAGTATTTAAGAAAGAGGGAGCAGTTTAAAATGACCATCGACATAATTTGCCCATTATATAATGCTAAAAAATATATAGAAAATCAATATAACCAAATAAAAAACCAAAGCTTCTACAATAATATAAAAAATATAAACTATATTATTACAGAAAGTCGAGATGAAACATTATCAATAGTTGAAAAATTGCAAAAAGAAGATAATAAAATAAAATATAACGTAATAAAAAAACAAGAATTTTCACATAGTTTATCAAGAGAAAAAGTAGCAAAAAATTCAACAGCGGACATACTAGTTTTTATAACACAAGATGTAAAAATAGAAAAGGCAGACTGGATAGAAAAACTGACTACACCTATTGCTAACGGCGATGTTGAAGCGTGTTACAGTAGACAATTATGTGAAAACAGTACTATAGAAAGATATACTAGGGAATGTAATTATCCTCCTAGATCTGCTATAAAAACAAAAAATGACATAGAAAAGCTTGGATTAAATACATTTTTCTTTTCTGATGCAGCATCTGCAATAAAAACAGATATTTTTAAGAAATTAAATGGGTATGATGGAAAAGACTTTCCAACCAATGAAGATATGTACATAGCATACAAGCTAATTACAAACGGATACAAAATAAAATATTGTGCTGATTCAGAAGTTGTACATTCGCACAAATTTACTCTAAAGCAACAATACAAAAGATACTATGATACAGGAAAGTTTTTTAAACAGAATGAGTATTTAAATAAATATAAAGTAAATAAATCTGGTGGAAAACTTGCTGTCTATGTATTAAAGAGAGCTTGGCAAGAAAAGAATTGGAAGGTTTTATTCAATTTTATACCAAACATGATGGCAAGATTTATAGGAATGAAAGTAGGTAAAATGTGATGAGACCCAAAGTTTCAGTTGCTATGGCAACATATAATGGAGAAAAATATATAAAAGAACAAATAGAATCAATTTTAGCAAGCATTGGAAAGGAAGACGAAATAATAATATCTGATGATGATTCTAAAGATGAAACAATAAAAATAATTAACAATTATATGAAAAATGATAATAGAATTAAACTTATAAATGGCCCGAAATGTGGGATAATAAAAAATTTTGAAAACGCTATAAAAAATTGTAAACGGAAAATATATTTTTTTATCTGATCAAGATGATATTTGGAATGAAAATAAAGTGAAAAATGTTTTAGATAAATTTGAAAAAACAAATTCTACACTTATTGTACATAATGCAGAGATAGTTGATGAAAATTTAAAACCAATATATCCAGATTCTACCTTTAAGTGGAGAAACTCTGGAAAAGGAATAATGAAGAATATAATAAAAAATTCATATATTGGGTGTTGTATTGCGTTTGACAGCTCTTTAAAAAAATATATATTACCAATTCCAAATAACATAGAAATGCATGATCAATGGATTGGGATAATAAGTGAAAAGTATGGAAAAAATTGTTTTATTGAGGATGAGCTAATAAAGTATAGAAGACATAATGATAATGCATCTGAGATGAAACATTATAAGATGAAAAGAATGATAAAAAATAGGGTGAATTTTTTAGAGGAATATTGTAAAAGAAAGAGAGAAATAAAGAAAAGCGAATGTGCTATTTAATTACTATTATACTAATAATATTGAGTTTAAAATATAGAACAAACAATAAACTATTTATATTTTTTTGTTTATGGTTATGGATTTTGTATACTTTTTCTGGAACGAATGCTGATTTTGCAATGTATAAAGATTTGTATATACAATACGGAACTGAAAATCTAACTATGGGTAATTACTTACTTTTTAAAATATTTTGTAAGATGTGCTATATTTTACACTGCCCATATAATTTATTTCTTGGAATTTATTCAGGAATAGGCTTAAGCTTAATCGGTTACATAATAAATAAATATGCAAAGGAAAAGAACATAGTTTTATCGTTATATGCAATTTTTCCATTTGTGTTTGATGTAATACAATTAAAAAATTTTATGGCCATGGCTGTAATTATCTTTGCAGTTCAATTTCTGATAAAAGAAGGCACTAAAAAAGAAAAAATAATAAATTATTGTATATATATTATTTTGAATCTTATTGCAATAGGATTTCACACTTTTGCTGCTGTATGCCTACCTTTTGTGGTAATTGCAATATTAAAAGAAAAAAAAGTAAATATTATTTGTTTGATAATCACTATTACAATGGTAATAATTGAAGTTAGTCAATTATTTATTCCAATTTTATCTTTAATATTACCAGAAGAAAAAGTAAAGGCATATTTCGTATGGGAAAAATATAGACCGGGTATAACATCAACAATAAAATCAATTATATTTATTGTTTTACTTATTGCTGGAATTCAGATATTTAGGGCTATAAAAAATAGAGAAAAAGTTGAATTGAATAATATAGATAAATTTACAATAAAATTGTTTAATTGCTTCGTATGCTTAATACCAGCTATTATATATTTAAATCAATTTATGAGGCTACCTCGTTCACTTTTAGTTTTATATTATATAATGGCGGTGAATAGCATGAATTTTAAAGTTGAAAATTTGAAATCGTTTTTGAAAAATAAAAACAATATTATTATCGGATTATTTATATTGAGCGTAATATTTATAAATTATCAAACTGATATATTCTCAATTAATAATCAAGAAGCAACTATTCAGGCTGTATTTGAAAAAAATTTATTATTTAACATAGGAAGGTAATATGCAAGAAGAAGAATATATAGAAAAAATAGAACAGTTAAATAAAAGAATTATTGACTTAAAAAAATCAAAAGAATTTAGAACTGGTAGAAACTTTATTATTATAAAGGACATGATAAGAAAAATGCAGTTCAAAAAAATCATAAAGAAAGAAGTTAATAAAATAAAAAGAAGAAAATGGTCTTTTCCGGAAAAGGAAAATTCTTTTATAGATATCAATAAACAAGATGAAAATAAGAAAGTAGTTGTATACACCTGTGTTACAGGAAAATATGATAATATTATTGAACCCTTTATAAAACAAAAAAATGTGGATTATATTTTTTTTACTGACGAGCCAAATGTAGAGTCAGACATTTGGCAAGTTCGTCAACTACCGAAGAATGTTGAAAACATAGGTGACAAAATACTACAAAACAGGTATATTAAATTTCACCCATATGAATTATTTGAAAATGAATATGATTACGCTATTTATGTAGATGGAAATATAGAAATAATAGGAGATATGAAAAAAATTACATTTGCTGCAGATAGTTTGACTGGTTTGGCGTTACACAGACATAGAACAAGAAATTCAGTATTTGACGAAGCAAAAGAATGTTGCATTATACACAAAGGAAACCCAGAAAAGATAAAAGCACAGATGAAAAAATATGAAAAAGAGGGCTTTCTACCAAAATTTGGATTATATGAATGCTGTGTAATTGTAAGCAATTTGAAGTCCAAAAATGGTAAGAAAATTTTAGAAGATTGGTGGCATGAATTTTTGAGTTCCGAATCATATAGAGACCAACTGTCATTGCCATATGTAATATGGAAGGATAACTTTAATTTTGACGATGTGGGAAATCTCGGTTACAATGTTTATCAAAATCCAAAATTTAGTTTTAAAGAAAAAATACATAACAATTAATAGGAGAAAGTTTGAAAAATAATATAGGAAAAAGTCCATGAAAAATAAGCATAAATGTATGCAAACAAACGCTCGTTTGATATGATATAAAATTAAAGGTAACCAAGCAATTTAAATTAATACAGTATTAGCTAACTTTATAGCCTTGTTGTTCTAAAAACTTAATGGCATTATTGACATTTAATTTAGTGTTTTTGCTTTTAAAATTAGATTCAGTATATTGCTTGTACAATTCAATGTTAATGGTCAAGACAAATTTCCATTTTAGAGTTTTGTTTTTTAGTTAAATTGCCTTGAACAGATTCTAAAATTTCTTGAGGAGTTGCTTTAAGATTCTTACTAAGTAGTGGAGAAATCTCTTCCAAAGTTAGATTATCATTTCTAGAAAGCATCTTTTTTAAAACGGATTGGAAAGTTTTACTAAAAGTATCGGCAACAACATTAGAAATCATAATATTAGACATTGTGAGAGAATTTTGAAAACGGTTTTTCTCACATGTACGACAATTAAGCAATTTAAAACGATGACGCATTAAGTCACGAAGTTGCCTGATTTCAAGAGGTGGCATAAAGCTAGAATTTACAAGCCCATGTTTAAAAATATCAGTAATTCAAATAGAATCTTTTTTGTCAGTTTTTTTACCAGGAATAGCTCTAACATATTTTGAATGAGTGATAACAACGTGGCAAGTATCTTCTAAGATATTAAAAATAGGAATCCAATATTTGCCAGTAGATCCCATACACACATCTTTGCAGTCATTGTCAGCAAGCCATTGCTTAAGATGCTTAATATCTTTAGTTAGAGTAGAAAATTGTTTGGTTTGATAAGTGGTTACTTTGTGTTCATCAGTTTTTGAAATAGTAGCAACTAACATTTTTTTGTGAACATCGATACCACAGCAATTATAATAATAAATATTTAGCATATGGTTACCTCCTGTGTTAAATAAAAAAATAGACGTATAGACATTTGTTTGTGCTTAAAAGGTACACGTCACATATAATTATGCAGGATAAAATTACGTGGTAATTTTTCGCCACTCCCTCCGCCGTGCTCTTCAGTCTATCTATACATCTAAAGATATTATACCAAATTATGGTAACAAAATCAATGGAGGAATTTTAATTAAATTTTGTGCCTTTCGAAGATGTAGTGTTAGCGGAGGCAAAGAAAGGAATGGTAGTAATTGTGAAAATTTGTATTGCTGGAGATCTTGTACCAACGCAAAAAAATGAAAAAATATTTTGTGAAGGAAACATAAAAAAGAATATAGATAAAAAATTTAACGAGATTTGGTCAAATGCTGATTACAGAATATTCAACTTAGAAACTCCGTTAGGGGAAAATTACAAAAAAATACGTAAAAATGGACCAAACTTAATTGCTAAATCAAAAACAATAAATGGAATTAAGGAATTAAATCCATCTCTAGTATGCATGGCAAATAACCACATACTGGACTATGGAGTTCAGGGGCTAGAAAATACACAAAGAGTATTAAGCAAAGCCAATATAGAGTTTACTGGAATAATAAACAATGTAAATGAAGATATGCATGGTTTTATTTTTGAAAAAGACAATATACGTGTTGGAATTTATAATACTTGTGAGAATGAATTCTCAGGAGCAACTATAAATGAGAAAGGTGCGAATGTATTATTTGAATCTAAAGCTTACTTAGAAATATTAAGAATGAAAAAAGAATGCGATTGTGTGATAGTGATTTACCATGCTGGTAAAGAATGTTACAGATACCCATCACCAGATTTACAAAGAATATGTAGAGCTTTTATAGAATTTGGAGCAGATTTTGTTGTAACACAACACAGTCATTGTATAGGCTGTTATGAAGTTTATAAAAACAAAACGATTGTATATGGACAGGGAAACTTTATATTTGACGATGACGATAATGAATTTTGGAATACATCACTTTTGATTATCCTTAATATTGAAAAACAAAGCGTAGAATGCGAATATATACCAATGGAAAAATGCAATAGTCTGATTAAGGTATCCGAAAGAAAAAGAGTATTAAGTGACTTTTTTGAAAGATCAGAAGAAATTAAGGACCAGAATAAAATATTTGAAAAATATAATGAATTTTCAAGAAAAAATTTAAATTCATATTTGCATATATGTAATGGAAAAAACTTTTTGAGTAGAGTTTTAAATGTAGTATTAAAAAGGAAATATTTTATAAAAAAATATAAAATTCAAGATTGTTTAAGTTTGTATAATATAGTTAAATGTGAAGCACATCGAGAATTATTTTTGAATGGATTAAAGCAGAGGATTGATGAATTAAAAAATGGATAAGACATTAATTTTAAGAATGGATGGAAAAGACTTATTTACATATGATGTAGAACAATGTGATACTTATAAGTATTATAACTGCCAGTATTACAACATTTTCTTAAGGCTTATAAGAAAAATGAAAATCAATATGCTAAGTAAATTCTTTTTTGGAGAATGGAAGAATAAAATAACGAATTATAGTACTGTAATTGTATTTGATAACGGATATGCTAGTATTGTAACTAATTACATAAAGAAAAAAAATCCAAAATGTAAAATAATATTATGGTACTGGAATAAGATAACACAATATAATGAGAAATATATGAGTGATCACAATATAGATGAAATATGGTCATATGATATGGATGATTGTGAAAAATACCAAATCAGAAACAACTCACAGTTCTATAACATGAATATAAGTCTGGATTCTAGCCAGATAGAGTATGATGTGTGTTTTTTAGGTGCTGATAAAGGTAGAAGAGAAAAAATAGAACAATGTGTAGAATTGTTCAAAGAAAATGGAATTAGTTTTAAAATAATAATAATAGATAAAAAGGAAATACCATACGAAAAATACCTGGAATATGTTTCAAAGAGTAGGTGCATACTAGAAATAGTAAATGATGGTGTGAATGGACTAACATTAAGAAGTTTAGAAAGCATATGTTTTAATAAAAAATTAATCACTAATAATAAAAGTGTGAGAAAATATGATTTTTACAATAAGGATAATATTTTTATTCTTGGGGAGGACGATAACCAAAATATAAATTCATTTATAGAGCGTCAATACAGTAAAATAGAAGAAAAAGTAGTACAATATTATGATTTTAAAAATTGGCTTAATAGATTTTTTATGAGATGAGGAGATAAAGAATGTTAGAAAAAATAAAACTAATAAGACAAAGAATTATGCTAAAAAATAATAACCCAGGTAGTCTAATGAAACTTAAATCACTTACTAACACCAGAAAAATAGAAATTGGAAAAGGAACATATGGGGATCTCAATGTAATTGGATTTAGTGAAAACGATGGTAATTTGAAAATTGGAAATTATTGTTCAATTGCACAACATACATATTTTTTGTTAGGAGGGGAGCATGATTATAGAAGAGTGTCAACTTATCCGTTTAAGGCACGATATTTGAATAAAAGTGAGAATTCGTCAAAAGGAAATATAATAGTAAAAGATGATGTGTGGATTGGTTTTAATTGTACTATTTTGTCTGGAGTTACAATTGGACAAGGTGCAGTTATAGGTGCTAATAGTATTGTAGCTAAAGATGTTCCACCCTATGCAATATATGTTGGAAACCAAGTGATCAAATATAGATTTAATAAAGAAATAATAGAAAAATTACTAAAGATTGATTACTCAAAATTAAGTAAAGAAAGCATAGAGCAGAATGTTAATGAATTATATACTCATATAGAAAAAGAAAATGTAGATGAAGTAATAAGGAGCTTAGGAATATGAAATTAAAAAAAGGGTTATTATATGTTTTTATAGCTAACCTCATTAACCTGCTAATAAGTTTGTTTTCTGGTTTCGTATTACCAAAAATGCTTTCAATAGAAACATATGCAGATATAAAACTATTTCAATTGTATGTTTCATATATAGGGTTTGTAAGTTTAGGATTTGCTGATGGAATGTATTTAAAATATGGGGGCAAAAATATTGAAGAACTTGATGCAAAGGTTATACGAGAAGAATTTAATACATACAAAGTTTTTCAGATTATCATATCGATAATTGGGATAGTAATATCCATAATAGTTAAAAATAGCATATTACTCTTCTGTATGTTAACTGTTTTCCCAGTTAATGTTGCTGGATATGTAAAAAATTTGTATCAGGCTATTGGAAAATTTAAAGAATATTCAAGATATACAAACATTAATACATTTTTAGTATTTATAATAAATATAATACTTTTATTTATCATTAAGACAGATAATCCAAAGTTTTACATTGGAACATATGTAATAGCTTATTTTCTATATTGGCTTATTGTGGAGTATGAAAATAATAAAGTATTCAAAAAAATAGAAAATTGCAAGTGTAAAAAAATATATTTGGTTGAGAATGTAAAACAGGGATTCTTTTTAATGCTTGGAAACTTCTGCAATGTGATGTTTACTAGCATTGACAGACAATTTGTACAGAAGTTGTTGGGAAATATAAAATTTGCGTATTACTCTTTTGCTGTTAGTATAGAAAACTTAATGGATGTGTTTATTTCTCCAATTAGTACAGTAATGTATAACTATTTATGTTGTAATAACGAAGTGAAAAGTGTATTAAAAATAAAGAGATTAGTATTAGTTTTTGCTACTATCATAGTAGCAGTAATATTTCCAGCAAAATTTGTCATTGATGTATGGATAACTAAATATTTAGAGGCTGAAACAGTACTGTTTATACTTTTTGCAGCGCAGTTTGTAAATATAATAATAAGATGTATACATTTAAATTTGTATAAATCTGAAAAAAAGCAAAATAGATATTTTGCGATAATGGTAATTGTTATAGCATTATCGGTAGTTTTAAATATTATATTATATCAAATTGATAAAAATATGGAAATGATCGCAATTGCAACATTGATAACAAATATAATATGGTTTGCAATTGGGGAAATAGATTTAAAAAAATATAAATTTAGGACAAAAGAATATATTTGTATAGCAATAACAATAATATTGCTATTAATATGCGGAAAATATTTCAATGCAATTTTAGGATGTATAGTTTATTTAACATTAAGTGTTGTATCTTTATGCACTTTTATGCCTGAAACAATAAAAGAAATAAAGAGTTATGTGACCAAAATAATAATTTTAAGAGGAAAAGAAAAAAATGAAAAAATGTAAAAGAAATATGATTGATGAAATTGTTGCTATATTTTATTATTTCATTATAAAATTTGATAATAATATTTTTAGAATAGACGATGAAAAATATCTAAAAATAAAATATAGATATTTACTAAACAGAAAATTGAATCTAAATAATCCGCAAAGCTTTAATGAAAAACTACAATGGCTAAAACTAAATAAACAAAACCCAGAATATAGTAAGTTAGTAGATAAATTTGAGGTAAAAGAAATATTAAAAAATGAGTTAAAAGGATTAGATATAAATTTTATAAAGACTTTAGGAATATATGACAATTTCGAACAAATTGATTTTAACAAATTACCACAGCAATTTGTTATAAAATGTACTCACGATTCTGGAAGCTATAAAATAATAAAAGACAAGGGAAAAATCAATTACAAAGAACTATCAAATTTTTACAAGAAAAAACTTAAAAAGAATTTCTATTATGAATCTAGAGAATATCCATATAAAAGTATAAAACCAAGAATTATAATAGAAGAATTTATACAGGATAGAAATAGAGAAGGGCTACTAGATTATAAGTTTCAATGTTTCTATGGAAAGGTTGATAACATACTTGTATGTGTTGACAGAGAGAAAGAAACAGGAGTAAAGTACCATTATTTTGATAGAGAATGGAAATACAAGCCATATAATCCATATGAGGGAATTAATGAGAAAAATGTGAATGTTGCAAAGCCTGAAAAATTGGAAGAAATGATTAAAATTGCAGAAAAAATTTCTAAAGATATTCCGGAAGTAAGGGTAGATTTATATTTAGTAAATGGCAAAATTTATTTTGGAGAACTTACATTTTTTTCTCAAGGTGGATTTGATAATGACATTACAGAAAAAGCAGATAAGATAATTGGAGAAAAATTTGAATTGCCAAGGTAAGGAGGAAAGATATGAGAACATATTTTATAACAGGAGTAGCTGGCTTCATAGGTGCAAATTTAGCAGAGAAAATATTAAATGAAAATAAAGACGTTCAAATTATTGGTTTGGACAATATAAATGAATACTATGATATAAGAATAAAGAATAAAAGATTAGAAGAATTAGAAAGATTTGAAAAATTTATATTTATAAAAGATAATTTAGCAAATAAAGAAAAAATGAAAGAAATCTTTCAAAAATATAAGCCAGAAGTTGTTGTCAATTTGGCTGCCCAGGCTGGTGTGAGATATAGTATAACAAATCCAGATGTGTATATCGAATCTAATATAATAGGATTTTACAATATATTGGAATGTTGTAGGAAATATCCTGTAAAACATCTAGTTTATGCATCTAGTTCATCAGTATATGGAGCAAATAAAAAAATTCCATATTCTGTAGAAGATAAAGTGGATAGCCCAGTAAGCTTATATGCAGCAACTAAAAGAACAGATGAATTATTGGCTTATAGCTATTCAAAATTATATAATATACCATCAACAGGATTAAGATTTTTTACAGTATATGGACCTGCTGGAAGACCAGATATGGCGTATTTTAATTTTACTAATAAATTAATAAATGGAGAAAAAATAAAAATATTTAATTATGGAAATTGCCAAAGAGATTTCACATACATAGATGATATTGTTGAAGGAATTATAAGAGTAATAGGACAAGCTCCTCAGAAAAAGAATGGAGAAGATGGATTGCCAATTGCACCGTATAAGATATATAATATTGGATGTGGAAAGCCAGTAAATTTATTAGACTTTGTTGAAATACTACAAGAAGAACTAGTTAGAGCAAAGGTGTTACCAGAAAATTATGACTTTGAAGCTCATAAAGAATTAGTGCCAATGCAACCTGGGGATGTACCAATTACTTATGCAGATACAACGCCATTAGAGAGAGACTTTGGATATAAACCAAGTACTGATTTAAGAACAGGACTAAGAAGATTTGCAGAATGGTATAAAAAATTTTATAAATAGAGAAAAGAGGGGTATTATGAAAATAGCAGTTGCAGGAACAGGATATGTTGGACTAGTAGCAGGAGTATGTTTTGCTGAAAAGGGACATGATGTTACTTGTGTTGACATTGATGAAGAAAAAGTAAAAATTATGCAGAACGGTATTTCACCTATATATGAAACGGGACTTGAGGAATTAATGAAAAAAAATAATGAAGCCGGAAGATTGCATTATACAACGGATTATAAATCAGCGTATAAGGACAAAGATGCAATATTTATAGGAGTAGGTACTCCAGAAATGCCTGATGGCTCAGCAAACCTAAAATATATAGCTACAGTTTCAAGACAAATTGCAGAAAGCGTTGAAAGAGATTGCCTTGTTGTAGTAAAATCAACTGTACCGGTTGGAACTAATGATAAAGTAGAACAATTTATAAAAGATTTTTTGGCGAATAATGTAAAAATTGAAGTAGCTAGCAATCCGGAGTTTCTTGCTCAAGGCAATGCAGTAAGAGATACTTTGCATGCTAAGAGAATCGTAATAGGAACTGAAAGTAAAGATGCAGAAGAAATATTAAGAAAAATATATGAACCTTTTAATCTTCCAATTGTATCTGTAAGCAGAAGAAGCGCAGAAATGATAAAATATGCATCAAATGATTTCTTAGCACTAAAAATATCGTACATGAATGACATTGCAAATCTTTGTGAATTAGTGGGAGCAGATATTGAGGATGTAGCAAAAGGAATGAGCTATGATGATAGAATAGGAGCTAACTTTTTAAAAGCAGGAATTGGTTATGGAGGAAGTTGCTTTCCAAAGGATACAAAAGCATTAAAATATATAGCAAATCAACATGGATATGATTTAAAGACTGTTAATGCAGCGGTTGATATAAATAAAGAGCAAAGAATTAAATTGTATCATAAAGCTTGTGATAGATTAATTACATTTAATAAATTAAAAGTGGCAGTATTAGGTCTTGCTTTCAAACCAGGAACAGATGATTTAAGAGAGGCTCCTTCTGTAGAAAATATAAAATTATTGTTAGAACAGGGAGCTGATGTATATGCATATGACCCAGTGGCAGAAGAGAACTTTAAAAATAAATTTAAAGATCAAAAAATAAATTATGTTAGAAAAGCTGAAGAAGCTCTAGAAGAAGCCAATGTTTGCTTTATATTTACAGAGTGGGACGAAATAAAAGCTTTAACACCTAGAATATACAAAGAAAAAATGAGAACACCACTTGTATATGATGGAAGAAATATATATTCTTTAAAAGAAATGAAAGATGCTGGAGTAGAATACTATTCAATAGGAAGATAGGAGGAAAATAGCAAAATGAAAATTTTAATTACAGGTGCTAATGGAATGCTTGCAAAAGCAGTAAGAGAAGAATTGAAAGAAAACGAACTAATCTGCACGGATGTTGCAGACTTAGATATTACTAATTTAGAGGCTGTAAAGGAGTATGCTAAGGAAGTAAAGCCAGATTATATAATTAATTGTGCAGCTTATACAGCTGTTGACAAAGCTGAAGAAAATGAGGAACTTGTATATAAAATAAATGCAATTGGCCCTAAGAATTTAGCAATTGCTGCACAAGAAAATGATGCAGTATTAGTTCATATAAGCACAGATTATGTATTTGGTGGAGAAAAAGATGTTTCAGAAGATTATAGTGAAGACGATGAAAAGCATCCTCAAGCTGTGTATGGAACAACAAAACTCGCAGGTGAAAAATTCATAGAAGAAAATTGTAAGAAATTCTATATATTCAGAACTGCATGGCTTTATGGAGAAGGACACAACTTTGTAAGAACTATGATTAATCTTTCAAAAGAACATGATGAAGTAAAAGTTGTAAATGACCAACATGGAAGTCCAACCTATGCGGTAGACCTTGCTTCTATAATTCATCAAGCAATAGAAAAGAGAATTCCTTTTGGAATATATAATTCAACAAATATAGGTTATACAACTTGGTTTGACTTTACTAAAATGATTTATGAGTTAGAAGGAATAAAATGCAAAGTTACACCAGTAACTAGTGAGGAATTTAAGAGTGCAGCTAAAAGACCTAAAAATTCTCAGATGTCTAAAGACAAGCTATTAAAATATGGAATAGAAGTACCAACTTATGAAGATGCTTTAAAGAGGTATTTGAAAAAAGAATAGAACCAAAAGAAAGGGGAGAGTATTTTGTTATTTAATTCTATGGTATTTTTATGGATATTTATTCCTATTAGTATACTATTATATTTTATGGTTGATGATAAATATAAAAATTTAATATTGGTATTTCTAAGCATTATATTTTATGCGTGGGGAGAACCAACATATGTTGTGTTACTGGTTGCTTCAGTAGTAATTAATTATATATTAACAATTTTAATGGACAAACAGATAGAAAAGAATAAAAGAAAAGTTTATTTTATTATAGCTATAATTTTGAATATAGGGATTTTAGTTTACTATAAATATTTTAATTTTCTTGTTCATAATATACAAAATATATTTTCACTTGATATATCAGAAGTAAAAAAAGTACCATTGCCTTTAGGAATCTCTTTTTATGTGTTTTCATCGATATCATATATTTTTGACATTTATAGAAAAGAATGTAAGGCTCAAAAAAATATTATAAATATGGCTTTATTTATAACATTTTTTCCAAAACTATTAATGGGACCGATTGAAAGATATAAAGATTTTGAAAGTTGCATAGATGTAAAAAGCAGAAAAATTACAATAAATTCTTTTAAAGATGGTATTGTGAGGTTTGTATATGGATTAGGTAAAAAAGTGTTAATTGCAGATGTAGTTGCAAGAGTGGCTGACCTTGCATTTGATTCAAATATTAGTAATTTAAATAGTCAGTTAGCATGGCTGGGTGCTATGTGTTATATGATACAAATTTATTTTGATTTTTCAGGATATAGTGATATGGCAATCGGAATAGCAAAAATGTTTGGATTTGATTTAATGGAAAATTTTAATCTTCCATATACCTCTCAGTCTATAACAGAATTTTGGAGAAGGTGGCATATTTCTCTAGGAAATTGGTTTAAAAATTATTTATACATACCATTAGGTGGAAATCGTAAAGGAAAATTAAGAACATATGTAAATTTGTTTATTGTATTTATTGCAACAGGAGTATGGCATGGTGCAGCTTGGAATTATATTGCATGGGGAATTTATAATGGTATATTTATGGTAATAGAACGAATAAAATTAAAAGAACTAATTGAGAAGAATTCAATAAAGCTGATTAATCATATTTATGCAATGAGTGTAACCTTTATAGGTTGGATAATTTTTAGAGCAAATGGATTAAAGAATGCTCTGAAATACATAAAAACATTATTCATCGATTCTAAAGGGAGCCAATTACAAACTTATAATATCTTAAATAATAGAACAATTATAACAATGATAATTGCTGTTTTACTAACAGGTATTCTACAATTATTATTTAGCAAAATGAATAAAGATAATAAGCTTAGTAAGATATATAGAGTAATTGAACCCGTATGCGTAGGGGTTATTCTAATAATAAGTATTATGTCTATTGTAAATAATACATACACTTCATTTGTTTATTTTAAATTTTAAGGAGAAAAAGTTGAAAAAAGAAAATATATTAAATATAATAATAATAGGAGTTTTTGTACTAATTATTTTCATGCCACAAATAACATTTTTCTTTGCTAAAAGTTATTTAGAAACTGATACAAGTGAAAATAGAAAATTAGCAGAAAAACCTCAATTTGAATATAAAACAATAACGAAATATCCAGAAAAATATAATAGCTATTACAATGATAATCTTCCTTTTAGAGGATATTTAAAAAAAGCATGGACAAACATAAATCTTTTTATTTTTAATGATAGCACTAATAAAAATGTTTTACTTGGAAAAAAAGAAAACAACAATCTAAAAGAAATGTGGTTATTTTATTGCTCTGAATCAGATGGAAATCCAGTTGATGAGGTACAAGGAATTACAAATTTCACCAAAGAACAAAAGGAGCAAATGTATAAAACTATTGTACAAAATACAGAAACATTGGCTCAAAAAAATATAAGGTTATATTATTTAATATGTCCTGATAAAGAAAATATTTATAAGGAAAATTTGCCGGATACTATAAGAGTATCAGGCGAAAGTAGAACGGACAAGTTAGTAGATGAATTGAGAAAAAAAGGTGTAACAAATATAATTTATCCTAAAGAAGAACTTTTAAGGGAAAAAGAGAATGGACAATTGTATTATAAACAAGATACTCACTGGAATTTTTTTGGAGCATTTACTGGATATAAAAATGCTATGAATGTTATTGAACCAAACTTAGAATGCTATGATTATACAGTTGAATGGGAAAAGAATAAAGTTCAAAATAGAGATTTAATCAATATGTTAGGAAAGTCTAACTTCTTTGTGGATGATGAACCAACCATTAATTATTTTAATGATATTACATATAAAACTTCAACAATAAAAACAGAAACCAACCAAATAGAAATAACTGAATGTCAGAACTCCTTGGTGGACAATACGATTATGATTATTGGAGATTCATATAGATCGGCAATGATTCCATATTTTGCACGAACATATAAAAAATGTATTTTTTTGCATAAAACGGATTTTTCAAATGAATTAGTTGAAAAATATGCTCCTGATAGCATAATTATTGAAAATGTTGAAAGATATACTTTTGGTACTATAAGTAATATAAAAATGAATAAGTAAGAATATAGGCAAGGAGAGGGGAAAATTATGAAGAATAGAAAAGGTATAATATTAGCAGGTGGAAGCGGAACAAGACTTTATCCATTAACAAAAGCAATTTCAAAACAAATAATGCCAGTATATGATAAACCAATGATTTATTATCCATTATATGTATTGATGGCTGCTGGAATAAGGGAAGTACTAATAATAACAACACCAAGAGACAATGAAACATTTAGGGAGTTGCTTGGAGACGGAAAAAAATGGGGAATGCATATTGAATATCAAATACAAGAAAAACCAAATGGACTTGCAGAAGCTTTTATAATAGGTGAAAACTTTATTGGGAATTCTAATGTTGCTTTGATATTAGGTGATAATATGTTCTATGGCGGAGATTTAAACGATGTGTTAAAATGTGCTAATGCCAGAGAAGATGAGGCTACGATTTTTGGATATAAGGTAAAAGACCCAAGAAGATATGGTGTTGTTGAAATTGATGAAAATGGAAATGCTGTATCAATAGAGGAAAAACCATCAGAACCAAAATCAAACTATGCTGTACCAGGTTTATACTTCTACACAAATGATGTTGTTGAAATTGCAAAAAATGTTAAACCTTCTGCAAGAGGTGAACTTGAAATTACATCTGTAAACGAAGAATATATGAATAGAGGGAAATTAAAAGTTGAAAAACTAGGAAGAGGAATGGCTTGGTTTGATACTGGAACACATGATGCTTTAATTGAGACAGCAAGCTTTGTTCAAACAATAGAAAAAAGACAAGGTATGCAAATATGTTGTCCAGAAGAAATCGCGTTTGAAAACGGATGGATAACTGGCGATGAATTAAAAAAACTTGCAGAACCACTATTAAAAAGTGATTATGGAAGATTCTTAATGGATTTAGTAGAAAATAACTAATGCAGATAAGTTACTATTAATTTTATAATTGTGCTGGATGCAAAATAGATGTAAGAAAAAGGAAGGAAATAGATAATGGGAAAGTTTAAAAAATATGAAACATCAATAGATGGTGTATATGTAATTGAACCCACTGTTTTTGGAGACGAAAGAGGATATTTCATGGAAACTTATGAAAAGAACGATTTCGAAGAACTTGGCATAACAGGAGATTTTGTTCAAGATAATCAATCTCGTTCAAAAAAAGGTGTGCTAAGGGGATTACATTTTCAAAAAAATCATTCTCAAGCCAAAATAGTAAGATGTATTAAAGGTGAGGTTTTTGATGTAGCCGTTGACCTAAGACCAGGAAGTAAGACTTATGGAAAATGGGAAGGAGTAATTCTTTCAGAGGAAAATAAGAAAATGTTCTACATTCCAAGAGGATTTGCACATGGATTTTTAGTATTATCAGATGTAGCAGAGTTTTGCTACAAAGTTGACAATATATATGACCATGAATCTGAGGGTGGATTACAATGGAATGATAAAGATGTAAATATAGAGTGGCCTGAGGTAAATGGTATAACTCCTGAACAATACTTAACATCTGAAAAAGATGGTAAATGGCCAACATTAAAAGAACTTAAAAATACAAATTTATTTGAAGAATACAGAGTTAAATAATTTTTTGAAAAACTTTGAAAGAAGAATGAATAAAGTCGAAGAGTTATTGTAACTTTGGAGGCTTAGAATTCTACTTAAAGGAAAAAGGAGATTAGAAATGAAAAATATAATGATTACTGGTGCTGCTGGTTTTATAGGAGCAAATTTTGTAGAATTAATGGTAAAAAAATATGGATATAAATATAACTATATAGTTTATGATAAACTAACTTATGCTGGAAATATTCATAATCTAGATAGTGTAAAAGACAAAATTACATTTGTACAAGGTGATATATGTGATTTTGATAAAGTAATGGAAACTTACAAAAAATATAATATAGATGGAATTGTACATTTTGCTGCTGAATCTCATGTTGATAACAGCATAAAAACTCCATTTATATTTACTCAAACAAATGTATTAGGAACTCATACATTACTTGAAGCTGCAAAACAATATTGGGGGGAAGGTAGTCAAAATAAATTTGTTCATGTATCAACAGATGAAGTATTTGGAAGTTTAGGAGAAACAGGATACTTCACAGAAACATCACCAATAAAACCTAATTCACCTTATTCAGCATCAAAGGCAAGTTCAGATTTAATTGCATTTGCTTATGCAGAAACATTTAAAATGAATGTAAGTGTAACAAATTGCTCAAACAATTATGGACCATACCAACATCATGAAAAATTAATACCACACATGATTAGCTTAGCTTTAAAAGACGAACCGCTACCTGTATACGGAGAAGGAAATAATATAAGAGATTGGCTATTTGTAGAGGACCATTGCGAAGCAATAGATGAAGTTCTACATAATGGAAGAAAAGGCGAAAGATATTGTATTGGTGGACATAATGAAAGAAGAAATATAGACATTGTTAAACTTATACTAAAAAGATTAAACAAACCAGAAACATTAATTACTCATGTGGCAGACAGAAAAGGACATGATTATAGATATGGAATAGATCCAACTAAAATTCATAACGAATTAGGCTGGCTTCCTAAAACAAAGTTCGAAGATGGAATTGTAAAAACAATAGATTGGTATGTTGAACATCCAGAATACCTTGCAAAATGAGAGAAATAAGATTATTGAGCAAACAACCCAAACAGTGAAAGATGAGTAAGTTCCCGATTTAGAGGAAATTAAAGATTAGCAAGCTCCGGCTGTACAGGAGAATTAAGAATGAAATAGGGATTATAACTAGTATTAACTACTAATTGTAATCTCTATTTTTGTGCGAAAAGAGGTGAAATATGAAGATAAAAGATGAAAAATTTATTGTGTATGAGATTGATTCTAGGTATTTAGAATATGTGTCAGAATTTGTCGAATGATTTATGTTGACAAGAATAAAGAGGGAACATATAATATTGTTAGTTAATAAAAGAAATGGAGAAAGAAATGGAGAATAAAAATTTAAATTATCAATTTACAGTTTTTGGAGATTTTTCGGACATATCACCTAACAATTCAAAAACAATTATCAATTTATTGTCTTTATATGAAGATAAAAATTTTGTTCCTTCAGTTTTTCAAGAAATTCCATTAGATATAATTCCTTCTCAAATAAATAATAGAATATCGCTTACAAATGAAGATGGATGGAATATTAATATTGGAAATAGCAGACTTGATCTATCAATAGCTTATAAGGAAAAAGAAAAATATAAAGATATGAATTTAGAAACATTATCAATTGAAGCAATAGATATGATTACAAAACTCCTTGAAAATTACAGTAAAAGTGGTAACAGATTAGCACTGAATACAATGTATGTGCTTGGAGATGATGAGTCTAAGATTTTAACATCCAAGTACAATAAAAAAGAAAAGTTATTGAATTTTTATAATGAAAATGGTTCTGATGAATGGAATGAAAGAATTATGTCTCAAGTTATTTGCGAAGATTTTGATAATGAGACTATAAATGTTGGCACAAATATTAATAAGGTAAAAAAAGCCCAAGTTGTAATTGATGATAAGAGCGTTGAATGTAATGGAATCATCTTACAGATGGATATTAATACAACACCGGAAATAAAAAGTTATAGATTTGATACAACCAATATAAGTAAATTCTTCAATGTAGCTATTGGATATAATAAAACAATATACTCTAATATACAGGAGTTGGTAGAGAATGAAAATTGAAAAGAAAAAATTATATAAAAATAATAATACAAATATTTATAATATTTTTAATGGAGATGAGTATTATACTAACAAAATAAATCAGGTATTAATAAAAAATATAATAAAAAAAGATATTATTGAATATACTAATTATATGAAGAAGATATATAGTATGTATAGTTCTCAGAATTTAGAGAATAAAAATTTTTTAATAAAAAATGAATCAAATTCAGATGATTCCATAATAAATGAAAATGAGACTGATGTTGAATTAGAAAATAAAATACTGATTTTATTGAGTAACAGCAGTGTAGAATGGGGAAGGCTATCAGACTTTGATGAATTTATTATAGAAAATATAAATGATGAACGCGTGCTTAAAGCAATTTTGAAAATATTCTATAACAATTTTCAAAATGAAGATTTTATTGTAAAAATATTAAATGCACTTGCAGAAATCGATTATGAAAAAGTAAAACCTTATGGACAAACAATGGCAATTGCATGTTTTTCTCATAAAAGTATGGATGTGCAACAAAAGGCAATAGAAGCATTTGAAAATTGGAAAAGTGAAGATAGTATTAATGCATTAGAAAGTGTTAAGTTTAGTGAACCATGGATGCAGAGATATGTAAACAAAATTATAATTAATTTAAAGGAAGAAGTAGTAATAGATGCCTAATTATATAAGGATAATTAATAGAGCATTATGGCCTAAAACCGAAGATCTTGTGGAAGGCTTTGATGTGAATAAAATTGAAGCAAAAACAATAACGAAAGAATTTAGAAATAATGATAATACACTATCGCTTTGGGCTGTAGAAAACGAAGATGATGCTGTATTAGCTATGGTTACTGGAGCAAAAAAGATTGAAGGAATGTGGACGCTAAGAATTAGTAATGAAATAATTGAAAATAGTAAATTGGAAGTAAAGAATGAAGCATCACATCCAAATGTAAAGGGAATTGGCAGGTTTCATTATAATATTAAAAATCTTACATATAAAAGTTTGGCTGATGTATCTAATGTTATTATAGATGCTCTAAAAGATGATAAAAACCTCAGGGAATATACGAAAAGTGACATACGAGAAATTTTAAATGCTGCCGTAAGAAAAGGAAAGGTTGATTATAGTTTACTGGATGAGAAGTTAAAAAATGAAATTAATAAATTAAGAGAGTCTGCTTTAAAATAAAAAGGGGTTACAACTAGTTATTAACTGGGTGGTAACTCCTTTTTCATTGTCAATTAAATGCTCACGTGGGTTATTCATGATTATAACTTTATATATAAAGTTATATAGCGTCCACAAAAAGATTATAAAAACATTAAAATTATGACAATTTTTTTATTGTAAATACAATATTTCTTTGGTATAATCAAACTGAAATTTTAGGAGGAATCTATGCAAGAAAATATTAAAAATATTCTAAATACAAATCTAGCAAAATCAGTAATAATTATAATAGTAGCTATCATTTTATACAATATTATGAAAGGAATAGCAGATAAAACTGTAACTGCTACTATGAAAATAGCGAAAAAGGATAGAAAAAAACAAAATAGTGTAATAGTATTTAATAGCGTTATGAAATATATTTTCGGAATGGTTGTATTAATACTTTTACTTGAGGTTAATGGAGTAAATGTATCTTCATTAATTGCCAGTTTAGGAATTGTAGGTATTGTTGTGGGTCTTGCAATTCAAGATGCCCTTAAAGATTTAATTGCTGGCAAGAATATTATATCGGATCATTTTTTTGAAGCAGGAGATGTAATAAAATACAATGGAATAACTGGGAAAGTAATTTCACTTGGCTTAAAGACGACAAAATTACAAGACTTAGACACAAATGATATCGTATCGATTACAAATAGGCATATTGAGCAGGCAGAAAAAGTGTCAGACTGGCTTGGAATCTCTATTCCAGCTCCATATGAAAAAAGTGTAGAAGAAGTTGAAAGCATAATGCCTGCAATTGTGGAAGAAATTAAATCCTTTGAACATGTAAAGGATTGCAAATATATTGGAATAGGAGAATTTACAGATTCAAGCGTTATATATAAGCTTTTAATAACTTGTTCTCCAGAATATAAATTAGCAATAAAAAGGCAAGCATTAAGAACTTTAAAAATTGCGATGGACAAGGCAAAAATATCAATTCCATATACTCAAATTGATATTCACCAATGTTAGAGAGGATTACGAAAGAAGATGAAAAGGGAATGTGAAATAAAAAATAGATTATTATATGTAGATATATTAAATATATTAGCATGCATTGCGGTTGTGGCATTACATCAAAACAAGGTAGTGCATTATTTTGAAGCCAACCATATTAGTGAATGGAGTGCTAGCTTGGTTGTGGAATGCTTGTTTTTTTGGGCAGTGCCAGTATTTCTGATGATTACCGGAACAACGTTGATGCAATATAGAGAAAGATATGATACAAAAACATTTTTTAAGAAGAGATTTATTAAGATAGTAATTCCATTTGTATTTTGGGCAATCTTTATGATTGTGTGGAAATATAATACAGGGCTTCTTAGTATTAGCAAAATATCTATTAAAATACTACTAACAGTTTTATTTACAAATGGTGAAGAAACAATATATTACTTTATGTTTGTTATAATTGGTGTTTACTTAACATTACCTGTAATATCAGTATTATCAGAAGAAAAATACAGAAAAGTACTTTGGTATGCAGTAATTACATTCTTTATATTTAATTCTGTGTTGCCAACGATTCTAGACTTTTCCCAAATACCATGTAATACATATATGATGATACAATTCACATGGCCAATATTCTATTGCTTATTAGGATTTTTATTGTCACATGAAAATTTTGATAAGAATACTAGAATTTTAGTATATGTTGCAGCCATAATTTCTATAGTTTTTAGATATATAGTAACATATATATTATCAACAAAAGAAGGAAAAACAGACCGCATTTTATTTCAGTATAGCCAATTTCACGCAGTATTTCTAGCAAGTGCAGTGTTTTTATTTATAAAAAATTTAAAATTTGATAGAATTCAAAAAAATGAAAAAATATGCAATATTATATCAAAGATTGCCAGCTGTACATTTGGGATATACTTAATACACATAATAATAAATTATTATGAATTAAAGATTTTCAATATAAACATGTGGTCTTGGCAATGGAGAACATTTGGGATAATAAGTACATACGCAATATCATTAATAATAGTATATACCATAAAGAAAATACCAATATTAAAAAGATTAGTACCATAGTCATATAAAAAAATATGGCTATTTTTTATATGACAGTAACAACATTATGTAAATCACAATAATATATATTGTATAATACTATAAAAGGAGCAATTACATGAATAGCATAGAAATAACAAGCATAGGAATACTTATTCCATTTTTTGGAACTACACTTGGATCTGCATTTGTGTTCTTACTAAAAGGCAAAATGACGATACTGGTGAAAAAAATATTACTAGGTTTCTCAGCAGGTGTAATGATAGCGGCATCTATATGGTCATTATTGATTCCAGCAATAAATATGGCACAAGAGCAAGGAAAAGTAGAAGCATGGGTTCCAGCAAGCTTAGGATTTTCTCTAGGAATAATTTCTCTGATGTATTTGGATAAAAAAGTAGGTAATATAGAAGGGGCTAGAAATAAGAAAAAAAATCAAACAATGAAAGACAAAGTAAAAAGCACATCAATGCTAGTACTTGCTGTGACGCTACATAACATACCAGAAGGTAGATTACAAAGTAGACAGTATGCTAGATAAAACAATTTGAATTTAATATAAATACTTAGATTTCAGAGTTTGAAAAAATTTTGAAATTTATTTTTAACTATTGATAAAAACAAATGTTTACGTAAAATTATAATAGATATTTAAAGGGTATGATGTCTTAATGAACTATGAAATTAAATATAGAGGATATTTAGAGAAGAAAGTGGTTATTTTAATACTGAAAATGTAATGATACTGGAAAATATGGAAGAAAAAGCAAATGAGGTAATTGCAACTGCATTTAAAGATTTCCTAAATGAATGTATGATTAAGTAAAAGTAGTTTTTACTATTGAATCTCTGTACAGACTTGTATGGAGATTCAAATTTTATAAAAGAAAGAGGAAAAAGATGAAAGTAATATTAACGTCAAAGGGATTTGAAAATATTAAAGTGTTTAATAAAATTAAGAAGAAATTAAATATAGAGATAGATAAAGTTAGAATGCTTGTTATACCAATAGCTAGAAAAGGCAGATATAATAAAGAAAAATATATGAAAGACTATATTGAGTTGGGTTTTAAAGAAGAGAATGTATATTTTTTTGATGATGAACATCCACAAGAATTTGAAGATTTGGACATAGATATTATATATGTATGTGGAGGAAACACATTTGAACTTAAACATTATTTGAAAAAGTCTGGATTTGAAAAAAATATATATAGCTATTTAAATAAAGGTGTTACATATATAGGTGCAAGTGCGGGTAGTCATATTGCAACTAAGAGTATAAAGCATGTTCTAGAGTTTGATGAAAATACAATTAATGAAAAAGATATGTCAGGGCTTAAGTTGTATGATGGAATATTAATATGTCATTATGACTCAAATAGACGTGAGTATTATAATAAATTAATAGCTGAGAATGAAAAAGTGGAAACTTTAACAGATGATGAAATAATGTATTTAAATGACAATGAATGGATAAAAGAATAGTAATGTTGGAATTGAAAAGTTAACTGCTTTGTGATATAATTTCGATGATTTTAAAGAAACCGAAAGATTAAAATATGGAGGCAAAATTTGGGTAGTAATAGATTATTAATAATAGATGGTAATAGTATAATGAATAGAGCTTTTTATGGAATAATGAGCTCTAAAATGTTGACGACGCCAGAAGGAATGTATACTAATGCAATATATGGCTTCTTAGCCATTTTATTTAAAGAATTAGAAGATTTGAAACCAGAATATATCGCCGTAGCGTTTGATTTGAAAGCTCCTACACATAGACACAAAATGTTTGATGGGTATAAAGCAACAAGACATGGAATGCCCGAAGAGCTTGCAGAGCAGATGCCTGTAATAAAAGAAATATTGAGGGATATGAATATAACTATCATAGAAAAAGAAGGCTTTGAAGCAGATGATATCTTAGGAACCATGTCAAAGAATGCTGAAGATGCAGGAATAAATACAACAATTCTTTCAGGGGATAGAGATACATTCCAACTTGCAAGTGATAGAATAATCATAAGAATTCCAAGAACAAAAGCCGGTAAAACAGAAGAAGATGACTATGATAAAGAAAAAATAAAAGAAACATATGGAGTGGAACCTAAGCAGTTAATTCAGGTTAAGGGATTAATGGGAGACACTTCAGATAATATTCCAGGAGTTCCAGGAGTTGGTGAAAAAACTGCACTAAAGTTAATACAAGAATATGGAAGTATAAGCAAATTGTATGAAGCTTTAGAATCGGGAAATTCAACTGTAAAAGGGGCACTAAAAGAAAAATTAACAAATAATAAAGAATTAGCATATATGTCTGAAACTTTAGGAAGAATCTTGTTGGATGCTCCATTGGATGTAACGATTGAAGAACTTAAAGTACAACCTTGGGACAATGAAAAAGTAACGAAAAAATTTAAAGAACTTCGTTTCAATAGATTTCTTGATAGGTTTAAATTAAATGAATTATCAAAGCCACAGAATAAGAATATTGATGAATTATTTAGTATTAAAGAAATTGGAATGAACCAAGAAAAAGCCATAGCAGAAATAATAAAAAGTATAAAAGAGAAAAAAGAAATAATTTATCATTTAGAATTAGAAAAGATAAATGAAAACAGAATAATTGATAAAAAAATAAAATCTATATCAATATATAATAATGAATTAAATGAAGCAACATATATATATAACATAGAAGAAAAGAAGTTTATTGAAAAATTTAAAGAAATTTTCGAAGATGAAAATATTAAAAAAATAGGGTACGATTTAGGTGTTGATTATGTGATACTTAAAGAATTAGGAATAGAGCCACAAAATATATTTTTTGATGCAAAAATAGCAGAATATGACTTAAACCCAACAAGTAAAGGAACTTTACAAGAAATATCAATTAAGTATTTGGATATAGACATTGATGAGTATTTAGAATCAAAAACAGGTAAAAAAGATGAAGAAAATAAGCAAATAAATCTATTTGATACAGTAAAAGAAGAAGAAGAAGATAAAAATAAGTATGAAGAAACTATAATAGTATATGTAATAGGAAAATTATTGGAAATAATGACCCAAAAGCTAGAAGAAACAGAATCATTGTCATTGTTTACAGAGATTGAGATGCCGTTAGTTCCGATATTGGGAAGCATGCAATATGAAGGAATGTACGTGGATAAAGAAGCTCTAAAAGATTTTGGAGAAGAATTAAAGCAACAGATAAGTACATTGACAGATGAAATATATGAACTAGCAGGAGAAGAATTTAATATAAATTCACATCAACAGCTAGGAAATATATTATTTGAAAAGTTAAATTTACCATCCAAAAAGAAAACTAAAAGCGGATATTCTACAGATGTAGATGTATTGGAAAAAATAAGAAACGAACATCCTATAGTGGAGAAAGTACTGCAATATAGAACTTTAACTAAGCTAAATTCAACTTATGTAGAGGGATTATTACAATATATAAATCCAATAACTGAAAAAATACATTCATATTTTCACCAAACTATTACTGCTACAGGAAGAATTAGCAGTACGGAGCCAAATTTACAAAATATTCCTACTAGAGCAGAGCTTGGCAAAAATATTAGAAAAGCATTTAAGCCTAAAGAAGGAAATATATATATAGATGCAGATTATTCTCAAATAGAGTTAAGAGTATTAGCACATATTTCACAAGATGAAAATATGTTGGCTGCCTTTAGAAATGGAGAGGATATTCACAAACAAGCTGCTTCTAAAGTATTAAATATTCCTATTGAAGAAGTAACAAAAGAGCAAAGGTCATCTGCAAAAGCTGTAAATTTTGGTATAGTATATGGAATAAGTGATTTTGGATTAGCAAATCAATTAGGGGTGTCTAATAAACAAGCTAAAGAGTACATAACACAATATTTGGAAAAATATAATGGAATAAAACACTTCATGGATGATATTGTAGAAAGCGCTAAAAACAAAGGATATGTAGAGACTTTGTTCCATAGAAGAAGATATGTACCAGAGTTGAAATCAAATAATTATATGGTAAGGCAATTTGGAAGTAGAGTTGCAATGAATACACCAATACAAGGTACTGCTGCAGATATAATGAAATTAGCAATGAAAAATGTATATAAGGAATTAAAAAAGAGTAAACTAGATGCAAAACTAATATTACAAATACACGATGAATTGCTAATAGAAGTAAAAATGGAAGATAAGGAAAAAGCAAAGGAGATACTAAAGAAATCAATGGTAGAAGCGGCAAAATTATCAATACCATTAGAAGTTGAAGTATCTGAAGGAACAAACTGGTATGAAGTAAAATAAATTTGTAAAACAGGAGAGGAAAGATTGAATAAATATATACGAATAATGATTATTGCAATCTTAATAATTATTGCAGCGGTAGTTATTAAGGTAAGCGGTTTATATAATATAATCCTAAAACAGATATATCCTAAAAAGTATAGTGAATATGTAGAAAAATATTCGGCGGAATATAATGTAGACCCATTATTAATATATTCTGTAATTAAAGCAGAAAGCAACTTTAAAGAAACTGCAGTTTCTTCTAGTGGAGCGAAAGGGCTTATGCAGTTGATGAATGCAACAGCAGAAGAAATTGCAAATAATATTGATACACCATTATTAGAAGATGCCAGTTTGTTGGAAGCTGAAAAAAATATAATGATAGGAGTTAAATATTATTCAGATTTACATCAAAAGTATAACGGAAATATGTTGTTAGCATTAGCTGCGTATAATGCTGGAATAGGAAATGTGAATGAATGGATTGAAGAAGGCATAATAAAAGAAGATGGCAGTGATATAGAAAATATTCCATTCAAGGAAACAAATATGTATGTGAGAAAAATAATAAATAATTATGTAATGTATCAGAAAATATATGGTTGATATAATCAAAATATTGATATATAATAATTAAAATTATTAAAGAGGAGGAATAACTGATATGTCAATTTTATTAACTGGAGGAGCAGGATATATAGGAAGCCATACTGCTGTGGAATTATTAAATGCAGGGGAAGAATTAGTTATAATAGATAATTTTTACAATAGTAAGCCTAAAGCATTAGAGGCAATAAAGAAAATTACAGGTAAAGATTTTAAATTTTATGAAATGGATTATTTGGATAGAACAAAATTAGAAAAAGTATTTGAAGAGAACGATATAACAGCAGTAATAAATTTTGCTGGTTATAAATGCGTAGGAGAGTCGGTTAAAAAACCAATAGAGTATTATACAAATAATGTATCTGGATGCTTAACTCTATTAGATACAATGAGAAAATTTAATGTAAAGAAATTTATATTTAGTTCTTCAGCAACAGTGTATGGAGATCCAGAAGTTATTCCTATAACAGAAGAGTGCAAAACAGGAGGAACAACAAATCCATATGGAACTTCTAAATTATTTATAGAAAAAATATTAATGGATTTATACAAATCAGATAACTCATGGGATATATGTATACTAAGATACTTTAACCCAGTTGGCTCTCATGAAAGCGGATTAATAGGAGAAGAGCCTCAAGGAATACCAAACAATTTAATGCCATATGTTGCTAGAGTTGCATCAGGACAATTAAAAGAATTATCTGTATTCGGAAATGATTATGATACACCTGATGGAACAGGAGTAAGAGATTATATACATGTTGTAGACTTAGCAAAAGGTCACCTTTGCGCATTAAATAAAATAGAAAAAGAAGGCAAAGGCTTGTATATATATAATTTAGGAACAGGAAAAGGATATAGTGTATTAGATATGGTTAAAGCATTTGAAGAAACTACAGGGAAAAAAGTACCATACAGAATTACAGAAAGAAGACCAGGAGATATAGCAACATGCTATGCAGATCCACAAAAGGCGAAAGAAGAGCTAAACTGGGTAGCAGAAAAAGATATAAATGATATGTGTAAAGATACATGGAATTTTATAGAAAGAAATAAATAGAGTATTTAAAGGGGAGAAATATATGCATAGTCAAATGGTTACATCTAGACTTGGACGGAGAACTAATAAGTTTTAAATTAAATGGACAGGAAAAGATACACCAAGGACAAGATTGTTTAGATGAAAAAGGAAGAATATATTGGAAAAGACATTTTCCAATATTATTTCCAATTGTAGGAAAATTAAAAAGAAATCAAACTCTTATAAATGGACGAACATATGAAATGTCACAACATGGCTTTGCTAGAGATTTAGAATTTGAACCAATTACTAAATTGGACAATTTTCATTCATATTTATTAAGGAGCAATGCAAGCACATTAATAAAATATCCATATGATTTTTCATTATATGTAACATACAGAACAGACGAAAATAAACTTACAACAATATATAAAGTTATAAATGAAGGAGAAAATAATATGCCGTTTGGTATAGGCGGGCACCCAGCATTTATAATAGATCGAGACGATTTGTTAAAAGAGGAATATTATTTGGAGTTTGAAGAAGAGGAAAACAAAATACATTTTCTTTACCTTGTAGACGGGTTGATAGGAACTGAATATGCAAGAAACAGAATGATTGATAAAAAGAGATTGCCAATAAATAAAGATAGCTTTAATGATGATGCTATAATTATGAAGGGTATAACTTCAAATAAAATAAGTTTAAAGAAAAAAACTGGAAATAAAACATTGCTTACAATGGATTTTACAGGATTTCCATATTTAGGTATATGGTCAAAACCGGGTGCACCTTTTATATGTATTGAACCATGGTATACTATTGCCGATACGGTAAAAAGCACAGGAAACTTTGATGAAAAACCAGATACTATTATGCTAAGCCCTAAACAGGCTTTTGAGTGCAAATACACAGTGGAATTTTTTAATTAGCCATAAAAGGAATGATAAAAATGATTAAAACAATAATGATTATTATTGCAATGGTAATAATTGCAATAAGTGTTGCTGTAATATATGATGCTAGAAGTATAGCACAAAAATTTTTCAGTGCAGATCAAACAAACAAGAATGTTAAAGTTTTAAAAATAGTTGGAGTTGTAGTGCTATGGATAACATTAGGCATTATATACCGAGCACATTAAATAATCTGCAATCAACACACTATGGTTTCCAGGCTCAGACCATGCATCTATTGCAACTGAAGCAAAAGTAGTAGAAAAATTGAAAAAACAAGGAATATCTAAAGAAGATTTAGGTAAAGAAAAATTTTTAGATGAAGCGTGGGATTGGACAAAAGAGTATGGAGGAGTAATACAGAATCAACAAAGAAAGCTAGGATGTTCATGCGATTGGAGCAGAAAAAATGCTTGAAGATACAAAGACAAGATTAGCACGAATATAATAAAAAATTAGTGAGAGGGAAAATCCCTTTCACTAATTTTTTATACCATATTATAATTACATGCTCGCAGTAATCTATTCATTATTGCCAAGCCTAAACCATCAGTAGAAACTCCTTCGATTATTATTAAATCCGAATTATAGGTATCAGCTTTTCTCAAATCTGAAAAAATATTTTTAGAAATAGAATCTAAATCTGAGCCTAGATTTATAATATGTATATTTTTATCATTCAAATTATTTTTTAAAAACTCAAAATTCTGGTTTGAACACATGATTGTAGGAACTTTGCCATTAGAAATACAATTTTGAGCAGTGTGTATAAGTTTTTCTTGTATTTTATCAATAGATGTGTCATAAACTAGCACACATTCTGTTTTGGGAGCATAGTGTTTATATTTCATACCTGGAGATAAAACTTTTTTATCTGGTTCTAATTTGCCAAGTATGTGTTTATCTACAATAACATTTCCAGCAACTTGTTTTATTTCTTCTGCTGTGATTTTACCAGGTCTTAAAATATGTGGAACATTGTCTATGACTCTAACTACTGTAGATTCTAAACCGATGCTACAGTTACCGCCATCTATAATGTAATCAACTTTAGAAGCAAGTTCATCAAAAATATCGTTAATATTAGTTCCGCTTGGCCTTCCAGAAATATTAGCACTTGGAGCTGCAATAGGAACACCAGAGTATTTAATTAGGTTTCTGGCAATTTCATTACTAGGCATGCGTACTCCAACTGTTTCTAATCCGCCTGAAACGATTGATGGAACCAATGGCGTTTTATTTAAAATAATTGTGAAAGGACCTGGCCAAAATGCATTCATTAGGCTGAATTCTAGGTCTGTTATATTTTGTGCTATTTTGCCCAACATTCCAATATCACATATGTGAAGTATTAATGGATTGTCCGAAGCCCTGCCTTTTGCAATGTATATTTTTTTTACAGCTTCTGAGTCTAATCCATTTGCTCCCAACCCATAAACAGTTTCGGTAGGGAATAAAACAAGCCCACCATCATATATTATTTTTCCGGCTTTTTCTAATTTGGTATAATCATTTAAACTTTGTATATTCTTTAAATCTAAATAATTATCATATATTTTATCTTTTTCTTTCATAAGAACCCCTTAAATTTCTAAATTCCAAACATTCTATATTATACTACGAAATAGCAAAATTTGCAAATTAACTTGAATATTAGATAAAAATAATATAATATATCTGTAGCAAAATAATATAAATAGGAGAATAATATGTACACGATAATTGATGGAAAAAAACTAGCACAAAAAATAAGGCTAGAGCTAAAAACAGAAGCAGAAAAATTTAAAACTAGACCAAAGTTAGCAGTAATATTGGTAGGAAATGACCCAGCATCCAAGATATATGTAAGAAATAAAAACAAAGCGTGTGAAGAAGTAGGAATAAACTATGAAGAACATGTTTTAGAAGAAACAACTAAGATGGAGGATTTATTACAATTAATTGATAGATTAAATAGTGATGATAGTATAAATGGAATATTATTGCAAGCACCACTTCCAAAACATCTTGAAATAAATAGAGCATTCGAAGAAATATCACCTATAAAAGATGTTGATGGATTTAATCCAATAAATGTTGGAAAACTATTAATAGGAGAGGACACATTCATATCTTGTACCCCTTATGGAATTATAAAAATGTTAGAAGAATATAATATTCCTATACAAGGAAAAAATGCTGTAGTTGTGGGTAGAAGCAATATAGTGGGAAAACCACTAGCACAGTGTTTGCTAAATAAAAATGCAACTGTTATCATATGCCATTCCAAGACAGAAAATTTAAGCAATTATACGAAAAATGCAGATATATTAATTAGTGCTGTGGGAAAAGCAAATTTAATAACAGCGGATATGGTTAAAGAAGGTGCTACAGTAATCGATGTTGGAATGAATAGAAGTGATAATGGAAAATTATGTGGGGATGTGGATTTTGAAAATGTTAAAGAAATAGCAAGTTATATAACTCCAGTTCCAGGGGGAGTGGGACCGATGACAATTACTATGTTAATGAATAATGTGATAAAAGCCTATAAGATGCAAAATAACATAAAATAATAAGAGAAAAGAGGTAATTTGAATACACGTTTATTAACGTACAATGAAAAAAACTATCCAGAAAAACTAAAGAATATATATGATTCTCCAATGTGCTTATTTTATAAAGGAAATGTAAGTTTGTTAAATCGAAAAATCATAGCAATAGTAGGCTGCAGAGACTGTAGCAGCTATGGAGCAAAAGTAGCGTTTGAAATAGCGTATGGACTTTCAAAAAGTAATATAATAGTTATTAGCGGAGGAGCAAGAGGTATTGATTCATATGCACATAAAGGAGCCTTATCAGCTAATATGCCAACAATAGAAGTGCTAGGGAATAGCTTAGAGTACATATATCCACCAGAAAATAAGGAATTGGAAGAGAAAATATTAAAGTTAAATGGTTTAATAATTAGTGAATATATTAAGCGGAACTAAACCAGGAAAACTAACATTTCCAGAGAGAAATAGAATTATAAGCGGATTGGCAGATGGCGTTATAGTAATAGAAGCCAAAAAAGAAAGTGGAAGTTTGATAACAGTTGATTATGCATTAGAACAAGGGAAGAATGTGTATGCAGTTCCAGGCAATATAACAAGCAAGTATTCTGTAGGAACAAATGAGCTTATAAAGCAAGGAGCAAAATTATTAACTAGTATAAAAGATGTACTAGAAGAAATATAAAAAAGTTTACTTTTACTTAAATATGTAATATAATATTTATGAGTATATAAAAGAAAAAGTAGGAGGACTATTTTAATGGGAAACTCGAAAAAGGAAAAACAATCTAAAAAGAAAGATGTAAAAAAGAAAGGTAAAAGCGTTAATAATAAAGAAGCAAATAAAGAGTTAAAAAATGCCAAGAAAAAAGGATTTTGGAGAAGACATCCAAAGTTTAAAATTTTCGTGAGAATATTAATCATATTAGTAGCGCTAGCTGTAATTGTTGGCGGAGGTATAATTGCAGGATTAATATTTGGTGATAAATGGAAAATTAATAAAGATGATTTAATATTAAGCAATATAAATACAACAATATATGATAAAGATGGCAATGAAATAGCTAGTGTATCAGGGGACGAAAAAAGAAGGATAGTTCATATAAACGATATCCCACAAATAGTTCAAGATGCATTTATTTCAATAGAAGATGAAACTTTTTATAAAAATAATGGTGTAAACTGGAAGAGAACAATAGGTGCAACTGTTTCATGGATTATTAATAGAGGTAATTCTACCAGAGGTGGAGGAAGCACAATAACACAACAATTAGTAAAGAACTTAATGCAGGATGATGATAACCAAGGTGCAGCAGGTGCAGAAAGAAAGATAAGAGAAATTTCAAGAGCATATCAAGTAAGCAAAATATTATCTAAACAGCAAATATTAGAATTATATTTGAATATAATATTCATGGGTGGAGATGTTTATGGAGTACAGCTTGGCTCACAATATTATTTTAATAAACCAGTTCAAGAATTAGATTTAGCAGAAGCAGCATTTTTAGCTGGAATAAACCATTCTCCTAATAGTTATAATCCATATGGAGAAACAGATAATTCAGAAAAAATAAAAAAGAGAACAAAAACAGTTCTAGTAAAAATGAAAGAATTGGGTAAAATAAGCGAAGAAGAATATAATACAGCAGTAGCTAAAGTAGATAATGGATTAACATTTGAAAAAGGTTCAACTACATCAAATTCAACTATGACATACCTTGCAAAAGCAGCATTAAATCAAGTTGTTAGACAATTTGCAGAAGAAAAAGATGTTACAATAAAATATGCCGAAACTAAAATTTATGGTGGCGGATACAAAATATACACAACACAAGATTCAAATATACAATCAATAATGGATGAAGTATACCATGATGAAGATTATATAGTATATGGTAGCGAACAACATGCACAATCTGCAATGGTAGTAATAGATCATAAAACAGGTCAGGTAGTTGGATGTATGGGAGGACTTGGAAGTGATTCGGATTCTAATGGATTAAATAGAGCAACACAATCTACAAGACAACCAGGTTCATCTATTAAACCGATAGCATCAATAGCTCCATCTTTAGAATCAGGAATTATAACTGCTTCTACAATATATGATGAATCTAGAACACGCTTTGGAGATTATACGCCAACAAACTCAGGGCTTGGATTGATAACTGTAAGAAAAGCAATAGAAGTTTCTGCAAATACTACTGAAGTAAAGATTATGTCTGAATTGGGGCCAAAAAATTCTATAGAATTTATGAGAAAATTGGGAATAACTTCTTTACTAACAGCTTCAGATAATCCAGAACATAATGACGAAAACCTAGCATTAGTTCTAGGAGGAGTAACAAATGGAATTTCACCATTAGAAATGGCTGGTGCATATGCAACAATAGCAAATAATGGTGTATATATAACACCAATATTCTATACAAGAGTTGAAGATTCAGCAGGAATAGTTGAATTAGAAGCAAAACAAGAAAAGAGAAGAGTAATATCAGAAGCTAATGCGTATATATTACAAAGTATTTTAACAGGTCCAGTAATAGGTTCTGGAGGAACTGCAAGTGGATGTAGAATTTCTGGAATGGATGTAGGAGCAAAAACGGGAACAACAACTAAAAACTTAGATAGATGGCTTTGCGGTTTCACACCATATTATACAGGTGCTACATGGTACGGATTTGATAATAATGAAAAAATAAATACAAGATATAATCCATCTTCTAGAATATGGGCAGCAGTTATGAAAAAGGTTCACTCTGGACTAGAAGGAGCTCGCTTTGAAAGACCAAGTAATGTGGTTACGGCAATTGTATGTAAAGATTCTGGAAAAGTAGCAACTGATGCATGTACAAACACATATACAGAATATTTTGCACAAGGCACAGTTCCAAAGAAATGTGATGGACATAAGGTTCTAACTATATGTACTGATACTGGTAAAATAGCAAATGAATATTGTCCAAATAAAGAAGAGAAAACATATACTGCAAGACCAGAAAAAGAAGATACAACATTATGGAAGACAGAAGATAGTGATAAATATGATATTCCTACTGAAGTATGTACAGAACACAAAAAATCAACATTAAAAATGATAAATGTAGTAGGACTTACTAAAGACGAGGCATTAAATAAATTAAAAGCTTTAGGATTGAAAATAACAGTAGAAACTAAAGAATCAGATAAGAAAGAAGGAACTGTATTATCGCAAGGAAAGGCAGAAGGAACAGAACTTACAGAAGGCGCAACTGTTACAATTACTGTTAGCAAGAAAAAAGAACAAACTAATACTAATCCAATGAAGCCAGATGATAAAACAAATACAATAGGAAATAATGAAAAAGCAAATACAGTCCAAGAATAATTTAAAGATAGAAAGGTTAAAAAAATGGATTTAATTTTATATAACACACTTACAAAGAATAAAGAAAAATTTAACCCTCTAGAAAAAAACGTAGTAAAACTATATAGCTGTGGTCCCACAGTATATAGTTTTGCTCATATTGGGAATTTTAGAACTTACATATTCATGGATACATTAAGAAGAACATTAAAATATAACGGTTATAATTTGAAACATGTTATGAATATAACAGATGTAGGACATCTTGAATCTGATGCTGATGAAGGCGAAGATAAGATGGAGAAGGCTGCAAAAAAAGAAAACAAAGATCCATATGAAATAGCTCAATTTTATATGAATGCATTTTTGAATGATGTGGAAAAATTAAATATAGATAAGCCTGAGATAATTACAAGAGCAACAGATAACATAGAAGAAATGATTGAATATGTAAAAGACATTTTGAAAAATGGCTATGCTTATGAAACTAGCAAAGGAATTTATTTTGATATATCTAAATTAGATAAATATCCAGTTTTATCTAATAGAAAAATAGATGAACAAATAGCTGGTGCAAGGGTTGAAGTGGATCCAGAGAAAAGAAATCCATATGATTTTGCTATTTGGATAAAAGCACCTGAAAACCATATTATGAAATGGCAGAGCCCATGGGGGCTTTCATACCCAGGTTGGCATCTAGAATGTTCAGCTATGAGCAGAAGATTTTTAGGCGAAGAATTTGATATCCACACAGGCGGAGTGGACCATATTCCAACCCATCACGAGAATGAAATTGCACAAGCAAAAGGTGCTACAGGGAAAATACCTGCAAAAACATGGATGCACTGTGAATTTCTATTAGTAGATGGTGGAAAAATGTCAAAGAGTTTAGGAAATGTTTACACTATATCACAATTGGAAGAAAAAGGAATTACCCCTCTAGCTTATAAATTGTTTTGTTTTACTGCACATTATAGAACAAAATTGAATTTTACATTTGAAGGTGTAAATTCAGCACAAAAAGCCTTAGAAAGACTTTATGACGGTTATTTAAAACATAAAAACGGCAACGAAGACATAGATGAAGATACTATAGAAAAATATAGGCAAACATTTTTAAGTTATATAAATGATGATTTAAATATGCCAGCTGCAATGAGTGTAGTATGGGAAGTTGCGAGAAACAGTAAAAAATCAAATAAATATGCAAATTTGTTGTTAGAATTTGATAAAGTATTAGGATTAGACTTAGCAAATGCAGAAGGACATATTTCAAAAATAGAAGAAGAAGAAATTCCAGAAGAAATTAAGCAATTAATAGAAGAAAGAAAACAAGCAAGAGATAATAAAGATTGGGCAAAATCAGACAAAATTAGAGATATTATTATTCAAAAAGGATATAGCATAAAGGATACTAAAGAAGGAATAATAGTAAATAAAAATAGTTAATATGGGAGAATAAAAATGAAAAATAAAACAGTGGAGAATAGGAATACAAAAGATAAAAAAGACTCTTTTTTTAAAAATGTTGTAACAAGCATAAAAGATTTTGATAAATATATAAATTTTGTAGGTGAGGGATTTAAAAAATCTTTTATATATTTAGTAAAATTAATAGCTATATTTAGTTTGATTGTAGGAATTATATCTGTTTATGATTATTCTAAAAAATTAAATATAATTGAAAAAGCCATTGATGAGAAAATATCTACTATGAGATATGAAAACAGTATTATGAGCATAAACAACAATGAAAAAACAGAGATTGATACAATTGAGGATTTAGTAGGTCGCATAATAATTGATACAAGTGATTTGACAGATGAGCAAATAGAAAATTATAAGGAAGAATTAAAAAGCCAAAAGAAATCAATTTTATTATTAAAGGACAAGATGATATTAAAATATCAAACAAAGCAAGAACTTAGCGAACAAAAATATTCAGACCTATTTAAAAATGAGGCAGTTTCAATAAATAAAGATTCATTGGTAAAATATTATAAAGATAATTTAGCAAATATATATGTGTATGTTGGATTAAGTTCGTTTTCAGCAATGTTTATAACATATATATTAAGTAGCTTAGAATATTGCTTATTGCTTACAATTATTGCATATATAGTAGCATTGCTAATAAAAATAAAAATGAAATTTGCAGCGGCGTTTGCAGTAGCAGCACATGCAATAACATTACCAACAATATTGAATATGCTTTATATAATAGTAAATGCATTTACTGGATTCACTATTAAATATTTTAGAATTATGTATATGGCAGTATCTTGCATATATACAATAGCAGCAATATTTATGATAAAATCAGACTTTATAAAACAACAGATGGATCTACAAGCAATTAAAAGCGAACAAGAAAAAGTTAGAGAAGAATTAAAAGAAAAAGAACATGAAAGAAAAGAGAAAGAAGAAAAAGAGAGGGCCAAAAAAGAACCTAAAGATAAAAAAGAAAAACATCCAGAGACACCAGATGTTGAAGGAAATAATGCGTAAATTCGAAAGGATAAATATATGAGAAAAGATGACGATAACAAAAAAAATAAAAATAAAATCTTGAAAATAATACTATATTGTATAATAGCTGCTTTAATAGTAGGAATTACAGCAATAGGAGTAGTATACTCTTTAAAAAATAAAAAAGATGACACAGAGATTAAAGAGGGTGAAATTGCTTACACAGAATTAATAAAACAAATGGATGATGGCAATGTTGAACAAATAAAAATGACAGTAGGAAGCACATCTATTAAAGTAAAGTTAAAAGATGAAGAAGAAAGTAAAAAAGCAATAATACCTAGCACACAAGCATTTATGGAATTGATTCATCAAAAAATGCAAGAAGGAAAAGAAATAGAACTTATTCAAGAAAACCAAAGTGCAATACTTTCAATTAGTGAAAAAGTTTTTTCACTATTACCAACAATTATGATAGTAATCCTATTTGTGCTATTAATACAAATGCAGGGACTAGGTAGCAAAGGAAAAGTGTATGATGCAGAAGAGGAAAAAATAAAAACAACTTTTGATGATGTTGCTGGTATAGATGAAGAAAAAGAAGAAATGCTTGAAATTGTTAACTTCTTAAAAAATCCAGAAGAATTTTACAAAATGGGAGCTAAAATTCCAAGAGGAGTATTACTTTGTGGAGAACCTGGTACAGGTAAAACATTAATAGCAAAGGCTATAGCGGGACAAGCTGGAGTTCCATTTATTCCAATGAGTGGCTCAGAATTTATAGAAATGTTTGCAGGTCTAGGAGCTTCAAGAGTAAGAAAATTATTCGAAAAAGCAGAAAAATTATCACCATGTATTATTTTTATAGATGAAATAGACGCTATAGGAGCTAGAAGAACAGATGCTTCTGGAGCAGAAACAGAAAATAACCAAACATTAAACCAATTATTAGTTGAAATGGATGGATTTAATTCTGATAATACAGTAATAGTTTTAGCAGCAACAAATAGACCTGAAATGCTTGATAAAGCGCTTTTAAGACCAGGAAGATTTGATAGACAAATAACTATTGCTTTACCTGATTTAAATGGTAGAGAAGCAATTTTGAAGATTCATAGCAGGGACAAAAAACTAGCTGATGATGTGGATTTAAAATCTATAGCAGGCAATACTGCAGGATTTACTGGAGCAGAGCTATCAAATATACTTAATGAAGCAGCAATAATAGCAACAATCAATAAACATGAATATATAACAAACGAAGATATTGATAATGCAGTAAAAAAGGTGACTGTGGGAATTGAAAAACATAGTAGAATAATGTCTGATAAAGATAAATATTTAACTGCATACCATGAAGCAGGACATGCAGTAGTAAGCAAATTCTTGGATACACAAAAAAATATAAAGGAAATATCAATCATACCAAGAGGCGTTGCTGGTGGATACACAATGTATAAGACAAATGAAGATAAATATTATGTTTCTAAAACAGAAATGAAAGAGAAACTAATAGCATTATTAGGAGGAAGAGCAGCTGAGAAGTTAGTTTTAGGTGATATATCTACAGGAGCAAGCAATGACCTAGAAGTAGCTACTGATATAGCTAAGAAAATGATAACAATCTATGGAATGAGTGATAATATTGGCCCTATAAGCATTAACTTAGAAAAAGACCCATATCAAATGCAATTATTCGGGGATAGAATAGAAGATGAAATAGGAACAGAAATTAAAATGCTAATAGACGAGGCTTATGTTAAAGCACAAAATATATTATTAGAGCATAGAGAAAAATTAGACCAATTATCAACAATATTAATGGAAAAAGAAGTAGTATCAGAGCAAGAAATTGAAAAAATATTTGAAGATTAACAATAAAAAACTTATAAACAGTATTAAATGTTTATAAGTTTTTTATATCTATATACTTAAAAAGCTATATCCAGATCTTATTTTAGAGGATACATTTACTTCAAAAAAGCTATCTTTATATTTATTGAGCCAATCGTAATTATCCCATTCTTGTTTAGTTAAAAAATATTTAATAGCGTGTTTTCCAAATCCATCAATATCTGAATTAAATTCTTTAGAAGTTTTATATAAATAAGAAGAAATTAATTTTTTAAAATATACATTTATTTTTTCTTCTAGTTTTTCAGTAGTTTCACTTTTTAAATAATCCTTACCAGGTGTAATAGCTAGCATTCGAACAGATAAATTAACATCAATCTTAATAAAAGGTGTCTCATTTACTAATTTAACAGTTCGTTTGGGATTATTCTTTAATTGAATACTTACATTTATATTTTCAGAATTGCCTTCTGGATCTTCTATTTGTACATTACATGAATTTAACTTGCCAGATATTATCATATGACAAATGTTTTCTAAACCATCTAGTTCGCCAACTAATTTTCCCCATCTAAAAACAGCAACACCCATGGTCTCCACGTGATTGTCAGTGGTAATAGGCGTTTCACCTGCAACATATGAGCTATCTTTATTAATCTGATTTGAAGAAGCATCATATGAATGTGAAGAAGAAATATTTACATTCCCTAAGGTTGCTACTGGCTGACTACATGTATCTAAAAGCGAATTTAAAAAATCAATTAATGGTACAGAAGTTGTATAACCAGTGTATTTACTAGAATTAGGAGCTATTTGATAGTATCTAGCAGAAAATGTTTCTAGTACTGGACTGGACATTTTTAAATAATTGCTTGCAGTGCATTTTGTTATAGTAACATTTGCATGAGGACTTACTTGCACATTATCACATAATTCATATATATATAAAGATAAATCTGTTACAGCCAACTCCTCAGAAATAATAATAGCTTTACAATGTGATAAATCAATAGTCCTACTAATATAACTATTTAAAAGATTTATTCCACTTTCTATACTTGAACATTCAACAGAAGCTAAAGTAGAAGCTGTAGATTGAGAAGATGATGAAGAATCCTCAGAAGAGGAATTATTAGGATTGGCAAGTTGTATAGTAACTTTAAGATTATTATTTGAGCCCACGTCAAGAGCTAGAGCAACTACATAAGCTAATTTATCAATACTTTCTGATGAGAATGAACCAGAAATACCAGACCCAATCAAAATTATTATAATTGTAATAATAACAAATATTTTAATAGCAATACCATATAATTTTTGCATAATTTAATCCTCCTTTTTATCAGGTAAATGACTTCTCTTAAATTTAATATTTGCTAGTATCAAAATAATAGGAAAGATTATCAGCATTAAAGGAATTGATACAAATTTATATAAATATTCTTCTAAACGTCTAGCTTGTAACATATTTTGAGGAATCATAGAAATTCCAAATAATAAAATACATATTACAATAATTAATAGTTTAACGTTCTTAATCTTAGTCAGCTTTTGTGAAAATCTCGTTATAAATAGAACTACTAAATTTAAGAAAGTCATGTTAGTAATGATACAAACAAATATAAATAAAGATTCTGGATGCTGTATGAAAGTGCCGAAGTCATTATTAGTTATAACAGTATATATACATGAAATATCTTTTATGGATGTACTAAAGCTTAGAGAAAATAATAAACATGCTACAGACAAGAATAGTAGAATGCTAATTATAACAGAAGATGTAATGGCTACTGTTTTAAAATTTTTCTTTTCTGCTAACACAGGCATAATAAAGTATAAGAATGTTAAAGCGTTAAAAGCAAATATATTTGATAAACCACCTATAAAAGTTTCAAAGGCTCCATATCCCAATATAGGAAAAATCCTTTGCCACACTATATTGGGGAAAACAGAAGTAAAGGTAATAATTAAGGAGGCAATCATTAATAAAACGATGAAAACATTAGATTTAAAGATAGCCTTTTCTCCTAATAAATTTGAAACACAGGTTGTTATAATAAAGAATATTAACAAATAAATTACATTTGTTTCATAATAGTAAATATTGTGTATCATCTCAGAAAAATCACGTATTATTAAACTAGCAAACAAAGCTAAGTAGAAAATAATCATTACAGATACTATTATTTTTAAAGTACGACCGCCTAAAAATTCAGAAATATCTACTATGTCTGAATTAGAAAAATTTTTAAAAAGCTTAGCTAATAAATACGAGAAAAAGATGACGATTAAGCTTAATATAAGAATATTTATTAAACATGATGAGCCACAAGATAAAAGAAAATATTCTGGTAAGTTTAAAATCAATTTATTTACAGTGCAAGCAATAATTATGCATACAGCTTCCATTGTAGTTATTTTTGTAATTGTGTTACTCATATATTAACCTCTTTCTAAAAATTATGATTTATATTTCCAAGACATACTTATATCATCTTGTTCTTTAGGACGTTTGGACTTCAAAAATGAGGCACGATTTTCTCTTTTCCAAGCAGCTTTTAAAATTAATCCTCTTCCAAAGTTAGTGTTGTTCATTATATTTGGTTCTATATAGGAAACGCCAAATGATTTTAAACTGCATAAAAACATTAGATGAATAACCATTGCGCTTGCTATACCGAGAAAGCCGGTTATAGCACCAAGAATTATATATATAAATCTTGTAATTCTAGCATGAAAGCCCAAGGAAATATCTGGAATGGAAAAAGAGCATATTCCTGTTAAAGATACTATTATTATTAAAATTGGACTAACAATGCTTGCGTCAACAGCGGCTTGTCCTAATACCAGTGCGCCTACGATTCCCAGAGTCGGGCCTATAGGATTAGGAACTCTTACACTTGCTTCACGAATAAGCTCAAAAGAAAACTCCATTACCAAGATTTCAAAAATAATAGGAAACGGTACGGATTCTCTTGAAGCTATGATTGCAAACAAAAGTTCTGTAGGGATTAACTCTTGATGAAAATTAGCAATTGCCATATATAATCCAGGAAGAAGTACTGAAACAAATAAAGCTACAAAACGTAAAATTCTTATAAAATTAGAATATTGATGCTTTATATTATAATCTTCCGGAGAGTTTATGAAATCCATTAAAATTCCAGGAGCAATTAACACATAGGGGCTACCATTTACGATTATAACAACTCTCCCTTCAAAAATCATATTAGAAGCTCTATCAGGCCTTTCGGTAGATAAAAGTTGTGGAAGAGAAGACCTACTATCATCTTGAATTAATTGTTCTAATTGACCAGATGAGATGATGTAATCTATATTAAGATTGTTTACTCTATATTTAACTTCCGCAACTAAATCAGAATTTGCAATATTTTTTAAATAGCATATTGCACAAGGAGTTTTACTTATCTTACCAAGTTCTACAGATTCTATTACTAAATTCTCATTATTAATGTATCTTCTTAATAATGATGTGTTAGTACGTAAATTCTCAGTAAAACCAACCTGAGAACCACGAATAATTATTTCATTATTAGGGGAAGACAAGCCTCTTTTTTCAAAACCTTTTACTTCAATATCAAAAGCCACATCTATACTGTCAATAAATAAAGCACAATTTCCAGAATTGATACCTGAAATTAATTCATTAAAATCATTAGTTTTATTTAAAGTGTTTTGTGGCAATAAACAATCAGATATATATTCCACAATATCAAATTTTTTTACTTTTCGTACTGTTATATTATTGGTTACAACTTCAGAGATTATTCTATTTTGGTTACCATCATATGAATTGGCAGTGTTTTTTAACATCAATGGTTTTAGAATAAAATTGTTCATAACATCCTGGTTTATCATACCATCTATATAAACAAGGAAAGCTTTATATTGCTTATTTCGCGCAGTTAAAATAAACTCTCTAATTTGTATATCTGAATTAATCATACTGTTGTAGCATGTTTTGATGTATTCAAGATTGAGACTTAGTACAGGAAATACTTGCTTAGGTTTATCATTATTTAATGCTTGATTATTTAATGTTAAAGTATCTGAGTTTGAATTTTCTTGGTCTATAATTGGGTTTGTAGTAGTATCTAATGAAAAATCGTAATCATTATCTTGTGATTCACTAAATAAATCTTTAAATAAATTTTTTATATAATTAAACATATCTTTTTCCTCTTTTATAGTTTTGCTTATTATTTCCAAAATGAATTTGAAATATACATTTTTAATTATTTATGAATAATTATTTAAATTCTATAATATAAATTAGTAAAGTTTAGTGTACAAACATTTTTTAACTTTATATATAAATAGGAGGGAAAAAGAAAGATGGAAGATAATCACTTATATCAAGATATAGCTAAAAGAACAGATGGTGATATCTATGTTGGAGTTGTAGGCCCTGTTAGAACAGGTAAATCTACTTTTATAAAGAGATTTATGGACTTATTAGTGATTCCTAATATAGATAATGAATACAAGAAGGAAAGAACAATGGATGAGCTACCACAAAGTGCAGGTGGCAGAACTATTATGACTACGGAGCCAAAGTTTATTCCTAATGAAGCGGTTGGAATAACTGTGGGTGACAATATTAAATTGAATGTAAGGTTGGTTGATTGTGTTGGGTATCTGGTTAATAATGCGATTGGATATCTGGAAGATGAAATGCCAAGAATGGTAAAAACTCCATGGTCTAATGATGAGATGCCATTTGAGCAAGCTGCGGAGATAGGAACAAAGAAGGTTATTCAGGAGCATTCTACAATAGGAATTTTAGTTACTACAGATGGTAGTGTTACTGCTATACCAAGAGAGGATTATATAGAAGCGGAAGAAAGAGTTGTAAGGGAATTACAGGAACTTAATAAGCCTTTTATAATTGTATTAAATTCAGCAGAACCTTACTCTGATTATACACAATCGTTAGCAACAAAGCTTCAAGAAAAGTATTCTACACAAGTAATTCCTACAGATTGTGAGAACTTGACAAATGAGAATATAGATGAAATTTTTGGCAAAGTTTTATATGAATTCCCAATAGAGCAAATGAATATTAATTTCCCAAGATGGGTGGATGGATTACCAGATGACCACTGGCTAAAAGAAGAAATAGGAGATGAAATAAAAAATGCGTTTAAAGATGTTACTATTTTAAAACAGGTAGATGGAGGAATTAGCAAATTACAAAATACAGAAGTTATTCAAACTACAGTTATAAATGATATACAGCTTGGAACTGGAAGCATAAATATAACAATTAATTTAATGGATAATTTATTTTACAAGGTGTTAACAGAGATTTCTGGAGTAGAAATTTCTAATGAAGGAGAATTATTTTCTACAATGATTTCTTTTGCCAATGTGAAGAAATCATATGATAAAGTTGCATATGCTTTACAAGAAGTTAAAACCAAAGGATATGGAATTGTTAGCCCAAGTATAGATGAACTTATTTTAGATGAGCCAGAAATGGTAAAACAAGGTTCAAGATATGGGGTAAAACTAAAAGCAAGAGCTCCTTCAATACATATGATAAGAGCAGATATAGAAACAGAAGTTTCACCAATAGTAGGAAGCGAAAAACAATCACAAGAATTAGTAGAATATCTTCTTTCGGAATTTGAAAGTGATCCTAAGAAAATATGGGAATCAAATATATTTGGTAAGAGCTTGCATGAGCTTGTAAATGAAGGACTGCAAAATAAGCTTTCTCGTATGCCGGAAGATGCACAAGGTAAATTGCAAGAAACATTGGAAAGAATTGTTAATGAGGGAAGTGGAGGATTGATTTGTATAATTCTGTAACGTAATTGTAATATTTTTGCAACAAAACAATACGTTATAGTTGAAAATCAATGAAAATGATGGTATAATGCGGGTATAACTAATATTAGTCATACCCAAATATATATATTTGGGTAAAAAAATGAAAGGTGGAAGAGACACACATGAAGAAGATCTATGTTCTTCGGAAAGGCATCATTCTCAGTTCAAAGATGCCAACGATGCAATTCGGAGATGACAATATAATTGTTGTCCCTATGGCTGTTCTTGAGTATGTTTATACTTACAGAGGGCTGCTGGAGAAGCAAAAAATGGCAATTGATTTTATGGAATATATAAAATCAATTCCAAAAACAAAATTATTGTCTATAGATGGGTATGTTCAGGAAAACGGTAGCATACTAAAAGTTGTAGACAATAAGCGGCAGATAGATAAGAAGATTGAGAATCTTCAAAATCTATCTAATTTGGACAAAAGATGCTATCAGGTCTGTTTGGATTTGGAGGCTAAGTATCCAGATACGCCAATAATTCTGATTTCTCAGAATCCAATTATTCAAATTGGAGCTGAGAAAATAGGATTGGAAGCACAACCATTTAAAAATGGATTGTTTCCTCCCCTGAAAGAGCAGTATAAAGGATTTATTACAGCTTATACATCTCAGCTAAGTACAGTGAAGCTGTTCAATGAAGGAAAGTTGTCGATTACAGAAATCGACAAGTATGAGAAGATTGACTGGTATGAAAATATGTTTGTTAATCTTCAGACAGAAGGCAGTCCTGCACTTGCACGCTATACCAATGGTGTACTTGTACCCTTAAAGTATTCAAATAACTTGCCTATTGGATTCAAAGCATTGAATATGGAACAGAGAATGCTCTGGGAATGCTTATTGGCTCCGCCAGAAGAAGCTCCTTTGGTTATAGTTAAAGGTGCAGCTGGTACTGGCAAGACATTCTGTTCGCTAGCAATGGCATTAGAAAAATTAAAAGTCTATTCGAATGCTAGTGATGTAACGTATGACCAGATTTTGGTTGCTGCTCCTACAGTAACTGTAAGCAATGAAAAAATAGGAGCTCTGCCAGGAGAAGTAGAAGATAAGGTGGGTCCATATCTTGGTGGAATTATGGATAACCTTAAAGCAATTTTCCGGTTGAAAAATCCGGGATTCAACAATTCGGAGTTGCAGAGTAATGCTGAATATCTTTTTAAAGACCGATTTATGGAAATTCAGCCAATTGGTTTTTTAAGAGGACGTACGATTCCTGATACGTGTTTCATCATTGATGAAACTCAGAATATCAAGCCCAGTGATATCAAAGATATCGTAACTAGAGCTGCAAAAGGGTCGAAATTTATATTCTTAGGAGATCCAGAACAGATCAACAATCCGGAATTAAATACTCGTTATAATGGCTTAGTGTACTTATTCGAAAAAATGAAAGACAGTAAACTGAGTTGGCAGATTACTCTGAGTAAATCTGTTAGAGGCAAACTTGCCGACGAGGCATTGAAAATCTTGTAACCTTTTAAAGCCCCTTATAGAAATTCTATAGGGGCTACTTTTATGTAAACGGATATCTTGATAAGGAAATATGAATATGATAATATATACACATATTAAGTTAAAATTAATATTATACAGTAATAAATACATTAGGAGGCAGATACCAATGCAGAATAAATTAGAACAAGCAATAAACATATTAGAGAAAAATAATCAACTACAAGTAGCTAAATTAATAAAAGTATTGAATAAAGAAAAACAAGAAAAATTAGTAAATCAAGTATTATCAATAGATTTTGAACAGTTAAATAACTTATATCATAAAGCAACTCAGAAACCAGAAATTCTAGAGAAAAAAATAGAACACATCAAATATATAGATAAAAACAAATTATCAGAGGAAGAGTTGAATTTATACAAGTCAGAGGGAGAAAAAATAATAAAAAATAATCAATATGCTGTAGTTACTATGGCAGGTGGGCAAGGAACTAGATTAGGGCATAAAGGACCAAAGGGCAGCTTTTTACTTAATGTAAAGCCACATCCTAAATATCTTTTCCAAATACTAGCAGAAGGCCTAATAAAAGCAAATCAAAAGTATAATGTTATTTTACCTTGGTACATAATGACAAGTACGGAAAACAACGATGAAACCATAAAATTCTTTGAAGATAATAATTATTTTGGTTATGATAAAAATTATATAAAATTCTTTGAACAGGGAAATTTACCATTAATATTAGAAAATGGAAAATTGGTAATAGATAAAGATTATTCTATAAAATTAGCCTCTGATGGTAATGGAAGCATATACAAGGCAATGAGAAAAAATGGAATATTAGACGATATGAGAAAAAGAGGTATAAAGTGGATTTTTATAGGTGCAGTAGATAATGCATTACTAAATATGGTGGATCCAGTTTTGGTAGGTTTAACCATAGTGCAAGGAAATGAAACAGCTTCTAAATCAATAGCAAAAAAAGATCCAACAGAAAAAGTAGGTGCGTTTTGTAAAGCAAACGGAGTTCCTGCTGTAATAGAATATAGTGAATTACCTCAAGAGATGGCGCAACTAAGAGATGAAAATGGAGAATTACTATATGGGGAAGCACATATAATGTGTAATTTATTTACATTAGATGCAATAGAAAAAGTTTCAATGCAAGATTTAGAGTATCATGTGGCAAATAAAAAAACAGGATACATGGATGAAAACAATAATTTTATTGAAGTAACTGAGCCTAATGCTTATAAATTTGAAGCATTTATATTTGATGCATTTAATTACTTTGACAGTATTTCTGTTCTAAGAGGAAAGAGGGAAGAGGACTTTGCTCCAGTAAAAAATAAAGAGGGAAATGATAGCCCTGAAACAGCTGTAAAATTATATAATGATTATCACATGAATGATTAATGGAGGTAAATAATTATGAAAAATATAACTGCATTAATAATGGCAGGGAAAAATGATTCCCAGATGGTATCTAAGAAAACGCAATTTGCTCAAAGTATTTATGGAAAAGAAGTTATAAAAAGAGTAGTTGAATCTACAAGAAAAGCAGGAATTGAAGATATTGCAGTAATCGTTGGAAAAGATACTAAACAAGAAATTGAACAAATTTTACAAAATAGTGTAAAATACATATATCAAGATGAAGTTTTTGGAACTGGTTATGCAATATTAAAAAGTGTGGATTACTTAAAAGCTAAAGAAGGAAATGTAATAATATTAAATGGAAACATACCATTGATAAAATCAGAAACAATAAAAAAATTGGTAAAAAAAGCAGAAAAAGAAGAAAATGCAGGAACTATTTTATCGGCTATTTCTAATAATCCAATTGGATATGGAAGAGTAATTAGAGATGTCAATAATATTAAGAAAATTGTAGAAGAATCTGATTTAGATGAAAAACAAAAGAGCATATTTGAAGTAAATGCTGGTGTTTATGTTTATAATATAAAAGAGCTATTAAATGTAATAGATAGATTACAAAAAAATAAAATAGGATTGTATTATATTACAGATATAATTGAAATGATGGCAGTACAAGGATTGAAAATTGGGGCTTTATTATTAGAAGATAATACTGAAGTTCTACCAGCAAATAATAAAATTCAGTTGGAAATATTAAATAAGATATTACGTATTAGAATAAACACAATGCATATGCAAAATGGAGTTACCATAGAAGATATAAATAGTACATATATTTATGATGATGTAAAAATAGGTATGGATACAATTATTAGGCCTAATACTACAATAAAATCTGGAGTTAAAATAGGAGAGGATTGCGATATAGGACCAAATGCTTACATAAGAGAAAATTGCGTGCTAGCAAATAAAGTAAAAGTTGGAAGCTTTGTAGAAATAAAGAAAGCAGTAATTAATGAAGGCTCTAAAGTTCCACATTTATCATATATGGGAGATTGTGAGATAGGAAAGAAAGTAAACATAGGTTGTGGAACAATAACATGCAACTATGATGGAGTAAATAAGAATAAAACAAAAATTGGAAATGATTGTTTTATAGGTTCAAATGTAAACCTTGTTGCACCAGTAAAAATTGGAGACAATGTATTAGTAGCAGCAGGTTCAACAATAACGGATGATGTTCCAGCAGATGCATTAGCTATAGCTCGACAGAGACAAATAGTAAAAGAAGAATGGAATAAAAGAAATTAGAAGACTCTAAATGAGCCTTCTTTTTTATAAAGAGTTATTACCAGGGATAAAATAGTCAACTGCACCATATATTAAAGCACCTATTATTGCAGCTATCCATGAAATAGCATAACCAGCAACAAAATATTGTGTTATATATAATACAATGGCAGCTAAAACAAATCCTACAAATCCTTTACCAAATGCGCTAGCATGTAATCCTGTAAATTTAGTAATTAAAAAATCAATTACAGTTAAAACAATTGCAGCGATTATTAATGACCAAATATTATTTATTGAAAAACCAGGTGTAAAGAAAGCTGTGATGGCTAAAATTACGGCTGATGTAAGCAATCTCCATAATATTTGACCAAATGTACTGGTATTATCTGTAGTACTTTGGACTTCAACGTTACTACTCATATGGAACCTCCTATTAAAAATTAGAGAAAGTACATAAACTTTTTAATATCTATAAAAGTATTATTTACACTTTTTTTATTATTATACATGTATATAAAATAATGAATAATTAAACGAAAAAAACTAAAAATAAAAGAAAAATAGAAATAAAGGGAAGATAGTTTTATGCTAATTATATTTTTTCGTTCAATTATATTATATATAGTAGTTTTAATAGTAATGAGGTTAATGGGAAAGAGGGAAATAGGCCAGCTTCAACCATTTGAGCTTGCCATATCTATTATGATATCAGAATTGGCTTCAATTCCTATGACTGAAGTGGGCATACCAATATCAAATGGTATTATTCCGATTCTAGGATTATTATTGATGCATTTAATCATATCTTTTGCAAATATGGAAAGCATAAAAATAAGAGAGCTAATGTGTGGTAAACCTAGTATATTAATATATCAAGGAAGAATTGATGAGAAAATATTAAAAAAAGAGAGATTTACCCTAAATGAACTAGAGGAGAAATTAAGAAGTAATAATATAATGGATATTGGAGATGTAGAATATGCAATTCTAGAAACAAGTGGGGATATATCTGTAATTCAGAAACCAAACAAAAGAACAGTAACACCAGAAGATCTAAACATCATGCCAGATTATGAAGGCCTATCATACGATTTGGTTATTGATGGAAAGGTATTGGAAGATAATCTTCAAAAAATTGGGAAAAGCTATGAATGGCTAAAAGCACAAACAAATAAATTTCAAATGATGCCAGAGGAAGCACTAATAGTAACAATAAATGCAAAGGGAAAAATGTTTTGCCAGAAACGAGAAGATTTGAAGAAGAAAGGAAGGAAATACGTATGCAAAAAGAAATGATTATAGTTGCAGTTATAATAGTTGTAGTGGTAGTTGTAAATATAACAACAGATAAATATACAAAAAACTGTGTTTCTGAGATAAATATGAAGCTTGAAGAAATTTGCGATATGGCAAATGCTAGCTTAGAAGAGGGAAAAGAAAATAATCAAATAATAGAAAAGATGGATGCATTAAGAGAAGAATGGAGCAATTTTAGCAAAAAATTAGCTTTTTATATTGAACATGATGAAATAGAAAAAGTTGATACATCCATCGTTGAGATAAATGAATATATAAAACTAGGATTATATGATGAGGCAATTCCTGAAATAAGAAAATGCAGTTTTATATTAGAACATATAAAAAACAAGGGAGAATTGCAAGTAATAAACTTATTTTAGCGTAAATTCTAGTTTCTTTAATCTTTGAGTTATAATAATCTTTAGCAGACTTCAATGCGCTATATTTATCAACTAGTGTAATTATAAAAGTTTCAATATGTTTTGGAAAAGCAAAAAAGGTAACTGGCCACATGTGTTTTACTATAATATCTTTTTCCTTTTCATTTAAGTCAAATAGTTTTGAAGAATTTTCTAAGGCTATTTTAGGATGAATAAAAGCATGATAAGAGCTTAAATTCAACTCTTTTCTTGAATTACGCCAATCATACAAAAATAAGTCATGCAAAAGACCAGCCCTTGCAGCCGAAACGCAATCAAGTTTTAATTTTTTACAGATTTTATATGATATATAAGAAACTTCTAAACAATGTTGTAAACAGCTTGAGTTGTAATGTTGCCTGAAATTAGCCATTTTTTTAACAGTTGGATTTTTAAAAATATCCAAAATTATATTTATGTACTCTATATTATCTTGAGTGTTTATAGTATATTTAATCATTTTTACCTCTTAAGTTATTAATATGTTTTACAATTACATTATAACACACCGAATTTGAAATATAAATATAATTTGACAAACTAAATTATATAATGTAAAATATTATTGGGTAAGTTAAGTGATCGCGTATAGCATGGTCGAAAGGCGGCGTACGAGGAAAGTCCGGGCTCCATAGAGCAATGATGCTGGATAACGTCCAGTGAGGGAAACCTTAAGGAAAGTGCAACAGAAAATAACCGCCCATGTGGTAAGGATGAAAAGGCGAGGTAAGAGCTCACCGCTTTTGTGGAGACACAAAGGGTCAGTGTAAACCCCATCTGGAGCAACACCGAGACAAGAAGGCAAAGACTGCTCGTCATCTTCTTAATTTGGTGGCTTGAGGCATATAGCAATATATGTACTAGATAAATGATCACTCACGACAGAACCCGGCTTATAGGCTTACCTTTTATAATTTAATATTTGTTTCATATCATTTGGTAATTCTGAGTTAATTACCATTTTTTTATTTGTGATCGGATTTAAAAATTCTATTTTATAAGCATGCAGAGCTTGCCTTGATATGAATGGTGAAGCATTTCCATACAAACTATCACCAATAATAGGATGACCAAGATAACTAGTATGAACACGAATTTGATGGGTTCTGCCAGTTATTAAATTTATATCTAAAACAGATAGACTAGTAGGACTATTTAACTCTTGTATTACTTTATAATTTGTGATGGCAGAATCACCTAAAGGGTTAACACATCTTTCAATAATACTATTTTCTTTTCTAGTAATAGGAAAATCTATAATACCTTCTTTTAAATCAAAAATACCTTCACAAATTGCAATATATTTTTTCTTTAAAATTCCATGTTGCATTTGTTGCGATAAAATATTATGAATATATTCATTTTTAGCGAAAATAACAATTCCTGATGTATCTCTATCCAGTCTATTTACAGGACGAATTTTTTTGTATAATTTGATTTTATCAAAATAAAATTTCACTCCATTTGAAAGGCTATCTGAATAATGCTGCATAGAAGGATGAACTGGTATTCCAGCAGGTTTATCCAATATTAAAAGTCCTTCATCTTCATATAAAATATTCAATTCCATTTCAGCTGCTAAAATATTGGAATTGTCTTCTATAAAATCTATTAATATGGTTATCTTATCATTTAAATTTAATATTCTATCTAAATAAGTAAGCTCACCATTAACTAAAATTTTTTGTTCTTTTTTTAATTTTAATATAAGCCTAGCAGATAAATGAAATTTTTCTTTTAAAACCTGTCTTAAATATATGTAGTTATCTTTATTAATTTTTGTGTATTCTAATATCATAAATGCTCCTATTACAAAATAATAAAGGTATTATATCACAAATAATATATAAAAAATAGACCTGTCAATCATTTTTGAAAATGTCTTAAAATTTTTTATTTATTAGCACTAAATTTT
>OCMB01000017.1_pt1 | contig 62850 bp, 67 predicted proteins | sample 1496101 | NCBI WGS metagenome assembly OCMB01 (sample SAMN01760949, study PRJEB22395) | human gut metagenome | reverse complement strand
ATAGGTCGTCCGTTCAAGTCGGACACGAGGAGCCATAAATATAGAGTTTGAGTAATTTTCTCAAACTCTTATTTCTTTTTAAAGTCGCTATTATCAAGGGATTAGCGACTTTTTGCTTTTTTCAAATATAATCAAATATTAAAAAAAGTCTTGGCGTAACTGTACTTATTACTGTACATTATATAGATTTAACAAGAGATTAATTGGATTTATATAAAACGATAAAATAAACCAGTTGGAATTAAACTGGTTTATTTTTGAATTAATCTTGAATATTTATATTGTTAAAAATTGAATCTGCAAAAAAATCAGATAATTTTATATTTAATGCTTCACATATGTATTCAACAATATCTAATCGAATATATTTGTGTTTACCAGCTAATAATTTTGATAAAGTTGAACGTGAAATTCCTGCTTTTGTACTTAATTGTGAAACATTTAAATTATATTGTTTTAACAAATTTTGTATTCTTATTTTTACTGCGTCTGATAGTTCCATATAAAATCCTCTTTATTAGTATTTACATTAGTATGTACAAGCCTTATAAATAATATCAAAAAAATCATAAAATATTGTTGACAAACGTCAACCACATCCATATAATAGCGATGGAGGGGTACATAATGAAAAAAGGACTCACAAATTTCTATTTGCCGTATGCAGTATGGAGTAAAATTATAGAATATAGAGAGACAAAAGATGAAAGGTCGAAAAATAGAAAAAAAGAGAGAATAATTATTTTTTTAAAAACATCAGTGATGAATAAAGATATAAATATTGAACAAATGGAATTTATTATACAAAAATACTTAGAAAAACAAGACATAAGTACTTAAAACCATGTCTTGTTTTCCTTTGAAACAAATCTTATATATTCTTCATTTACTATAAGAAAACATATTAATATTATACCAGTTTTTTTATATAAAATGAAAATTCAAATGAAAATTTACGATATTTCTTTTTTTACTTTAAATTATTGCAAAATGAAATTCAATAATATATAATAGCAAAAAATGAATGAAGGAGAATTAATATGAAAAAATTTTTAAGTATAGTAATTATAATTATTTTAATCTTAGGCTTAATAGCTGGAATAGTTGCTGGAAGCTACAATGGAATGGTAGCAAATAGAGAAGCTGTGGACACAGCATATTCTAATCTAGATATATCGTTGCAAAGAAGAGCGGATTTAATTCCAAATTTAGTAAATACAGTAAAAGGGTATACGAACCATGAAACAGAGGTTATAGATAAGGTGACAAGCGCAAGAACAAAATATTTAAATGCATCTTCAACAGATGAAAAAATAGCAGCAAACAATGAAATCTCACAAGCCTTATCTAATTTATTAGTGGTTATTGAAAATTATCCGGACTTAAAATCATCTTCAAATTATACACAACTTGCAGATGAACTAAGTGGTACAGAAAATAGAATTGCAGTAGCTAGAAGAGATTATAATGAAGCAGTAAAAACATATAATGTATCAATAAAAAAATTTCCAAAGAATATTTTAGCAAATATGTTTGGATTTGATGCAGCAACATACTTTGAAGCAAGTGAATCAAGCAAGGATGTACCAAATGTTTCATTTGATTAAAAATTTGATTATAAAGGAGAAAATTAGGAGTTATATAAATAACTTCTAATTTATTAATAATATGAGAGGTAAAAAAATTTTTAAATATATAAGATATATTATTTTGAGTATATTAATTCTTCTTTGTATACCTAATACGAAAACAGAAGCTGTTGTAAGGCAAACTAGGGAATTCTATGTAAATGATTCGGCGAATGTATTAGATTATGACTTAGAAAATTATATCATTTCCACTAACAAATCTTTAAACTCACAAACGGGTGCACAAATTGTTGTAGTAACGGTTAATAGTTTAGAGGGAAAAGAAATCGAAGAATATGCCAATGAATTATTTAGACAATACGGAATAGGCAATAAGACGAAAAATAATGGTGTTTTAATATTACTTTCTATCAATGATAGAAAATCTAAAATAGAAGTTGGATATGGTTTAGAAGGAGCATTAAATGATGCTAAAACAGGTCGAATTCAAGACAACTATATGATTCCATATTATAAAGAGAATAATTGGCAAGAGGGAATAAAGAATGGTTACAATGCAATATTAGAAGAGGTAAAGCAAGAGTACGGTATAAGTGTGGATGGAAGTATAGAGCCAGTGAAAGTGAAAAATGATGACATTCAAAATTTTAATTCCGGAGTCATTTCTTTTATCTTTATTGCTTCTATGGTTATAATACCGCTTTTTGGAAAAAAAGCAAAAAAAATAACGAGGATTATATCTGCTATTTTGTTAAGTGGAAGTATAATACTAGCAATAGCTACTAGCGAATTAATATTTATTTATATAGCCTTTATTAGCTTCTTTATATTAATTGCAAGCTTTTTTTCAGGTAAAGGAGGCGTATTCTACGGAGGCGGAGGAAGCTCTTTTGGTGGTGGTTCATCGGGAGGAGGATCATTTGGCGGTGGTGGATCGTCAGGTGGAGGAGGATCTTCTAGAAGTTTCTAACTGAAAACGGTATAAAAAGAAAAATATAATGTAAAAGTACTTGACAAATCAATAAAAATGGTGTAAAGTATATAAGCATTACATATTGAATTTGAGGTGAAAATATGGAAAGAAAAATAGAGATTGGAATTTTATGTGATATATATGCTAACCTTTTAACAAAGAAGCAATATAGCATATTAAATAATTACTTCAATGATGATTTATCTTTATCAGAAATTGCCGAAAATAACAATATAACAAGGCAAGCTGTAAATGACATAGTAAGGAAAGGGGAAAATAAGCTTCTGGATTACGAAAAGAAGTTAGGAATTATGAAAAAAACAGTAAATCAAGAGAAACTAATTCAAAACATCTTAGGAGAACTTAACAAAATTACTAATGCTTCTTCAGATAAAAAAGTAGAAAAAATATTAGAAAATGTAAAAAAAGAATTAGTATCTTTAAATGTATAGTTCAAATGAAAAGAGTGGAGGTTTAAAATATGGCTTTTGAAGGATTATCTTCTAAATTGCAAGAATTTACAAAGAGATTAAGAGGAAAAACAAGAATTAATGAATCAGACTTAAAAGAAATGCTAAGAGAAGTAAAACTTGCATTACTTGAAGCAGATGTAAATTATAAAATAGTTAAAGAATTTATAAGCACAATCCAAGAGAAAGCATTAGGGCAAGATGTTTTAAAATCATTAACTCCAGGTCAACAAGTTGTAAAAATAGTAAAAGATGAACTTGTAGGACTACTTGGAACTACAGAGAGCAAAATTAATTTTAGCCCAAACCCACCAACAATTATTATGTTAGTTGGTCTTCAAGGATCTGGTAAAACTACAACAGCAGGAAAGTTAGCTAATCTATTAAGAAAGCAAGGAAAAAAGCCATTATTAGTAGCATGCGATGTGTATAGACCAGCGGCAATAAAACAATTGCAAGTTGTAGGAGGACAATTAGGAATTCCTGTATTTGCTAACGAGAACTCAAAAGATGTTGTTCATATAGCAAAGCAAGCATTAAATATTGCAAACTCTAAATTAAATGATGTTGTAATATTAGATACTGCTGGTAGACTTCATATAGATGAAGAACTGATGAATGAGTTGAAAAATGTAAAAGCAAATGTTCATCCACATGAAATACTATTAATAGTAGATTCTATGACAGGTCAAGATGCAGTAAATGTTGCAGAAAGCTTTAACGAGACGCTTGGAATAGATGGCGTTGTACTAACTAAATTAGATGGTGATACTCGTGGTGGTGCAGCATTATCAGTAAAGAAAGTTACAGGTAAACCAATTAAATTTGCTGGTACAGGTGAAAAACTAAGCGAGCTTGAAGTATTTTATCCAGATAGAATGGCATCAAGAATATTAGGAATGGGTGATGTACTTTCAATAATTGAAAAGGCAGAAGAATCATTCAATGCAGAAGAAGCTGAAAAGCTTACTAAGCAATTAACAAAAAAGGAATTTGATTTAAATGATTATTTGGCACAATTAAGGCAAGTAAAGAAAATGGGTTCATTTTCATCACTGTTAAAATTAGTTCCTGGAATGGCGGACATAAAGAATTTAAAAGTGGATGAGAAAGAATTTGTTAGAATAGAAGCATTAATTTGCTCAATGACAGATAAAGAAAGAAGAAATCCAAAAATACTGAATGCAAGTAGAAGAATACGTATCGCAAAAGGTAGCGGTACTTCGGTTCAAGAAATAAACAAATTCATGAAATCGTTTGAAATGACTCAAAAAATGATGAAGAAAATGAAAGATAGCAAGTCAATGAAAAAAATGATGAGTCAAATGAAAAATATGGATCCGAAAGATTTAAAGAAAATGATGTAGTTATAAATATTTAAGCTAATATATAGCTGAAAATAATTATATATAGATATGCAAAATGGAAAGTAGAGGTGAATTATAAATGGTAAAAATAAGATTACAAAGACAAGGTGCTAAAAAAGCTCCATTCTATCACATCGTTGTTGCTGATTCTAGATCACCAAGAGATGGAAGAATAGTTGAAAAGATTGGAACATATGATCCAATGACTGACCCAGCTACAATAAAATTAGATAAGGAAAAGGTTGAATACTGGATAAAAAATGGCGCAAAACCAACTGACACAGTTAAAGTTTTAATAGAAAAAGCAAATTAATTAGCTAAAGGAAAGGCACAATAATATGGAAGAAATATTAAAAACAATAATAGAAAATCTTGTAGAAAACAAAGAAGAAGTAAAGATAACAAGAATTGATGACGAAAAAGGAATACTTTTAAAAGTTAAAGTTGCTCAAGAAGATATGGGAAAAGTAATTGGTAAACAAGGAAAAGTAGCAAGAGCAATAAGAACAATAATGAAATCTATTACTTCAAATGAGCAAAAAAATGTGGGAGTAATATTTGAGGAAGAATAGGTAAGTGATATGGTAAAATATTTTGAAATTGGTCAGATTGTAAATACATTTGGTATAAAAGGGCAAGTTAAGGTAATGCCATATACAGATGACATAAAAAGATTTGATGAATTAAAACAAATATATATAGATAAGAAAAATCAGTTGCAATTATTCCAAATAGAACAAGTAAGTTATCATAAGAATATGGTAATTCTAAAATTAAAAGGAATTGATACCATCGAAGAAGCAGAAAAGTATAGGAATTGCTATTTAAAAATAGATAGAAAAGATGCTACAGAGCTTCCAGAAGGTACATATTATATAGCTGACTTGTTAGGATTAGAAGTCTATACAAACGATGGTAAAAAACTAGGAAAACTAGTTGATATATATAACAGCGGAAGTTGTGATATATACGTTGTAAAAGATGATAATGGAAAACAAATATTATTACCAAATATTCCAGATTTGAAAAAAGAGATTGATTTAGTAAATGAAAAGATAGTAGTATATCCAATAAAAGGATTACTAGACTAAGGAGAAAAAATGAAATTTGAAGTATTAACATTATTTCCTGAAATGTTTGAACCATTAAAACATAGTATCCTACAAAGAGCTGTTAATGAAAAATATATTAGTATAAATTTAGTAAATATTAGAGATTTTTCAAAAGACAAGCATAAAAAAGTAGATGATACTCCATATGGTGGAGGAGCGGGAATGGTAATGAAAGCAGATGTAGTGTATGATGCATATAAATCTGTCAAACATGAAAATTCAAAAGTTATATATTTATCTCCTCAGGGTAAAAAATTAAATCAAAAAAAGGTTGAAGAATTATCAAAAATAGAAAACATAATATTATTATGTGGGCACTACGAAGGAGTGGACCAAAGAGTATTAGATGAAATTGTAGATGAAGAAATTTCAATAGGTGATTATGTATTAACAGGAGGCGAATTGCCAGCGATGGTACTAATTGATTCTGTTAGTAGATATGTAGAAGGGGTTTTAAATAAAGAATCGACTAAAGAAGAATCCTTTTCTAATGGATTGTTAGAGTATTCTCAATATACAAGACCAGAAATATTTTTAGGGAAACAAGTTCCAGAGGTGCTAAAGTCTGGAAATCATAAAAAAATAGAAGAATGGAGAAGAAATAATTCTCTATTGAATACATTAAAAAAAAGACCGGATCTTTTAAATGAAGAAGATATGGCAGAAACAGAAAATATAATAAAAAATTATAAAATTTAAGAAAGGAGAATATCAATGGATATCATAAAATCAATAGAACATGAACAATTGAAAAATACGATTCCTTATTTAAAAGTTGGTGATACTGTAAGAGTTCATCAAAGAATTAAAGAAGGTAACAGAGAAAGAATCCAAGTATTTGAAGGAATTGTTATTAAGAAACAAGGTGGTAGCATAAATGCCACATTTACAGTAAGAAGAGTTGCATATGGTGTTGGTGTAGAAAAAACATTTTTATTACATTCACCATTAGTTGAAAAAGTAGAGGTAGTAAGAGTAGGAAAGGCTAGACGTGCTAAACTATACTACTTAAGAGACAGAGTAGGTAAAGCTGCTAAGACAAAGGAAAATGTAGGAGCAAAAATCGAAACTAAATTCTTAAATGTAAAAGAAGATTTAAATGATGAAGTTGCTACAGAAGAAACTCCAGTAGTTGAAGAAGCTTCAGCTGTAGAGACTACTACAGAAGAAAATAAAGCTGAATAATTTTAATAAAAGAAGGTGTTTGTAGAAAATACAAAATAAGCCTTCTTTTTTATTTGCAATTAAACATTGACAATTTTAAACAGTATTATTATAATCATAATTGGTAAAATAAAGATAATTACGATAAAGCTTTAAAGAAAGGAAATGAATCTTATGATTAATGAAAAGATGTATGAAATTATGAAAAACGGAAGAGGTTTTATTGCTGCATTGGACCAAAGTGGTGGAAGTAGTAAAAAAACTTTAAAATTATATGGAATAAATGAAGATGAGTACTCAACAGAGGAAGAAATGTTTAATTTGATCCATGAAATGAGGAAAAGAGTAATAACAAGCAAAGTATTTAATAATGAACATATTCTAGGCACAATTCTTTTTGAAAAAACTATGATGTCAGAAGTAGATGGAAAATTTACAGCTGATTATCTTTGGGAAGAAAAAGGAATAGTATCATTCTTAAAAGTAGATAAAGGTTTGGAAGAAGAGAATAATGGCGTAAAATTAATGAAACCAATACCAATGTTAAAAGAAGAATTAGACGAAGCTAATAAAAAACACATTTTTGGAACAAAAATGAGATCTGTAATTTATGAAGCAAATGAAGAAGGAATAAAACAAATTGTAGACCAACAATTTGAGTTTGCAAAAATAATATGTGATAATGGATTAGTTCCAATAATAGAGCCTGAAGTAGATATTCATTCTACAGAGAAAGAACTTTGTGAAAAAATATTAAAAGATGAAATTATTAAGCATCTAGAAAAATGGAATTCAGAAGATAAGATAATGTTCAAATTTACAATTCCAACAGCAGCAAATCATTATTTAGATTTATATAATTATGATGCTGTTGTAAGAATAGTAGCATTATCAGGCGGATATGAAATTGATAAAGCATGTGAGTTACTTGCCCAAAATGATAAGATGATTGCAAGCTTCTCAAGAGCATTGTTACAAGATTTAAACGTAAAACAAACACAAGAAGAATTTGATGAAGCTTTAAATTCTGCAATAGAAAAAATATATAATGCTTCTATAAACTAAAAAAGAACCTTTGGAAAGCTCTCCAAAGGTTCTTTTTATATATTAAGAATTAGTTGTCTTTGCTAATTTGAGCAAATTTTTTAAGTTTTTCATATGCTAGATAATTAATACTTCCTGCTGGAAATTTACCATTTGAATCCTTTCTTCCAGCTGGTACTCCGGTAAGTAACTCAATTCCTTCTTCGATTGTTGAAATTGCGTAAATATGAAATAAATTGTTTTTTACAGCCTCAACAACTTCATCTGATAAATTTAAATTCTTTTCATTTAGAGCAGGTATCATAACACCATGAGAACCATCTAATCCGCGTAGTTTACATATTTTGAAAAATCCTTCGATTTTTTCGTTTACACCACCAATTGGTTGTATTTCACCTTTTTGGTTAACTGATCCAGTAACAGCGATTGATTGATTAATTGGTATTCCAGATAGACTAGAAAGTATAGCATACAATTCCGTACTTGAAGCACTATCGCCATCTACGCCATTATATAATTGTTCAAAACATAAACTTGCTGTTAATGAAAGAGGCATATCTTGTGCAAATAAATCACCTAAATATCCATTCAGAATTAATACACCTTTTGAGTGAGATGAGCCAGATAATTCAACTTCTCTTTCGATATTTATGATTCCACTTTTACCAACATAAGTGCTAGCAGTGATTCTAGTAGGTAAACCAAAGGCATAATCGCCTATGCTAAGAACGGTAAGACCGTTGATTTGACCAACTTGATATCCAGAAGTATCAATTAGTAATGTATTATCTGTAATCATTTCAATATATTTTTCATTATATTTTTGAACTCTTTCTTCTCGCTCTTGCAAGGTCTTATTAATAATTTCAGCAGTAACTACTTTTTCTTTTGCCAATTTTGCCCAAGTACAAGCTTCGCCAACTATTTGAGTAAGTTCGCTAAAGCGTGTTGATAATTTTTCTTGATTATTGCATAACCTAGAAGCAAACTCAATAATCTTACTCATGGCAGATTTATCAAGTGGGGGAAGATCTTCTGTTTCACAGAAACCACTTATAACACGTGCAAGTTTATTAGAGTTTTCCAATGTCATAGGGGCGTCATCTTCAAATTCAACTTTAATCTTGAATAATTTTCTAAAATCGTAATCAACTGATAATAGAGTTTGGTAGATGTTTTCGTTACCTATTAAAATTACTTTTAAATCCAATGGAATAGGCTCAGGCTTTAAAGAAACCATAACCATTGAAGAACGTTGTTCTACTAGATTATCAATTCCTAATTGTTTTGTTCTTAAAACTTTTTTTAACGTTTCATAGCATAAACTATTTGATACTAAATCTGCAGCTTGGAATATAATATATCCACCATTTGCAATATGCAATAGTCCAGGTTTTAGCATCGTATAATCAGTTTTTAAACTTCCATAATAATTCTCGTATTCTAGTTTTCCAAATATATTAGGATATGAATAATTTGAATCCATTATTACAGGAGCGCCTTCTGTAGCACTGTTATCAACAAATAAATTAACTCTATAGTTTAGCCAAGGTTTAGGGCTTTCAATTTTAGGACCCTGCATAGAATTTTTATTATCCTTTTCATCAGGAGCTAAAAATGCGTCTATATTCTTTAAAATATCTTTTTTGATATCATCTAAAAATTTTGTTATTTTTCTATTTCTTTTAAAATTAGATTTTATATAATTTATATGAGCATTAATTGTAAGTAAAGCTACATTTGATTGCCATTCATTAACTTTCTTTTCTGATTCTTGCTGTATAGATTTGATCTCACTAATAGCATCCATTACATGTTGTTGAACGATAGAAGATTTATCTTCATACTCTTGTTTTACATTATCATCTAATTTTTCAAACTCTTCTTGCTCAATAGTTTTTCCGTTAACAACAGGCATCATATAGATTCCATTATTAGCAGATTTTACTTGAAAACCATACTTAGCAGATTTCTCATTTAATTTTGTCATTAAAGCAGTACGTTTATCTTCGTATTCTTGCTTAATAAGAACTTTTTCTTTTTCAAAATCTTCATTATTAAAAGTTTGTTTAATATCTGTTTTGATATCTTTGATAAATCTGTCCATAGTATCTCTAAAAACTTTACCTTGTCCAGCGGCTAAATTTAAAGCTATTGGCTCGTTTGGATTATCAAAGTTATATATATAGCACCAATCTTGTGGAACCTTTTTCTTTTTAGAAATAGTATCCAAATAGTTTTTAGTGTACATAGTTTTGCCAACACCTGTAGGCCCTTCAAGATATAAGTTATATCCATTAATGTCAACATTTAATCCAAACTCTAAAGCTTTTATTCCTCTATCTTGACCAATACCGCCTCTAATAGGTTCTAAATCAGAAGTGGTTTCAAAATTGAAAATATTTGGGTTACAAGTTGTTTTTAATTTTTTGTATGAAAGTTCATTTTTATTTTTCATTTGTAAATTCCTCCTTATTTATCTATTTAATTTTAAAGTCATTAAAATTGCATCATCAATATTATTATAATATTTTTTTCTAAGACCGACCTGCTTAAAATTATACTTTTTATATAAATTAATTGCAATAGAATTCTCGCTATTTACTTCTAAATTTATACATGACAAATTTTTACAAAAAGATATAATGTATTCAAGCATTGCAGATGCAATTCCATAATGTCGGCAATCTTTTCTAGTAACTATGTTCATCAATTCTGCTTCATCGCATATTTTTTTTATTCCTGTAAAACCTACAATTTCGTTATTATATTTAGCAACAAAAATAGTAGAAAGCTGAGAATGCGATTCTTCTAGCAAAGTTTCATAACTCCAGAAATTATCAAAAGAATCTAAAAGAATATTTTGAATGCTTTCTAAGTCATTTATGCTCATTACAGATATTTCTATTTTATTTTTCTCCATCTAAATTCCTTTCTGCTTGTGACTTTCTTAAATAAATAGGAGAGATAGAATTAGAGTCTCCATAAAATCCATTAAGATATTTAGAATAAGCACATCTTGCTAAAGAAATGCTAGATTGTAAATTTTGAGTAGAAAAATGTATGTTTTTATTTTGAAAATTGTTAATGATAATATCTTTGTAAGCAATGCTTCCGTCACCAACGAAATATATGTTTTCTTGAGATGAAGCAAGAAAATTATTATAAATATTTAATGCATTACCAATATTATCTGCAAAATCTTTTATTTCAGTCGAATAAATATAATTTTTGTTTGAAAAAATTGCAGAATATAAATTGTTATTTTTAGCATCTATAATAGGGATAATATATCCGTTTTCTTCAATATTATAAGCCAAACTTTCTAATGAAGTAACTCCAACAACAGGAATTCCTTTTACATCTGCAAAGGCTTTTACTGTTGCAACTCCGATTCTTATTCCAGTAAAAGAACCAGGGCCTACACAGCATGCTAGCAAATCAATATTATCTAAAGAAAAATTTACTTCTTTAAACATTTCATCAATAAGTGGCATTAATTTTTGAGAGTGAGTCTTTTCATCGGAGTTATTTTTAACAGCAATAATGTTAAATGTTGAGTTATTAGCTTCTACAATTGATATTGAACAATTTTTAGAAGATGTATCTATAGATAAAATTTTCATTATAAAAATCCTTTCTTATTTTGATTCGATTTTTAAAATCCTGTAATCAGGGTTTTCGTTAGATCTTGAAAAAGATATTTTAGTGTAGGGAATATCCAAAATAGGTTCTATCAATTGCCCCCATTCAAATATGCATGCACCATTATTTAAGTATTCTTCACCACCCATGGCAAAGAACTCATCTATATCAGATAATCTATATAAATCGAAATGGTATATATTAAAATTATGAGTGTTATATTCATTTACTATTGTAAAAGTAGGGCTAGAGATTTCATCTTCTAAGTTGTAATGCTTTAAAATTCCTTCTGTAAATTTGGTTTTTCCGTGAGCCCAAATCTCCAGTTAATATTATAACTGAATTTTTATTTAAATTATTAGCAAATTTGTCTGCAAAATTTATTGTGTCTTGTTCATTTTTTGATATAAATTCATACATTATAAAAACTCCTTTTAGCATAAATAAATCAAACATATTTTATAATAATATCACGAAATTTGCAAGCTAGATATTTGTTATATTTTCTTGATTTTGTAGAGTTTGTGTTATAAAATAGAAATAAATAAAATTTGAAAGAAGATAACAATGGTTGAAAATATTAAAGTAATAAAAAGAGATGGAAAAAAAGTCGATTTTGATGGCACAAAAATTGCATTGGCAATAAAAAAAGGTTTTGATAGTATAAATGAGGAGAGCAATAAAAAATACACTGAAAATGATGTAAATAAAGTTTATAATTTAGTTATAAATCAAATTATGACTTTAGAATTGGATAAGATAAAGATAGAAGAGATACAGGATATGATAGAAGAAAAGCTAAGAGAAGAAAATTATTTGGACGTCTTTAAATCATTTTCTGAGTATAGAGAGAGAAGAGCACAATCTAGAAGAATTTTTTTGGAAGAGAAGAAGCAGCATAAATTCTTGAAAGCTTTAGAGGATTTAACATTAAAAACTTCTTCAAATGAAAATGAGAATAATACTCCATTAGAGTTAATGGTAGATTATGGAAGTACTGTTTCAAGGGAGTTTGCCAAGGCTTATATAGTAAAGAAAAAAGTAGCGGAGCTACAAGAATCAGGAGAAATACATATACATGATTTGAATTTTATGCCATTGGGAACAACTACAACTTCTCAAATAAATTTGTTATCGCTTTTTGATGAAGGCTTTAAAACAAAAAATATTTGCATAAGAGAACCACAAAATATAATGTCATATTCTGCATTAGCAGTAATAGCAATAACATTAAACCAAAAAGAACAGCATGGATGCCAATCTATTCCAGCATTTGATTATTATATGGCGCCAGGAGTATTAAAGACATTTAAAAAGCAATTTCAAGAAACAATAAATGATATTTTAGCGTATACTGATTTAGATAAATTTGCTGCTATAAACGGAATAGAAAGAGAAATTGAAAGGCTAGAAACAATAAAGTTTGACATAGCAATTTTCGACAAATACTCAAGAGACTCAGAACAGTTAAAGAGAGTATTTAGAATTGCTTATGAATCAACACTAAGAAAATTGGAAAAAACTGTTGTACAAGCAGTTGAAGCATTTGTACATAATATAAATACAATAGATTCAAGAGGAATGAAATCAAAATTATATCCGAGCATTAATATCGGAACAGATATTTCGCCAGAAGGCAGGTTGATTACAAAGAAGATATTGGATGCAATAGATTATGATTTAACTTCACCAGTTGTAATATTTAAAGTAAAAGAGGGTATAAATTTTAATACAGAAGATCCAAATTATGATTTGTATAAAAAAGCAATAGATATATCTAGCAGAAGATTGTATCCGAATTTTAGTTTTTTAGATTCAACGTATAATAAAAAATTTTATATGACTAATAATCCCGATAGAGAAGTTGCATATAACACAATGAATTTGAGAGTAATGGATAATGTAATAGATGATGATAGAGCAATAGCGTCTAAAAGGGGAATTATATCATATACAACAATTAATTTACCTAGAATAGGAATAAAAAACAGTAACAATAAATCGGATAATTATGAAAGTTTTTTCAATGAGCTAGAAGAAAAAATGGATATAGTAAAAGACCAATTATTGGACAGGTTTGAAAAGCAGGGAAATAAAAAAGTTTATGAATTTCCTTTTTTAATAGGTGAAGGAATTCTATTGGATGGTGAAAAAGCGAAACCAGAGGACAAGATTAGAAAGGTAATAAAACAAAGTAGTATGGGAATTGGTTTTTTAGGGTTAGAAGAATGTTTAATTGCTTTAACTGGATATACCCGTACACAAAATAAACAAACAAAAAAGCTAGGACTAAAAATAATTGATTTTATGAGAAATAAAGTTAATGAGTATAGTAATAAATATAACCTTAATTTTGTATTAATTGGCGTGGATGATAAGAAAGTATCAGAAGAGTTTATGGCTTTAGATAAAGCAATATACGGAAAGCTAGAAAAGGTAACAGATAAGGAATTTTATACAGAGTCTTTTTATATTCCAGAAGGAGAGAAATTAGAAGAAAAAATAGAAATAGAAGCACCTTATCATGAACTTACAAATGGAGGACATATAATAAATCTAAGACTAAAAGAAAAATCTCCAGAAGCGGTAGAAACGATATTAAAAAGGTTAAAAGAAAAAAATGTGGGGTATGCTAGCGTAAACTAAGTTTCTGGAGGAGCGCAATCGAAAGGAGAAGGTGAAGTGAATAAAACTAAAAGGAAAATATTTAATACTGCAGTTAAATTATTTGCAGAAAAAGGATATGATAATGCTAGCACAGAAGAGATAACAGCTATGGCAGGCGTTGCCAAAGGCTCTTTATACTACCATTTCCCAAAAAAGGAAGATATATTTGATACGATGCTCAAAGAGGGAATGGATTTATTAAAAAATAGTGTAGAGATTAAAACAAAAAAATGCAATACGGCATTAGAAAAAGTAAAAGCAGTAATTTTAATTGAAATAAAAGTAATGTTTAAATATGAAGATTTTGTAAATGTGGTGCTTTCTCAGATATGGGGTTCAGAGAAAAGAAGCCAGAAATGTAAATGTGCTGTTTTTGAATATATAAAAATTCTGGAAGGAATTGTGCAAGAAGGAATAGACAATGGAGAATTTTATGAAAGTGATGTTGAAGCAACGGCATCTGCTATATTTGGAGTTACGGTTTCTAGCTTATTATATAGATTAAAGAAAAATAGAGAAGTAGATGTGGAGAGCGTTTACAAAGGATTTATAGATAGTGTAACAAGAACATTAAGTAAAAACGCATAAAATTTTTGTACTGACCTCCCAAATTAAAGACAATTGATAAGAAATATGTTATAAAAAATGTATAACCAAAAGGGGAGACAGAAATGAAAAACAAAGATATAATTGAATCTAACAATATTAAAGAGATAATTTATAACTCGGCTAAAATATATAAGGACAATGTTGCGTTTACAATTAAACATCAGAATGAAAAAGAAATAAAATATCAGGATATTACATATAAAGAATTATTAGATGATATAAATGCATTAGGAACAGCAATGTATTTGAAAGGCGCAAAAAATAAAAGAGTAGCGATAATAGGAAAAAATAGATATGAATGGATAGTTACTCATTTAGCTAATCTACTTGGAGGAATAGTATCTATACCATTGGATAAGGATTTACAGTTAGAGGAACTGGAAAATTCTTTAATAAGAAGCAAAGCAGACTACATCGTTTTTGATGAAAAAATAGTAGATAGAATTGAAGAAATAAAGAAAAATAATAAAACAAATTTGAAAGACTACATATGCATGTCAAATATTAGTGGATATGAAACAGTATCTAATTTGATAAATGAAGGGAAAAAGCAAATTAGAAATAATAATGAATATGTAAATTTTGAAATTAAGAATAATGAGATGAATATATTACTGTTTACATCAGGTACTACTTCAAAATCAAAAGCTGTAATGTTGTCTCAAAGAAATATTGCTTCAAATGTATATGCTTTACAAACTTGTGAAGACATAAGACCTACTGATGTAAATATTGCTTTTTTACCATTTCATCACATATTTGGCTCAACATGTATGCTTGTAATGCTTGCATGTGGAGCGAAGACAGTATTCCCAGATGGATTAAGATATATAAAGAAAAATTTGAATGAGTATAAAGTATCGGTGTTTGTTGGAGTGCCGATTTTAGTTGAAGCAATTTATAAAACTATAATGAAAGAAATAGATAAAACAGGAAAAACAGAGATTATTAATAGTGCACTGAAAATAAGTAAGGTATTTAAAAAAATTCATATAGATGTTAGAAGAAAATTATTTAAACAAATAATAGATGCTTTAGGAGGAAAATTAAGATTTATTATTTCTGGAGGAGCTCCTGCTGATCCATTAATTTCAAAAGGGTTTAATGATTTTGGAATTAAAACGGTTCAAGGGTATGGACTAACTGAAACATCACCTGTAATTGCAGCAGAAGATGATAAACACATGAAAAATGGCTCAATTGGAATTCCTATGAAAAATGTTGAACTAGAAATAGTAAACAAAGATGAAAATGACATTGGAGAGATAAGAGTTAAAGGCCCTAATGTTATGCTGGGCTATTATGAAATGCAAGAAGAAACAAATAAAGTTTTAAAAGATGGCTGGTTTTATACAGGAGATTTAGGATATAAAGATGAAGAGGGATATCTTTATATTACTGGAAGAAATAAAAACATGATTGTATTAAAAAATGGTAAGAAAGTATTTCCGGAGGAAATTGAAACCATATTAAATAGACAAGAATTAGTTTTAGAATCAATGGTATTTGGATTACCTGAAAAAGATGATAAAAACGATGTTAAATTAGCAGTGAAGATAGTATATGATAAAGAAATTGTATCAGAGAAATATCCTGGTAAAACAGAAAAAGAATTATACAAGATTATATGGGAACAAATAAAAGAATTAAATAAAACATTTCCTAAATATAAACATATTCAAAAAATGTTTTTAAGCAGTGAAGAGTTGATTAAAACATCAACGAAAAAAGTTAAAAGACAGGAAGAATTAAAAAATATTATCAAATAATAGAATTGCAAAAAGCAAATTAGAACTAATAATTATTAATAGATATTTTACTAACTAGGGTAGGTGTGTGATAGTAAAAACTATCGCATAGCTACCCTTAAACTATTTATGAACAGCTGAGGACATATTTAAAAAATTAAAAAATAAATTTTAATATAAGGGAGAATTTTTATAAGAAAGCAGATGTATATATAGTATAGGGAGAGTGAGTTGATATGAGTGAAACTTTCAAAATCAATATATACTTCGATGAAAAAGGTGAAGAGTTAGAAGGATTAATAAAATACTTAATAATTAATATCTTAAAAAAAGATATTTTTGAGCGTTAAAATTTTGTCTTAAATAAGATATAATAAAACTTAAATTAAAATTGTTTTTATCAAGCATAGAAGGGAGGAACAATGCTTAAACAAATAGAAAAAACAATATACAAGGTAGCAATTTATATAAGACTATCAAAAGAAGATGTAGATAGAGGATATGATGAAAGTGAAAGTATAAAAAATCAAAGAACATTACTAACAGAATATGTTCAAAAACTAGGATGGAAGTACCAATTAATAGATACATATATAGACCAAGGTTTTACTGGAACAAATTTTAATAGACCAGATTTTCAAAGAATGATAAGAGATATAGAAAACGGAAAAATTAATATGGTTGTAACAAAAGATTTATCCCGTTTAGGTCGTGATTATATAGAAACAGGAGAATATATAGAAAAATGGTTTCCGGAAAATAATGTAAGATATGTTTCAGTAACAGATGGAATAGATACTTTTGAAACATCAAATGGTAATAATGATATAGCCCCTTTCAAATCAATATTAAATGATATGTATTCTAAAGATTTATCTAAAAAAATTAGAACAGCACTTCACACTATGCAGAAACAGGGAAAATGGGTAGGTGGAAAAACACCACTTGGATACATAAAAGATTCAAATGACAAAAATAAGTTAATAATTTATGAACCAGAGGCAAAAATTGTAAGGACTATTTTTAATATGGCATCTAGAGGGAATCAAGTTGGGGCAATAAGAGATTACTTAAACAATAGCAATATTCCAACAGCAAATAAATCAAGATACAATAAAGAGACTTTTTGGGACAATAAAACAGTAAAAAACATATTAAAAAATAAAGCTTATATAGGCATAACTGTACAAAATAAAAGAAGTAGAATAAGTTATAAAAATAGAAAAATTAGACAAAATCCAAAAGAAAAATGGATAGTTGTAGAAAATACACATGAATCGATAATAGATAAAAAAGTATTTGATTCTGTTCAAAAAATGGTAATAGTTCAAAATTACAATAGAAATGAGAAGAAAAATATGTTTTTATTAGATGGTTTACTTTTTTGCTACGAATGCAAACACAAAATAGGAGTAAGAGGAAAAAAGAATGGTAATTACTATATGGTATGTAATAATTATCGCAGAAATTCAAAATTAAAACTTTGCACATCACATGGTTTTAGCTATTCTAATTTAGAAGATACAGTAATTAATTATATTAAAAATTTATTCAAAAAAATAGATAGTGAAAAAATAGAATTAGAAGTAAAAAAGGGAATGACTAAATATGATTATGGGAAAGTACTTCAAAAACTAGAAAACGAAATAAAATTGATAAATAACAATATTGACCAAATGTATGTAGACAAATTAAATAATAAAATAAGTGAAGAAATGTATGAGAGATTATTAAAAAAATTTAGAAATGAAATAAAGCAAAAAGAAAAAGAATACATAGAAATTAAACAGCAAAAAGAAGAAGCAAAACAAGATGATACGGAAAAAATAAAAAGTGTTGTACAAGATTTTATAAGTCTAAATAGACCAACATCAGAAATTGTGAAAGTAATTATTAATAGAATAGAGATACATCAAGATAAACAGGTAGATTTATATTTCAATTTTAAACAATTAAATAACTTAAAAGAAAAAATATAAGGCTAATTTAATATAAAATTAGTCAAAAATAAAAATCAAAACTGCCTATTTTTATATCAACCAGAAGGTATGGCTGTAGGTGTTGCATTTGCAGGTCTAATAATAGGAAATGCAGGAATAACAATAGCCGGAGCTTTAGCATTAGCCATAGGAATAGCAATACAAAATATTCCTGAAGGAGCAATAATATCAATGCCATTAAAAAGTGATGGAATGCCTAAAGGCAAAGCCTTCCTTCGAGGTGTATTGTCAGGAATTGTTGAACCAATAGGAGCAATAATTACAGTTCTTTTAACAGAAATTGTAGTTCCAATATTACCATATTTATTATCATACGCAGCTGGTGCAATGATGTATGTTGTAACATCAGAGCTTGTGCCGGAAATGAGAGAAGGTCCAAAAGCAAATATAGGGACAGTGGGATTAACATTAGGATTTATCATAATGATGATTTTAGATGTAGCATTAGGTTAGAAATTTATAAATAACTCTTTTGAATAAAAGCAAAAGAGTTATTTTGTATATACTAAGGATTGTGATATAATATAAAAGTAAAAAATATTTAGGAGAATGTAATGAAGTTAGAAAATATTAAGATAAGGCAAGATTTAAGCGAAGAGGAAATTGTTAAATATGCATGCAAGAAGAATAGAATTAATTTTAATAAGGCAAAGCAATATAAGATCTTAAAAAAATCAGTAGATGCTAGAAATAAAGATGATGTGCATTATATTTATTCAATTGAAATTAGCACATCAGAAGAAGCGGACAAGCCAGAAGAAAAAGAAATTATTAGACCTAAAGTAACAAATATTGAAGAGCCAGTTGTAATAGTTGGTGCTGGCCCTGCAGGGCTGTTTTGTGCAATATCATTAATTGAAAATGGAGTAAAGCCAATAATAGTAGAGCAAGGTAGAAAAGTAGAAGAAAGAATGAAAGATGTAGAAGAATTTATAAAAAATGGAAAGCTAAACCCACTATCTAATGTTCAATTTGGTGAAGGTGGAGCAGGAACATTTTCGGATGGCAAATTAACAACGAACTTGCATAATCCACTATGCAAAAAAGTAATAGAAACATTTATAAAATTTGGAGCACCAAGCGAAATAGGATATATTAATAAACCACATATAGGAACTGATAATCTTGTTAAAATATTGCAAAATATTAGAAATTATTTACTAGATAATGGTGCTGAAATTCTATTCCAAGAAAAAGTAAAAGATTTAGAAATTGAGGAAGGCAAAATAAAAGGAATAATTTGTGAAAGTGGCAAAAAAATTAAGGCAAATACAGTTGTACTAGCAATAGGGCACAGTGCAAGAGACATGTTTGAGACTTTGTATAATAAGAAAATTAATATGCAAAGGAAAAATTTTTCGGTAGGATTAAGAATAGAACAGAAGCAAGATATGCTAAATAAATCACAGTATGGAGAAAAAACAAAATTAAAACTTCCTCCTGCAGAATATAAATTAGCATATCACGGAAAAGAAAGAGATTGCTACACTTTTTGTATGTGCCCAGGTGGAAGTGTAATTGCATCTTCAAGTGAAGAAGGTACTATAGTAACAAATGGAATGAGTAAGTTTGCAAGAGACGGAGAAAATGCAAATAGTGCTATACTAGTAAATGTAACACCAAACGATTTCCATGGAGATTCGCCGTTAGAAGGAATGTATTTTCAAAAGGAATTAGAAGAGAAGGCTTTTAAACTGGGAGGAGAAAACTATTATGCTCCAATACAAAAAGTAGGAGATTTTTTTAATGATAGAAAATCTACCAAGATAGGCAAAGTTAAACCAACATATTTACCAGGTGTTACACTTTCTAATTTGCAAGAAATTTTACCTGATTTTGTAACTGCAACTTTAAAGGAAGCATTGGTTTATTTTGATAGAAAAATTAAAGGCTTTGCAGATGAAGATAACATTTTAACAGGAGTGGAAACAAGAAGTTCTTCACCAGTAACAATATTAAGAAATCCAGAAACATTGATGGCTAATGTAGAAGGAATTTATCCATGCGGGGAAGGTGCTGGGTATGCAGGAGGAATAACATCTGCTGCTGTAGACGGAATTAAATGTGCAGAAAATATTTTAAAAAGGTTGACTAACGAACAACAAAATAATAAAATATAGGCTATAAATAATAAAAAATGTTGATTAATACTAAAAAAAGTAGTAATATATATGCAAAAAGAGCATATAGCACAGATGGGAAAGGACGTAAAATATGATTTATACAGAACAAGAAAATTTAAACAACGATTTAGTAAAGATAAAAGTTATTGGTGTAGGTGGAGCTGGAAATAATGCAGTAAATAGAATGATTGATGAAGGAATACAAAATGTACAATTTATTGCAATAAATACAGAAGAACAAGCTTTAACACAATCAAAGGCTGATACCCAACTTCATATAGGAAAAAATACTACAAAAGGACTAGGAGCAGGTTCAAACCCTTTATTAGGCGAAATGGCAGCAAGAGAAGATGAGGAAAATATAAAGAAATTGTTGCTAGGAGCAGATATGGTATTTGTTACAGCCGGAATGGGTGGAGGAACAGGAACTGGTGCTGCACCTGTAGTATGTGAATTAGCTAAAAATATGGGAATATTAACAGTTGGAATAGTTACTAAACCATTTGTGTTTGAAGGAAAAAGAAGAAGAGAAAATGCAGAAAACGGAATTGCAAGAATGAAAAAAAACGTTGATGCATTAATAGTAGTAGAAAACAGCAACCTAATAAAAACTGTATCAAAAGGAACTACAATGGTAGACGCATTTAGAGAAGCGGATGGAGTTTTGAAAAAGGGTGTTCAAGGAATTACAGACTTAATTACAATACCAGGTTTTATAAATATAGATTTTGCTGATGTTAAAACAATTATGAAAGATAGCGGTGTTGCACACATGGGAATTGGAATTGCAAGCGGTGACCAAAGAGCAATTGAAGCAGCAGAAAAAGCTATTGATAGCCCACTTTTATCAACATCAATAAATGGTGCAAAAGGATTAATTGTAAACGTTACTGGTGGAATTGATTTAGGCTTAAGCGAAGTAAGTACTGCAGTAGGACTTATAAAGGAATACTTAGATTCAGAAGCTAATATAATTTTTGGTACAATAGTAGACGAAAGTATTCAACATGATGCAATAATGGTAACAGTAATTGCAACTGGAATAGATGAAGAAGAAAACCAAAAAATAATTAAATATAATATATAGCAAAAAATCCGATAAGTTAAATTATCGGATTTTTTAAGTGCTTATTGTAACTCATTTTCTATATTTAGTAATCGATTATATTTGGCAACTCGGTCTGTTCTACAAGGGGCACCGGATTTTATATATTTACTATTAGTAGCTACCGCTAAATCTGCAATAGTTGTGTCTTCTGTTTCTCCGGAACGATGAGAGATAATAATTGTATATCCATTCTCCTTAGCAAAATTAATTACATCAAGTGTCTCAGTTAATGTTCCTATTTGATTTGGTTTTATTAAAATACTATTTGCAACATTTAAACCGATACCATTTTTTAATCTGCTAATATTTGTTACAAATAAGTCATCACCAACAAGTTTTATACTATTTCCTAGCTTTTCTGTAAGCTGTTTCCAAGCATTCCAATCTTCTTCAGATAAACCATCTTCAATTGATATAATCGGATAATTTTTACACAATTCTTCTAAATAGCTTATCATTTCTTCAGCCGATTTTAATTCTCCAGTTTTCCAGAATAAATATCCTTCTTTATTAGCCTTTTTTGCTTCATCAAACATTTCAGTGGCAGCTACATCTAAGGCAATTCCAACATCGACGCCAGGAATATATCCAGCTTTTCTGATACTGTCTACAATTAAATCTAAAGCCTCTTCGTTTGAAGATAAATTTGGTGCGAAGCCTCCCTCATCGCCAACAGCAGTGGAAAGCTTTTTAGAGTTTAATAAGCTTTTTAAAGAATGATAAATTTCACTGCCCATCTCTAATCTCTTAGAAAAAGTGGAAGCATTGTAAGGAACAATCATAAATTCCTGAATACTTAAATTATTATCTGAATGTTTTCCACCATTTAATATATTCATCATAGGCGTAGGCAATTGATTTCCCTGAATTCCACCAATGTACGAGTATAAAGAAGTGCCTAAAGAATTGCTAGCTGCTATACAGCATGCTAAAGAAACACCTAATATTGTATTTGCACCTAAATTGTTTTTATTATCGGTTCCGTCCAATTTAATTAGTAATTCATCAATTTTTCTCTGTTCATATACATTGAAACCAACTAATTTTCTTGCAATTTTTTTAATGTTTTCTACAGGAGTTAAAACTCCTTTTCCACCATATCTGCTTGGATCGTTATCTCGAAGTTCACAAGCCTCAAAGCTTCCAGTAGATGCACCAGAAGGTACAATAGCTGTTCCACAAAAACCGCCATCAGTTACAACTTCAACTTGTATAGTGGGATTTCCTCTTGAATCTAAAACTTCTAAACCAGTTATAGAACTTATAGCTAAAAAATCTTTCATAAATAGTCCTCCAATCAAAATTTATTTATATTGTAACCCAAAATTAAAAAAACATTCCAGAGATTAATCTGGAATGCCTAATATTTTTTATTTTTCGTCTAAATCTTGTGTTATAGGAGTATGATCTTTTCCATAATACCAGATTAAACCTATAACTAATACACCTAAAACGCCGATAACTAACCATGTCCAAGCAGTTGCATTCATTCCCATAAATGTATCTTGAGCTGTAGATGTTCTTGTTGCAGTGTAGCCATTATTTGTAGTTCTTGCTTCAGCTGTATTTACCATATTTCCGGTTGCATTTTTTATAGTTGAAGCACCTTGTTCTACTGCAGTACCAGCATCTTTAACAACATTTTCAACAACGTTTGCAGCACCTTGTGTAACGTTTTTTACAGCCTGACCAGCTGTATTTAAATCACCATTTGTTGCAAGTACTTTTGAAAAAGAAAACAAGAGGGTTAAGGCGAAAAATGTACTAAAAGTTAAAAATACTTTTTTCATGTGAACCTCCTAAAAAAATATCATTATTATTATTAGACATAAAAATATAAAATATACAATAAAAAAATGGAAGAAAAAAATAAACCTTAATTTAATAAGGCTTATTTTGTAAATATATAAATTTTATTTTTTTAATTTAATTAATATGGCCATTCCTAATAATATTAAAACAACTCCAACTGCTATTAGTATAATATTTAAAACATTAGCAAAACCTAAATCTGATTCAGGAAGTGGAGATAAGTTGCTAACAGTTCCAACTGCAGTGTTCGATAAAGTTGAATTTGTAGTAGTATTTTCTGTAACTGAATTTTCTGCACTAGTATTTTGAGAGTTAGTTTCTAAATTCATATCAACTGAAGAAACAGCAAAAGCAGTATTATATACTCCTATAAAAATTAAAAAAGTAAGTATAACAGTATTTAGTAAATTTTTCAAATTATGATTCATTAAAATCAATCCTCTCTTGTTAAAAAATATATAAAATTAATTGCTTTATTAAAAACATTACGATATAATAATACACAAAATAACATAAAAAGTCTAGTGCTTTTTTTAAAAATATTATAGATGGAGGAAAAATTATGAACAAAAAGATTATAATATCAGTTTTAGTAGTAATATTAATTATTTTAGCAATTTCAGTATATTTTATTACAAAAAAGGGTGGAAACTCAAATGAGAAACAAAATGTTCAAGAAGGTGCTCAAACAGAGCAAAAAGAAGAAAATAAGGAGGAAAAAAGTATGTATTCAAGTGGAAAACATCATGCTCAAATAGTAATAAAAAATTATGGAACAGTTTCGTTAGAATTGGATGCAGATATGGCGCCAATTACAGTGGAAAATTTTGCAAATTTAGTAAATGATGGATTTTATGATGGATTAACTTTTCATAGAATAATATCTGGATTCATGATTCAAGGTGGAGATCCTGAAGGAAATGGTTTAGGAGGAAGCGATAAAGAAATCAAAGGAGAATTTTTAGCTAATGGAGTAAAAAACACAATTTCTCATACTAGAGGAGTAATTTCTATGGCTAGAGCTCAAAGCTATAATAGTGCTAGTTCACAATTCTTTATAATGCATGAAGATGCACCATATTTAGATGGCTCTTATGCTGCATTTGGTCATGTAACAGAAGGAATTGAAATAGTAGATAAAATATGTGAAGATACAAAAGTAGAAGATTCAAATGGAACTGTATTAAAAGAAAATCAACCAGTAATTGAAAAAATTATAATGATTGATTAATTTATAAAAGGTGAATTATAATGTTCAAATTAGTATCAGATTATAAGCCCACTGGTGACCAGCCACAGGCAATAGAATATTTATCAAAGGGAATAGAAGAAGGCAAAAAATTCCAAACACTTCTAGGAGTAACCGGTTCTGGAAAAACTTTTACGATGGCCAATATAATACAAAAGGTACAACGTCCAACTTTGGTATTAGCACATAATAAAACATTAGCAGGTCAATTGTATTCAGAGTTTAAAGAATTTTTTCCAGAAAACAATGTGGAATACTTTGTTTCATATTATGATTATTATCAACCAGAAGCATATATACCATCATCAGATACGTATATAGAAAAAGATGCTTCTATAAATGATGAAATAGACAAGCTTCGTCACTCTGCAACATTATCTTTATTTGAAACAAGAGATGTTATAATTGTGGCGTCAGTTTCATGCATATATGGTTTGGGAGATCCAGTAGACTACCAAGAAATGATGCTATCATTGCGACCAAGAATGCAGAAATCAAGAGAAGATATAATGAAAAAACTAATAAGCATGCAATATACAAGGAATGAGATAGACTTTAAAAGAGGAACTTTTAGAGCAAAAGGTGATGTGCTTGAGATATATCCATCTTCAGAAAGTGAATCTGCAGTAAGAATAGAATTTTGGGGCGATGAAGTAGAAAAGATAAATGAAATAAATCCTTTAACAGGAAAGATAATAGGATTAAGAAAACATATATTAATTCCACCAGCTTCACAATATGTAACTAGCAAAGAGAAAATAGCTAAAGCGATTACAACAATAGAAGAAGAAATGAAGCAACAAGTAGAATACTTTAAATCACAAGGAAAACTTATTGAGGCACAAAGAATAGAAGAAAGAACAAATTTTGATATGGAAATGTTAAGGGAGACAGGCTTCTGTCAAGGAATAGAAAACTATTCTAGGCACATAAGCGGCAGACCAGCAGGGTCTCCGCCATATACATTATTTGATTATTTTCCAAAAGATTTCTTGTTATTAATAGACGAGTCACATGCTACAATTCCACAAGTGCGAGCTATGTACAATGGGGATAGAGCACGTAAAGAATCTTTAGTGAAATACGGATTTAGATTACCATCAGCGTTTGATAATAGACCATTGAAATTTGAGGAATTTGAGGAAAGAATAAATCAGGTTGTATTTGTAAGTGCGACTCCAGCTGATTATGAAAAAAAACATAGTAAAGGGAATGTGGTTGAGCAAATTATACGTCCCACAGGATTATTGGATCCGAAGATTGAGGTTAAACCTGTTGAAAACCAAATTGATGATTTAATAGAACAAATTAGGCAAAGAGTGGAGAAAAAAGAAAGAGTTCTTGTAACAACATTAACTAAAAAAATGGCAGAGGATTTGACAGCGTATTTATCTGGAATAGATATAAAGGTAAGATATATGCATTCAGACATTAAAGCATTAGAAAGAATGGAAATAATAAGAGATTTGCGTTTAGGAGAGTTTGATGTTTTAGTAGGAATTAACCTTTTAAGAGAAGGTTTGGATATACCAGAGGTTTCATTAGTAGCAATCTTAGATGCAGATAAAGAAGGATTTTTACGTTCAGAACGTTCGTTAATTCAAACTATAGGTCGTGCAGCTAGAAACACAGATGGAAAAGTAATTATGTATGCTGATGAGCTAACAGATAGTATGGAAAAAGCAATATCAGAAACAAATAGAAGACGTGAAATCCAAATGCAATATAATAAGCAGCATGGCATAACACCAAAAACAATACAGAAATCTGTAAGAGACACAATAAAAGCCAGCATAGTTGCAGAAGCTTCTGAAAAATATGAGTTGAATAAAGATTCAAGCATTGAAGATATAATTGCAAAATTAACAGATGAAATGGTTGAACATGCTCAGAAGATGGAATTTGAGGAAGCAGCAAGATTAAGAGATAAGATAAAAGAGTTAGAAAAGGAGATATAAAATGGAGTGGAATAAAGAATTTTTACAAAAACCAATGTGGGACAATGAGATATCTAATAGAGAGCAAAAGGAAAAGATTGCAAAAGAGATAGCTAAAATAGCCAATGATGGTGATGTGATTGGATTTGGATCTGGTTCTACATCTTATTTGGCAGCTATAGAAATAGAAAATAGAATTCAAAATGAAGGAATAAAAATAACTGCGATTCCTACATCATATGAAATAAAAATGCTATGCACATATTTAAATATACCAACTGCAACTTTAGAAGAAAAAAGACCAGATTGGTGCTTTGATGGAGCTGATGAAGTTGACAGCAATAATTGGCTTATAAAAGGAAGAGGAGCTGCCATGTTTAATGAAAAGTTAAATATAGCAGCATCTACAAAAAACTATATATTAGTTGATGATAGCAAGATTGTTAATAGATTAGGAGAAAAGTTTCCTATACCAGTTGAGTGCAATCCAAAAGCGATTAATTTAGTAAAAGAAGAATTATTTAAATTAGGAGCGAACGAGATAGAGCTTAGAAAAGCAGTAAAGAAAGATGGACCAGTTATTACAGAAAATGGAAATTTGATATTAGATGTAAGATTTAATGAAATAAAAGAAGACTTAGAAAGAAATATAAAAAATATTACAGGTGTAATAGAATCAGGATTATTTATAGGATATAATGTTCAAATTGTAAAATAGAGGAATAAAATATGAAGAAAATACTTTTTTCGGCTGTAACACTTGATGTTGGTGGAATTGAGACAGCATTAGTAACTTTATTAAATTGTTTAGTGAATAAGTATGAAATTACTCTTGTATTAGAGAAAAAGCAGGGGATTTTTCTTGATGAATTAGATTCAAGAATTAAAATAATAGAATATTCACCAAGCAATAATAAAATTGTTTTGATTAGAAAGTTCATTAATTTACTAAAACAATTGAAATTTAAAAATAAATATAAAAATAAATTTGATTTTGCATGTAGCTATGCAACATATTCAAATCCAGCGTCATTTGTTGCAAGGACTGCTTCGGAGAATAGTGTGTTATGGTGCCATATGGATTATTTATCACAATATGGTGGAGATAAGAAAAAAGTAAAACAATTTTTTGAGGAAAAACATTATAAGGAGTTTTCAAAATTAGTTTTTGTATCTGAAAAAAGTAAACAAACATTTTTGGAAGTCTTTCCAGAGATGGAAGATAAAGTAGAGTTTATAAATAATTTAATAGATTATAAAGAGATAGAAAGAAAAGCAGAAGAGAGCATACCAGAAGAGAATTTGTTTGAAAAGAAAAATGATGAAACAATCTTTTTAAATTATGGAAGACAGGAAGAATCACAAAAAAGATTATATAGAATAATAGAAGCTGCTGAGAAACTAAAAGAATTAGGAACAGAATTTAAGATAATATTCATAGGTGATGGGGCAGACAGTAATAATTATAAAAGACGAGTTCAAGAATTGGACTTGGAAGAAGAAATAATATTTTTGGGAAGAAAAAAGAATCCATTTCCATATGTTAAAAAATCTGATTGTGTGTTATTAACATCTGAATATGAGGGATCACCAGTTGTATTTACAGAAACTATGATATTAAATAAATCTATAATTACAACAGATGTAGCTGGTAGTGAACAAATAGAAGGAAAGTTTGGTTATGTAGTGGGAAAAGACGTAGATGCAATTGCAAATGCAATGCAATTATTTATTGAAAAAGGATTCAAAATTGAAAGAAAATTTGATGTAGAAAAGTATAATTGCGAAGCATTAGAAAAGATAAAAGATTTGATAGATTTGAAAGGCTAAATTATGGTGAAAATTAGTGTTATAGTTCCAATATATAATGTAGAGAAGCAATTATCAAGATGTTTGGAATCTATATTAAAACAAGAAGAGAATGACCTAGAAATTATATTAGTTAATGATGGAAGTCCAGATAATTCGGGTGAAATTGCAAAAGAATATGCAACTAGATACCCTGATAAAATATTATATTTTGAAAAAGAAAATGGTGGACTATCTGATGCTAGAAATTTTGGAATTAAACATTCAAGTGGAAAATATCTAGCATTTGTTGATTCAGATGATTATATAACAGAAAATTTATTTAAAGATTTAGAACCATATATGGAAGCAGATTATGATATGGTGAAATTTAAAATTTCTGTTATAAATGAAGATGGAAGTGTTATAAATAAGAATTATAGTCCGATTTTTGAAAATAAATCAGGAGAAGAAGCTTTTGATATTCTTTATAAATCAGATGTGATGACTGAAGTTGCATGGGGATATATATATAAACGAGAATTTTTTGTGAATAATAATTTTGAATTTGCGAAAGGACTTTATCACGAGGATTTTGGCTTGATTCCGCTAGTATTGATAAAGGCTAGTAAAGTAGCTTCAACAGATGTGTTTGGATACAATTATGTTCAAACTAAAACTAGCATAACTAGAGGTAATGAAGAATTAAGATATAGAAGAGCAGAAGATTTGCTGAAACATTACGACTACATGCTAGAAAAAATAAAAAAATATAATGTCTCAAAAATAACAAAACAGAACATTAAAATTTATTATACGAATTGTATAATACTTGAGTTAAATAATCTAAATGACGAAGAACAGAGAAGATATATAAAGCAAATACGAAAAAGAAAAATGGTAAATAACATAAAAGCTAGAAGTTTAAAGCAATTTATAAAAAAATTAATCTTAACGTGTAATATAAAATTATATTTAAAATTAAGATAGAAAAAGGAGAAACTCATGCCCAAGGTAAGTGTTGTGGTTCCAATATACAATGTGGAAAAATATATAAAAAAATGCCTGAATTCACTTGTGAATCAAACGCTGCAAGAAATACAAATAATATTTGTAAATGATGGATCTACAGATGAATCTGGTAATATTGCAAAAGAATATGCAAGCAAGTACCCTAATAAAATAATTTATTTAGAAAAAGAAAATGGTGGATTATCCGATGCCAGAAATTTTGGAATGAGATATGCAGAGGGAGAATATATTGCTTTTTTAGATTCAGATGATTATGTTGAAAATACTATGTATGAAGAGATGTATAATAAAGCACTCCAAGAGAATAGCGATTATGTGGAATGTGATTTTTTGTGGGAGTATCCTGGCAAAACAAAAAAAGATAAAAGAATTTCATATAATAATAAAAAAGAAATGCTTACAAATGTTAGGGTTGTAACATGGAATAAATTAATAAAAAGAGAAATATTAGAAAAAAATAATATCTCTTTTCCAAAAGGACTAAGATATGAGGATATTGAGTTTACTTATAAACTTATTCCATATTTAAATAAAACATCATATGTAAACAAAGAATTTGTACATTATGTTCAAAGAAATAATTCTATAGCAAATGTTCAAAATGAAAGAACTGCTGAAGTATTTACGATTTTTGATAATATTATAAAATACTATCAGGAAAAAAACTTTTATGAAGAATATAAGGAAGAATTAGAATATAGCTATTCTAGAATTTTATTATGCAGTTCATTAAAAAGAATATGCAAAATAAAAGATAGCAAAACTAGAAAAAAATTAATAAAAGAAACCTTTGAAAAACTATATCAACAATTTCCACTTTGGAAGGAAAATAAAATACTTAATAATAGAAGTGTAAAAAATATGTATATGAAATCTATTAATAAGTTTACTTACCCAATATATATAAAAGTGTTTCAACTTTTGTAAAGAAATGGAGAAAATATGGAATCAAATAATAGACTAAAAAAAGTAATTACTGTAAAAAATTTATTATGTCTTTTTATGATAATTTGTCCAATATTAGATGCATCAAGTTTTATATTTAGAAATTATTTTAATACAAGTTTATCAATTTCAACAATTTTAAGACCAATCATACCAATTATAGTTATAATATATTTGTTTTTTAAAGATAAAATAAAAATACCATTAATAATTTCAGGTATGCTATATGGAATATATGCAGTTATACACTTGTACATATTTAAAGGGCTTATCACAGAATCCTCATATGGCGGAATTACTAGAGAATTACAATATTTAGTAAATTATACATTTATGATAATAAATCTGTTTAATTATTTATATGTGTTTGTATTCAGAGAAAAAGATGAAATAAACAGAAAAAACAATATAGAAAAATTAAGAATGTCTATGTTGATTTCTTTTACAATATACATAGTATTAGTGTTTATTGCTATTTTGAGTGGAACTTCATCACATACATATTTAGAAGATAAGATGGGATATAAAGGATGGTTTGAATCGGGCAATAGTGTGGGTGCTATAATGCTACTAATGTTTTTTAATATATTACCATTAATTGGTAAAAACAATAATAAAGTAATAAGAATATGGGCTTTAATAGACCTTATATTATCAGGAATATATTTAACAACATTATTAGGCACTAGAGTTGGATTATTTGGATTTTTGCTTGTAATATTTATATATGCTGTTGTTTCTATTTTAATAAATACATATCACAATAAGAAAATTAGCAAGAAAATTGTTACAATTGCAGCTGGAATATTTTTGATTATGTCTATTGTAGTTGCATTATTTGGAAGTGTAACTCTTACAAGAAGAAAACTTTTAAATGAAAGAGAAGATTTGATATATGATGATCAAATAGGCGAAAGTGCACATGTTACAGGTGATATATTAAATATAGTAAAAGAGATAAACAACAATGAAATAGATGAAGATTACATGTCTAAGGAAACTCAACGAGCATTAATAGATTTATATAATTACAATAATGAACACAAAATCCCATATACTAATATGAGAACTTTACAATTTGTTTACCATACAGAACTAGTAAAGGAGCAAAAAGATATCGGATTAATATTGTTTGGAAATGGATATATGTCGCATTTTTATGAATTAATTTTTGAAATGGAAGTGCCAGCGTTTTTATGTAATTTTGGTATTTATGGCTTTATATTGTATTTTGTTCCATTTTTTATAATTACTGTTTATGGAGTTTATATAGGAATAAAATATATAAAAAGGATAAATATAAAATTTGCAATGAGCATATTATCACTATGCTTTGCAATAGTGGTATCATTTTTATCAGGTTATACATTCTTTAACTCGTCAGCTGCAACAACAATAACCATAATAGCAACAATAGTGATATTAGAGAGCATAAAAGTGAAAGGTGAAAATTAATGAAAAAGATAATATTTGGAATAACTAGTTTAACATTAGGTGGAGCGGAGAGAGTTTTAATAGACTTAGCAAACAAGCTAGTAGAAAAATTTGATATTACAATATTTATTTTATATTCTAATGGTGAGTTAGAAAAAGAGCTAGATGAAAGAATACATCTAAAATCTTTATATAATAAGAGATATAAAGATTTAAATAAAAAAGAGAAGATATTAATTCCGTTATCAGTTTTATTTAATAAAAGAAAAATATATAAAAATTATATAGATGATGATAATTATATTGCGCAAATTGCGTTCCTAGAAGGAGCGATAACAAGAATATTTAGTGTAAGATCAAAACACAGCACAAAGAAAATTGCTTGGATACATAATGATATATCAAAAGTATTTGGAAAGAGTATAAAGTCTAAAATAAAGAGAATTATAGATAGGAATGCTTATGAAAAATATGATGTATTAGCTTTTGTTAGTGTGGATAATTTGGACAAGTTTAATAAAGTTTATGATGATATGCTTTTACCACATGAAAAGGTAATTAAAAATTATATTAATTCAGAGAGAATAATAGCCTTATCCCAAAAAGAGAACGAAAAATTATTTAATAATGATGAAGTTAATATAGTTCAAGTATCAAGATTGGTTGAGCAAAAAGGGATAGAAAGACTTATAGACGTGCATACAAAATTAATAAAGGCAGGTTATAACCATCATATATACATTATTGGTGATGGACCACTAAAAGTAAGGCTAGAAGAGAAAATAAAAGAAAACAATGTTGGTAGTACATTTACATTGATGGGTGCAAAAGAAAATCCATATCCTTATATAAAAGATGCTGATGCTTTTGGCTTATTTTCATTTTTTGAGGGATATCCAATGGTGGTAGAAGAAGCTAAAATATTAAAAAAGTTTGTGGTAGTAACAAATACATCTGCTAGAGAAGTGTTATTCGACTATGCAAAAAATAGCTTAATTGTAAATAATGACGAAGAAGGAATTGAGCAAGGAATAAAATATATAATTGAGAACAAGAAAAAAATATTGGAAAAAAATAATGATTTTGTATATGCAAACAACAAAATTATTGATAAAATAGTGAAAGTAATTGAAGAGGAGACTGTTTAAAAATGAAAATATCAATACTAACATCAACTTATAATAGAGCACATCTTTTAGATAAGCTATATACTAGCATTTTGATAAATAAAAATGAATCAAATTGCGATATAGAATGGTTAATTATGGATGATGGCTCTAGTGATAATACTAAGATGATAGTTGAGAATTATATAAAAGAAAGAATAATTGATATTAAGTATTTTTATCAAGAAAATAAAGGCAAAATGGCTGCAATAAATGAGTTGGTAAAAAAATCTACAGGAGATTTAATTTTAGAATGTGATTCTGATGATTTCTTTACAACAAGAGCTTTTAAGATAATAGAGGAATCCTTAGAAAAATGCAAAGATATGGGAAATACATATGCTATGGTGTTCTTAAAATATGATCAAAACGGTAAAAATATGGGGAATAATTTTCCAGAGGATAATTATGAAAGCACGATGTTTAATTTGTATTTTAAGGAAGGAATTACAGGAGAAAAAGCGCTAGTTTTTAATGGTGTAATAAGAAGAAAATATAGTTACAAATTAGAAAATGGTGAAAAATTTGTAACAGAAGCAAGGTTGCACCACGAGATGGATTTGGAGTATAATATTAAATGCTTTAATGAACCAATAATGATTTGTGAATACAAGGAAGATGGATATTCAAAAAATATAAATAAACTTTTTTTGAATAATCCATATGGCTATTATCAATATTTTAAAGAAATATTTAATCAGGATATGAAAAATGTTACATTTAAAAAAAGATTGTATGTATATAAGCATTATATTCTTTTCTCAGTATTAACTGGACAGAAGCATCCAATAAAGAATGTAAAGGGTATCTTAAATAAAATAATGGTAATGGTGTTATACCTTCCAGGGAAGATAATGACAAATATAAAGTTGAAAAAATGAATTGATATTTAAAGTATTATATAATATAATTGTGAAAAAAAGAAAGGATCATAATGATGCAAAAGAGCAGTGAAGATAGAATCATAGTAGAGCATGTATATAAAACATTTAACATATATATGGACAAGGCAAATAGTTTAAAAGAAAAGATGCTATTTTGGAAAAGAAATAGAAAAGAAAAAAGAGAAGTATTAAAAGATATTAATATAACTATAAAAAATGGAGAAGCGGTAGGATTAATTGGAGTAAATGGAAGCGGAAAATCTACATTATTAAAATTAATGACTAAGATAATATACCCAAATCAAGGAAAAATAGAAACATATGGAAAATTAACTTCACTTCTTGAATTGGGGGCAGGATTTCATCCTGATTTTTCTGGTAGGGAAAATATATATTTTAATGCTTCTATTTTTGGGCTTACTAGAAAGCAAATAGATGAGAGATTAAATGATATTATAGAATTTTCTGAGTTGGGAGCTTATATAGATAACCCAGTAAGAACTTATTCATCAGGAATGTATATGAGACTAGCATTTGCCGTTGCAATTAATGTGGATGCAGATATTTTATTAGTAGATGAAGTTTTAGCCGTTGGAGACCAACACTTCCAAGAAAAGTGTATTGCTAAAATGAAAGAATTGAAAGAGCAAGGAAAAACAATGGTATTTGTTACACATAGTTTAGGTACTGTAAAGGATTTTTGCAATAGAGCTATATGGTTAAACCAAGGTGTAATAAAAATGGATGGGGATCCAGATTCAGTAATAAAAGAATATTTGAAAGAAACAAGATAAAATATATAGAAATGGAAGGAAAATATAGATGAAATTAGCAAAAGATTTATACAATTATAGAGAGTTACTAAAAACAAACATAAAAAAAGATGTTGGAGGAAAGTATAAAAATTCAGTTTTAGGAGTTTTATGGTCTTTTATAAATCCACTTTTACAAATAGCTGTATACGCTTTGGTTTTTCAGGTTATATTAAAGAGTGATATACCAAATTATACGGTATACCTATGTTGTGGATTAATTCCATGGCAATACTTTTCGGCAGTAGTACTAAGAGGAGCTGCTACAATAATAGATAATGGAAATATTATTAAAAAAGTATACTTTCCACGAGAAATATTACCTATATCAGTTGTTACAAGTGAAGGTGTTAATTTTCTAATATCTACAATAATCATATTAGGATTTGTAATATTTGGAGGAATAGGATTATCTTTTAATATATTTTGGTACTTTATTATTTTGGCTATACAATATGTTATTTCTATAGGATTTGCTTTTATAGTGTCAAGCTTAACAGTTTATTTTAGAGATTTATTGCATTTACTAGGAATAATGATTCAATTATTATTCTATGCCACACCAATTGTATATTCAATTTCATCAGTACCAGCTAATTTACAATGGATAGTAAAAATTAACCCTATGTCTTATTTGATAGAAGCTTATAGAAATATATTTTATAATAAAACAATGCCTGATTTTAAAGGCTTAGCAATTGCATTAGGAATGGGAATTGTATTATGCATAGCGGGATATTTTATATTCAAAAAATTAGAAAGAAGATTTGCTGAAGAATTGTAGAAAAGTAAAAGAAAATAAAAGAGGGAAAAGATGGATAATAATCAGATTATGATAGAAACTCTTGAAAAGGAGAATAAACTTTTAAAAGAGAATATTAAAAAAGTTCAAGAGAAAAATAAAGAAAAAATAGAGGAGAGTGCTAGACTTGCTGAAGAAAATAAGGCAATAAGAGAACAATTGGATTCTATTTTGCATTCAAGAACTTATAAGTTTGCAGAGAAACTAAGAAAAATAATAAAAAAATAAGGAGAGGTTATGCAAAAAAAGAAGATAGCTCTTATAATAGATACAGAAAATTGGGCTTTTGATAATATTGCTCATCAAGTAAAGAAAAATTTGGATTGTTATGATATAGATATAATTCCGGGAAGAATTTTTGAAGGTAATATGGCAAAATTATTTATATTTTGCCAGAATTACGATTTAATACATTTCATATGGAGAGGATATATATCTTTGTTTGATCGAGAAGAAATGTATTCATATATAGAATCGCTTGGTATGACAACAGAAGAATTTAAAGAGAAATTTATATATAATAAAAAAATAAGTTTTTCTGTTTGTGACGAGTTATATTTAGAGGGCGAAGAAAAATGGAGAACAGATAAAATTTTAGAATACACTGATAAATATTTTGTAACTTCTAAAAGATTGTGTGATATTTATAGTAAATTAAATAAAAAACCAATGATGATAATCCATGATGGTGTTGATTTAAATAACTATAAGCCACAAAATTTAGAAAGATTTGAGAATGTAACTAATATTAATGTGGGATGGGTTGGAAATAGCAAGTTTAAAGGCTCTGACAATGATTGTGACATGAAAGGTGTAGAAGGAGTAATAAAGCCTGCTATAAAAGAATTACAAGATGAAGGTTATAAAATAGAATTAAAATTAGCAGATAGAAATATTAAAATGATAGAGCAAAAGGACATGCCTAATTTTTATAATTCTTTGGAACTATATGTCTGTGCCTCAAAGGCAGAGGGAAGCCCACTTACTGTACTAGAAGCAATGGCAATGGGAATACCAGTAATATCAACTAATGTAGGAATTGTAGAAGAAGCATTTGGAGATTGCCAAAAGAACTATATTTTACAAGAGAGAAGCAAAGAGTGCCTAAAAGAAAAAATAAAATATTTGATTTCAAACAATTCGGAATTTAAAAAACTATCACAAGAAAATTTAGAAAGCATAAAAAAATGGGATTGGAAAATAATCTCAGAGCAGTATAAAGAATTTTTTGATAAAGTATTAAATGTGTAAAGGAAGGAAAATGAAAGACGATAAATATTTTTGGGATTATCAATTACAACCAGGTATGAAATTGAATAATGATTACTATAAAAGTCAAGATGCTGAACCATTAGTAACAATTGTAACATCGTTTTATAATGCTCAAGAATTTATGTGGCAAACAATAAATTGTGTGTTTAATCAAACTTTTCCATATTGGGAATGGATAATCGTAGATGATGGAAGCACACAAGAAGAAGCATTAGATTACCTAAAACAAGTTGAAAAAATGGATAATAGAATCAAAGTTTATCATAAAGAAAATGAAGGCTTGGCTAAGGGGCGAGATTATGCTATAAAACATTCAAAGACAAAGTACATACTACCGTTAGATGCAGATGATTTGATTGAACCAACTTATATAGAAACATTGTATTGGACAATGGAAAGTAATAAAGAAGCATCATGGGCGTTTACTAACTCTGTAGGATTTGGAAAATATATTTATTTGGTTGACCATAAATTTGACAGTGAAAAAATGAAGACAGAGAACCAAATAACTGCTACAGCATTAATAAGAAAAGATAAGATACTGAACCTAAGTGGATATGGAGTGGCAAAGAGGTATGTAAATGAAGATTGGCACTTATGGCTTAGAATGCTTGCAGAAGGCGATTATCCTGTTCAAGTTACGTATTACGGATTTTGGTATAGAAGAAGAATGCAAAGTTTACTTACAGAAGTAAATGATACCAAGAAAAAAGAAAATGAATTGAGGCTGAGGGATCTTAAAATTGAAGCAGATAAGATAACTAAAAGAGTTGAGCCTGTGATATATTCTGAAGAAAAAACAGAGGATTTACTGCAGTACAATGAATTGAATTTTGATAAAACCTTTCCGAAGGAAAACAAAGAAACAATATTGTATATATTGCCACAAATTGGCTGTGATGCAAAATTATATAAACAAATAAAAGAAAAAAACAATAAATTTAACATAATAGTAATAACATTAGAAAAAACAGAATATTCGGAATATGTGTATAGGCAAAAGTATGAAAAATTTGCAACAGTATTTAATTTAACAACTTTTTTACCATCTAAATATTATTTGGGATTTATAGAATATATAATAAAAACAAGAAATATAAATGAAATTTATATGGCAAAAAACAAATATAGTCAAATAATACAAGGAAAATTTAAAATAACGGATAACATTACATATAGGAATAGCAAATTTGTATATATACTTAAAATATTAGAATATAAATTAAACCATACTATTATAGTAAGGGCTATTAGGAAAGCGATAAGACTATTAAAAAGCTAATATGAAAGGAACGATTGTGTAGATGAAAATTTGGTTTTTAACAGGTGAATTTGCACCAGATTTTGGAGGCGGAATTGGAACATATGTAGAAAATTGCGCTAAAATGTTTGCTAAAGCTGGAGATGATGTAACAGTAATAGTAAGAAGCATTAATGGAAATAAATCAGAGAAAGCAAAAGAAGGTTACAGAATTGAAAGATTTCAACAAGGAGAAGGAGAAAACTATCAATACTTAGGATATGATAATGCATTGGCTTATCAATACTATGAAGTGATAATGAAGATGATTGATAAATATGGAAAACCTGATATTATAGAAATGCAGGAATATAATGCGTATGGACAATATATTATACAAAATAAATTGATGTTGAATGAAAAACTGAAAGATATTCCATTAGTTGTACATCTTCATACTCCAAGCTTTGAAACTTTAAAAATTAATCAATTTAATACGTATGAATTACCATTTTATTGGATTGGAGAGATGGAAAAATTTTGTATTAAAGGTGCAGATGCATTAGTATGTCCAAGCCAGTTTTTAGCAGATAAATTACAATATTTAGTAGATGAAAAAATTAAAGTAATAAATTTACCTTTTGACATAGATAAAGAAGAGCTAGAAAAATATGAAAAAGAGGATATCAAAAAACCTGAAAAGAAAACTATATTATATTTTGGAAGAACAGAGTATAGAAAAGGCGTTGTGCAAATGCTAAAAGGCGCTGAAAAATTATGGAAAAAAGGCTTAGACTTTAAGGTTAAAATTATTGGTGGAGATACAATACTAGAATCGAAAGGCACATATGTTGGAGAGGATCTAAAAAAGAAATATGCTAAGTATATAGAAAGTGGCAATTTAGAAATGATGAACCCAATACCACATTTAGATTTGATTCCTCATATCTTATCAGCTACAGCAGTAACGATTCCATCACTGTATGAAAACTTTCCTAATACATGTATATACTCAATGTGGCTAGGAAAGCCTGTACTAGTTTCAAGAAGCGGTGGACAGGCAGAAATGGTAAAGGATTCCGGAAAGAATGGATTGATTTTTGACTGGGAGAAAGATGGCGATTTTGAAGAAAAACTAGAACAATTATTAAATATGTCTGATGAAGACTTAAAACAAATGGGAGACAATGCAAAATCAAGAATTCATGACTTGTGCAATATGGAAGATAACTTAAAGATGAGAAGAGAATTCTTTAAAGATGTAATAAAAAATAAAAATAAACCTAAAGAGAAATTTCCATTTGTTGAAGAAATGCCTAAAGATGAATATATAAAGCAATATGATGAAGAGAAGGATTTATTGTCAGTGGTAATTCCATATTACAATTTAGGAAAAACTTTACCAGAAACAATAGAAAGTATTAAAGCCACTACTTATAAGAATTATGAAATAATAATAGTAAATGATGGAAGCACTGATGAAGAAAGTGTAAAGGTGTTAGAACAATATAAAGATGATGAAAAGGTAAGAGTAGTAAACATAGAGAACAAAGGATTAGCTAATGCAAGAAATGTAGGAGCAAAGGAAGCAAGAGGAGAGTTTGTAGCATTCCTAGATGCAGATGATAAGATTGATCCAACATTTTATGACAAGGCAATAAAAATATTACATCAATATAGTAATGTTTCATATGTTTATAGCTGGGTTCAATATTTTGAAGGAAGCACAGCGGTATGGCCAACTTTTAATGTTCATATACCATATTTATTATGTGCAAATATGCTTGCAGCCTTTGTAGTAATAAGAAAAAATGATTTCTTGAATTTTGGCCAAAATAGAATAAAAATGGAATATGGAATGGAAGATTATGATGGCTGGGTAAGCTTAGCAGAACACGGATGTTTAGGAGTGTCTATTCCAGAAAAACTTAATTTATATAGAATAAGAAAAGATTCAATGTCAAGGCAATTTAATAAAAAAATGAGAGTGTACTTATACCAGATATCTAGAGAAGGACATGAAAAATTATTTGAAAAATATTCTAAAGACATATATATGCTATTACTTACAAATGGACAACCTTATTATTGGAATAATCCTACTATGCCTGTATATATTCCTACAACTGGGGAAGTTCAACAACCAGATGAAAGAATATTAAAAATAGAAAGAATGCTTAATTCTTTACCAGGTAGAGCAGCGAGAAAAGTTTATAGAGGATTAAGAAAAATAAAGCATGGAGTACAGAATATTTTTAAATAAGAATATGGAAAGGAAAGAACAATGGAAAAAGATATAAAAGAAAAAATTATTAATATTTTTAAGCAACCGTTAATATATGTTTTATTGTTTTGCATATTTGTTCAAGTAAAAATTTATAATACAGTTCCAAATTATGTTATGACTTCTGATAGCTATACATATGCAGAGAAATATAATACAAGTATTTTACGAGGTCAAGTTAATGAATTAAGAACGCCTGTGTATCCATATTTTATTAAAGCGATTGGAAAGATTTCAGGACAAGAAAATTTATACAATAGTGTGGCAATGGCACAAAAAATACTATTTATAATTACTCTAATATTATTTTATTTTTGCTTGAAAAAAATAACTAAAAGTAATATAATCACATCGGTATTAACAATAGTATTTGGAATTTGTCCATTTATAGTATTGTGGAATATAATGATTTTAACAGAAGCAATTTCAATATTTGAAAGCATATTGCTAAGTTTTGTAACAATATTATACTTGGAAAAACCTAAAAAAAGTACTGCAATAATATTGGGCATTATAGTATTAGGTATGATTTTAACAAGACCGTCATTTATTTATTTATTACCAATATATTTCTTATTCTGGATATTAAGATTAATATTTAATAAAAAAGAAAAAGAGGTAATTGCAGGTATTATAAGCTGTGCTGTTTGTTCAGTTATATTACTGGGATATTGTGGATTGATGAAGATGCAATATGGGGAGTTTTCAATAACTGCAGTTTCATATATAAATAATACAATCACTGCAATAAACAGTAATTCATACAAACAATCAGGCAATGAAGAAATGATAAAGGTTGTAGATGAAATAAAGGGCGATAGAAGCGATGGTGAAATCTGTTGGACTGCATTAGATAAATTAAAAGAGCAGTATTCTGTTGAAGAAATAAAGAATTTTGCTAATACATCGCTAAAGAATGATAAAAATTATTTGAAATTTATCATATCAAAAACAGTACAATTAGGATCATCAAATATAGGTACCGCATCATATATACCAAATGATGTGTTTATAAATGAAAAATATGCTAATCAAATATATACTGAAATTGGAAATATAATTTTACCAATTAACTTTGCTATGGTATATATGATAGTAGGAATAGCTATAATTTATATTTTATATGATTTAGCTAAAAACAAAAATATAAATTGGTATTTAGCATTTTTTACGGTACTAATTGCTGCTAATATATTTACATTAATAGTAGGTGCACCTTTTGAGTCTCAAAGGCTTTTTGCTTCATCAATTGTGCAAGTCTTATTATTAATAGGATATGTTGTGGCTAAAGGAATATACAATAAAAAATAAATTAAGAAAGGATAAAAAGATGGAAAAGAAAAACGTAGTTATTATTGGTGCTGGTCCTGCAGGATTAACAATGGCTCATGAACTATTAAAAGAAAAAGGAAATGAGCAATATAATGTAACAGTGCTAGAAGAAACACAAGAAATTGGAGGAATTTCTAAAACAGTAAAATATAATGGAAATCGTATGGATATAGGAGGACATAGATTCTTCTCGAAAGATGAAAGAGTAATGAATTTCTGGCATGATTTAATGCCAGTACAAGGCAAAAATTCATTTGATGATGAAAAGCTAGGAAGAGTAAAACCTCTTGAAGAAGGTGGACCAGACCCTGAAAAAGAAGACGATGTAATGCTTATAAGACAAAGGGTTTCTAGAATTTATTATTTAAAGAAATTCTTTGATTATCCAATTAGTATGAAGATGCAAACTTTTAAGAATATGGGCTTTGGCCGTACAATGAAAGCTGGTTTTAGCTATTTAAAATCATTGATATTTAAAAGAGAAGAAAAATCATTAGAAGATTTTTACATCAACAGATTTGGTAAAGTACTTTATAGCATGTTCTTTGAAAAATATACTGAAAAGCTTTGGGGAAGACATCCAAGTGAAATATCTGCTGACTGGGGTGCTCAACGTGTAAAAGGAATATCTATTAAAGCAGTAATAAAAGATATGTTCCATAAAGCATTTGGCAAGAAAAATAGCGAAAATACAGAAACTTCTTTGATAGAACAATTTTGGTATCCAAAATATGGACCAGGGCATTTATGGGAGACTTTAGCTAATAAGGTTTCAAATGAAGGCGCATCAATATTAAAAGGATATACTGTTAAAAAATTGAACTTTAAAGATGGAAAAATAGTTTCTGCCGAATGTGAAACACCTGAAGGAATTAAAACAATAGAAGGAGATATATTTGTTTCTTCTATGCCAATGAATGATTTAGTAGCAGGATTTACAGGAATAGATGTACCAACAGAAATAAAAGATATAGCTAAAGGATTGCCTTTCAGAGACTTTATAACAGTTGGATTATTAGTAGACAAGCTAAACCTAGAAAACAAAACAGATATTAAAACTTTAGGAAATATAGTCCCAGATTGCTGGATTTATGTTCAAGAACCAGAAGTTAAAATGTGTAGAATTCAAATATTCAATAACTGGTCCCCATACTTGGTAAAAGATGCAGAAAACAAAGTATGGATTGGATTGGAATATACATGCAGTGAAGGCGATGAATACTGGAATATGTCTGATGAAGAATTTATTAACTTTGCAATAGATGAATTAGTTTCAATGAATATAATTAGCAAAGATCAAGTTGAAGATTCTCATCGTGAAAGAATTAAGAAAGCATATCCTGCATATTTCGACACATACAAAGATATCGATAAATTAATAGACTACGTAAATAATATAGATAATTTATACTGCGTAGGAAGAAATGGACAACACAGATATAACAACATGGATCACTCTATGGTAACAGCTATAGAAGCAGCTAAGAATATACGTAATGGAATAGCAGATAAGTCAAATATTTGGAATGTAAATACAGATAAAGAATATCATGAAGTAAAAAAAACAGAACAAAATTAATTGAAAAAAATCTACCTAGAAAATAATTTTTAGGTAGATATTTTTTGCAAAACTAGTAAAAAATAGCAAGAAAAAAATGACAAAATATGTTCCTTTTTTACAAGTTTCATGATACAATAAAGCGAGAATAAGACAAAAGGAGAGATACATATGAGAAGATATATAAAAGTAATAGCAATAATGTTAATATTACTATCTGTGGCAGGAGCTACTAGCAATGCAAATTACAAAACAAGAGATATAAGTTTGGAAAAAGTAGTGGCAGAAAATAAGATAATAGAAGATGGAACATATGTGATAAAATCTGCGGTAAATAACGATTATGTATTGGATGTAGTGGGAGCTTCGAAAGTAAGTGGGGGCAATGTTCAACTATATAAAAATGCTTCAGTAGACCAACAACGTTTTATAGTAAAATACTTAGATAATGGGTATTATACTATTACCGCTAAGCATTCAAGCAAAGTCTTAGATGTAGCAAATGGAGGAAAAACAGCAGGCACAAATGTATGGCAATGCACACCAAATAATTCAGATGCACAAAAATGGGTAATAAAGGATGCAGGAAATGGATATTATTATTTAATATCAAAATGTAATGGACTATATCTAGATGCAGCGAATGGAGTAGCAGCAAATGGTACAAATATACAAGTTTGCTATGGAAATAATTCAAATGCACAGAAATTTAAATTTGAAAAAGTACAAAGCAATAATGATTCTACAAGTAATACTCCAACAGGAACAAAAACAATAGAAGATGGAACATATGTAATAAAATCAGGAATAAATAATGGATATGTATTGGATGTATTAAATGGTTCAAATGTAAGTGGAGCCAATGTTCAATTATATAAAAATGCTTCTAAAAATCAACAACGTTTTGTAGTGAAATATTTAGGTAATGGGTATTATACTATTACAGCTAAGCATTCAAACAAGGTATTGGATGTGGCAAATGGAGGAAAAACGGCAGGTACGAATGTATGGCAATGTACACCAAATAATTCAGATGCACAAAAATGGATAATAAAGGATGCAGGAAATGGATATTATTATTTAATATCAAAATGTAATGGATTATATCTTGATGTAGCGAACGGAGTAGCAGCAAATGGTACAAATGTACAAGTTTGCTATGGAAATAATTCAAATGCACAGAAATTTAAATTTGAAAAATATTCAGAGCTAGCAGGAACAAAAACAATAGAAGATGGTACCTATCAGATAGAGTCTGGAATTAATAGTGGATATGTACTAGATGTAGCAGATGGTTCTAATATAAGTGGAGCTAATGTTCAATTATATTCAAAAAAGTCTGTTACAAGGCAACGTTTTACAGTTAAATATTTAGGCAATGGATATTACACAATAACAGCTGCCCATTCTTCTAAAGTTTTAGATGTAGCAAATGGGGGAAAAACGGCAGGTACGAATGTATGGCAATGCACACCAAATAATTCAGATGCACAAAAATGGATAATAAAAAATGCAGGTAATGGATATTATTATTTAATATCAAAATGTAATGGATTATATCTTGATGCAGCAAATGGAATAGCAGCAAATGGTACAAATATACAGGTTTGCTACGGAAATAACTCAAATGCACAAAAATTTAAATTTGTGAAACCAATAAATGTACTTGAAAGTCTGGACGAAAACAAATATCCTGGATACAAAGAAAAAATATCTGCACTTATGAATGCACATCCAAATTGGAATTTTGAATTTTTATATACAGGAATAAAATTCAGTGATGCAGTAGCTGGAGAATATCAAGTAAGAAAAAGAAATCTTGTTCCAACAGATTATGGTGGAGAATGGATTTCTGGAACAACATTATATGATACAGGATGGTATGGAGCATCTGAAAAGGCTATAGCATACTACATGGATCCACGTAATTTCTTAAATGATACAGATGTATTCCAATTCCAAGATGTTAATGAATACTTAGAAGGAGCTTGCACATTAGAAGGCTTAAAATCAAAGGTTGCTAATTCATTTTTAGCAGATTATGCAACAGATATTAATACAGCTTGCCTAAACCAAAATGTAAATCCATATTACATAATAGCTAGATTATTCCAAGAAAATGGAACAAATCCTAAGAGTGGAACGCATAAAATGAATGCAGGAAATGGTAAGTATTACTATAATCCATTTAACATAGGAGCTACAGGTGATTCTTTAACAGAAGTTTATAACAATGCGCTAGCCACAGCTAAGAGAAATGGCTGGGATACAATGGTAAAAGCTCTTGAAGGTGGAATTAAGATATGCAAAGAAAACTGGTTAAATAATTATCAAAATACATTGTATCAAAATAGATTTGATATAGATTCAACAAATGGAACATCATTATATACTCACCAATATATGCAAAATCTAATGGGAGCATATAGTGAAGCAAGAATACTAAGAAGCTCATATGCTAATACAGGGAAATTGGGATCTAATTTTACATTCCAAATACCTTTATATGAGGGAATGGATAAGGAACTTTCACCTATTCCTAAAAATAATCAAGAAAGCTATGCAATGAATGTAAAAACAACAGGTACATCAATCCGTATAAGAGAAGATGCTTCAACTGATTCAAAGATATTGAGAGAATTACCAAATGCTGGAACAGTGCTATTATCAGTAAAAAGAGGAATTAATTCTAATTGGCAACAAATTATTACAACAGATGGATTAATTGGATATGTATCTGGAACATATCTAGAACAAATTGATGATGTAAAGACATGCAACTATAAAGCAAAAGTAAAGACTAACGATGGAGATGGATGCAATGTAAGAATTGGTCCAAGTACTAGATTAGATAAGGTAACAGCACTTTCAGATGGTGTTGAAGTAACGGTTATAGATGATTCTACTTATAAAAATATAGATGGATATGATTGGAGCAGAGTAGTACTTTCTAGTGGAACACAGGTATTTATACCAAGTAGATACTTAACAAAAATAAACTAACCATATTTTAAGAGAGGTAAAAATGAAAAAAATAAATATAAATAAAATGTTTATAATATCAATAATATGTGCAATGATATTACTTGTATTTTCAAGTAATATCATTGCAACAAGCATGGTGGAATTTGATGATGAGATGGCAGATGAGCAGGCTAATGAAGAATTAAAACAACAGGAAAAAGAAGACCAAGAAAATGCGGGAAAATCTAGTAACAACTTTTTATCAGAATTATCTGTAGAAGGTTATAAAATAAGCCCAACTTTTGATAAGCAAACAATAAATTATAGTATAGATGGAGAAATAACGGCAAAGAAAATTAATATACAAGCTAAAACAGATGATGATAGAGCGACAGTTACTGGAACAGGTGAAGTAGAGTTACAAACTGGTGAAAATAATTTTAGAATAAGTGTAAAAGCAGAAAATGGAACTGAAAGAGCATATTTTATTAAAGTTATAAAGAAAATAGATAATGAGGAATTAAAACTTTCATCTTTAAAAATTAAAGCTGTTGATAAAGACGGAGAAAAGCAAGATGTAGGTTTAAATATAGATTTTTCTTCAGATATTTTTGCATATAGTTGCGAAGTTTCTTACACTATTACAAAAATAGAAGTAGAAGCTGTAGCTAATAAAACAAATTCTAAGATAACAATTGAAGATAATCCTGAAGAGTTAAAGGAAGGTCCAAATACAATAAGAATAAAAGTAACAGATGATGATGGCAATGAAACTATTTACAAAGTGCAAGTAAATAAACAGTATAGTTTGATGGCAAATGGAGCAATTGATAAGGAACCATACAACAAAAATATAGTAATCGGGATTATAGCTGTAGTACTTTTGGTAATGGTTATATTATTATTTGCCAAGAAAAGTAGAAAGAGAAAACATTAAATTTAAAAGTGAGGAATAATGTATGTGGGGAGATATCGCTATTGCATTCTTATTAGCATTTATAACAGCATTTGTAATAACACCGTATACAATAAGATTAGCTAGAAAAGTAGGTGCTGTAGACGTACCTAGTGACAGAAGAGTAAATAAAAAACCAATGCCAAGGCTGGGGCGGACTAGCAGTTATATCAGGCTTTTTAGTATCCATGATATATTTAATTATATCTATGGCAATAGAAGGGAAAATTAATTTTCTAGGAGATAATTTATATATAAAATTGATAGGCGTATTGCTAGGAATGATTATTCTTGGAATCACATGTTATATAGATGATGTGAAAGGAATAAAACCATTAACCAAGTTAGCAGGACAAACCCTAGCTGCTATTGTTGTTGTTCAGAGTGGGGTTCTTATAGATAATTTTACAATACCTTTTAAAGAAAATAGTATTGTGTTAAATGAAGTATTTAGCTATATCATAACTATAGGATGGATAGTTGGAATTACAAATGCGATAAATTTAATAGATGGACTTGATGGATTATCTTCAGGGATTACATTAATTTCGTGTATATCTCTATTAATAATTTTTGCATTAAATGAATCTCCTCTAATAGCTATAGTATTAATCACAGCATTAGCTGGTTCGATAGTTGGATTCTTACCATACAATTTTAATCCAGCGAAAACATTTATTGGGGACGTTGGTTCGAACTTTATGGGCTTTGCACTTTCAATAATATCAATATTAGGAGTAGCTAAAACTTATACAGCTATAGTCTTAATAGCTCCTATCATAGTACTTGCCTTGCCAATATTTGATACTTTGTGGGCAATTATTAGAAGAATAGTAAAAACAAAGTCAATAAAAGGTGTATTCAAAGCAGATAAGGGACATTTACATCATAGACTAATGGCAAAAGGATTTTCACAAAAACAATCAGTGCTAATCCTCTATGGAATAACTGCAATATTAGGTATGACAGCTGTAATACTTTTAGATAGCGGAATTTGGAAAGCAATATCATTTGCTTTACTTGTAGTTGCAATTATAGCAATAGGATATAAAGATATAAAACAACTAGGATTGTTTAATGATGAGGAAAACAATCAGGGCAAAGGAGAATAATATGAAGAAAATTACAATATTAGTACCTGCATACAATGAGGAAGAATCTTTACCTTTCTTATATGAGCGAGTTTCTAAAATTATGAATAAAATGGAAAACTATGAATTTGAGCTTCTTTTTGTTAATGATGGAAGCAAAGATAATACATTAAAAGAAATAAAGGAATTAAGAAGTAAAGATAATAGAGTTAGTTATGTGGATTTTTCTAGAAATTTTGGAAAAGAAATAGGAATGATTGCAGGTTTAGACTATGCAACAGGCGATTGTGTAATAATAATGGATGCAGATTTACAAGATCCGCCAGAGTTAATTCCAGAAATGATAGCTCTATGGGAAGAAGGATACGATGATGTATATGCCCAAAGAAAGTCTAGGAAAGGTGAAACATGGCTAAAGAAATTTACATCTAAAATGTATTATAAAGTGTTGCAAAGCTTAACAAAAGTGCCAATCCAAAAAGATACAGGAGATTTTAGATTACTAGATAGAAGATGCGTGAATGCATTAAAAAAGATGAGGGAAACAAGCAGATGCTCAAAGAGCATGTTTAGCTGGATTGGGTACAATAAAAAAGCTATTTATTATGATAGAGACCCACGAATAGCAGGAAAAACAAAATGGAATTATAAAAAATTAATAGATTTAGCAATAGATGGAATAACAGCTTTTACAACATCTCCACTTAGAATTTCTACATATCTTAGTATACCAACTTTTTTAGCTTTAGTAGTATATTTTATATATGTGATAATTAAATGCATAAGATTAAATGTTGCTATTCAAGCGTTTCAGGCTATTATCTTATTAATATTATTCTTCTCTGGAGTACAAATAATATTGATAGGAATCATGGGAGAATATTTAGGCAGAATATTCAACGAATCTAAAAACAGACCATTATATTTGGTAAATGAGTATAATGATAAAAGAGAAAATAATGATTAGAAAGGGTTATTTATAATATATGAGAGAGCAAAATATTATTAATCCTGAAGTAGAAGATGGGCTAGAAGAAACGCTTGAAATAAGCTTAAGACCACAATTTTTGAGAGAATATATAGGACAGAATAAAGTTAAAGAAAATATGAAGGTGTATATAGAGGCTGCAAAGAAAAGAAGGGAGCCTCTAGATCATGTTTTATTATATGGACCACCGGGCTTAGGAAAAACAACTTTGGCTAATATAATTGCAAATGAAATGCATTCAAACATAAAAGTTACATCTGGTCCAGCAATAACAAAACCTGGAGATATGGCAGCATTACTTACAGGATTATCAGAAAATGATATTTTATTTATAGACGAAATACACAGAATAAATAGAAATATAGAAGAAATATTATATCCAGCATTGGAAGATTATAAGTTAGATATAATAATAGGCAAAGGTCCAACTGCAAATACAATTAGAATAAATCTTCCTAAATTTACAATAGTTGGAGCTACTACAAAAGCTGGTTCTCTTACTACACCGTTAAGAGATAGATTTGGAATAGTGGAAAGGTTAGAATTATATAGTCTGGAAGATTTAAAAACAATAATTAAAAGAACAGCAGGGATTTTGAATGTTGGAATAGACAAAGAATCAATAGAAGAAATTGCAAGGAGGTCAAGAGGAACTCCTAGAATTGCAAATAGACTTGTAAAGAGAATCAGAGATTATGCTATTGTTGTAGGAGATGGAAAAATAGATATATCTATTGCAAAATTAGGATTGGATAAGCTTGAAATAGATAGCCTTGGACTGGACAAAATAGATAGAAAAATACTAGATGTAATGATTAATAAATATGAAGGAAAACCAATCGGAATAGAAACATTAGCTACTACTGTAGGGGAAGATATTGATACTATTGAGGATGTTTATGAACCTTATTTGATTCAAATAGGTTTTATAGCGAGAACTCCAAGAGGTAGAGTACCATTACCAGATGCATATGAACATATTGGGGCAGAGCATCAAATTAGAATTTAGATAGAGTCAACAAAAGGGGAAAAGTATGAAAATTAATTGGAATAAGAAAATTGTTATAGGATTATTGATAATATTATTGTTTTCTATATTTTTAGAAGGTGTTGTTTTTAATATTAATTCATTTAGGCTTATGAGTGGAGAATATCCATATAAGAAAATAGAAATATCTGATGATATTCTAGAAGGTTTAGAAAGCTTAGGTGACAATAGGTATAAGACAACAATGAATAATCCATTGATTCTAATAAAAAACGTAAACATTCAAACAGGCACTATAAAGCTAGATATATCAAGAGAGCATAAAAATGATCAGATTGGAAAAAGAAAGACGGACGTAACTATATACTATTCGGATGCAACTTCCAAATATCTTAGAAAAACACCAACGAAAACTATTAATGAACAAATTGCTAAAAGCCAATTTGGAATATTGCATCTTTCAGGAAAAACTAATTCAATTATGATACGAATAAAAGCAGAAAAAGATGAAATTATAAACTTAAAAGACATAGAATTTAATGTTAGTGTGCCTTACAGATTCAGTTTCGCAAGATTTTTAATAGTATTTTTAGTAATAGCAGCAATATATTTATTCTTTAATTTAAAAGTATTCAATGAAAAATATGATGCAAAAAACAAAAATCATTCAATGGTAGTTAGTCTTGTTTTATTAACTTATATAATTGCAATGGTAAGTATAACTATTTTGGAAAGTGATAACAAAAATATAGTAACTGATCTTGATACAACAAGAACAATAGTATACGAAAAGTATTATACGGACTCATTAATTAATGGCAGTTTAAGTTTACAAGTTGAAAAAGATAGCAGGCTTGACAAAATGGAAAATGTATATGATGAAACTGCTAGAAGTAAGGAAAATATAAATTATTTATATGATTATGCTTACTATGATGGAAATTATTATGTGTATTTTTCAATATTACCACAATTGTTAGTAAATATACCATTTAGACTTATAACAGGGCAATACATAAATGTGGCATACGAAGTTTTATTATTTGCATTGCTAGGTACGCTATTCACATTGCTAGCAGTTGAAAAGCTTATAAAGAAATTCTTTAAAAATGTTAATTTAAGAATGATGACACTTTCAATGATAACGGCTTTATTTTCAAGTGTTCTGTTATATTTAACAGGAAGAACTTTGGTTTATGAAGTTGTTGCTTCATGTGGATATTGGCTAATAATGCAAGCAGTATATTTCTTAGCTTGTGCATTTGACAAAGAAAAAATAAACTATAAATGTTTAACTATAGGATGTATATCTGCTGCTTTAGCAGTAAATGCAAGACCAAATTTATTAATAGTCTCATTGCTATTTTTGCCGATATTTATAGAAAAGTTTGTAGAATTTATAAAGAAATTAAAGAATGATAATTCAAAAACAACTAAAAAAGAATTTGTAAAATATATATTGTCTATAGCTCTACCTTATGGAATTATAGGAATTAGCATGATGATACTAAATTACGTTAGATTTGGTAGTATAACAGAATTTGGTGCTGCATATCAATTAACGTCAAACGATATGATAAATTTAGGTTATAGATATTCTACTATTCCAATAGGAATATGGCATTACCTATTTAATCCACCTTTAATAAATCTTACTTTTCCATTTATTCATATGCAACCAGTAACACCACTTTATTTAGGCTTTTATGGATGCGGATATGTAGGGGTAGGAACATTTTGGGCAACACCAATAACATTACTGCTAATATTTATTCCAATATTAAGAAAGCATATAAAGAATACAAATGTAAAATTATGGAGATTAATAAGAAATTCATTAATTGTGGCATTAATAATGATAATTGTGATAACCTTATTAGCGGCAAGCTATGAAAGATATTCTTTAGATTATACTTGGATGGTAGTATGGCCTGCAATTGCTATGATGCTACTAATATATGATTTAATTAAAGAAAATGAATTAGTTAGAAAAATATTTGAAATAGTATGCACGATAGCTACAATTACATGTATTTGTGTAGCAATGGCTATGGCCATAAAATCTGAATCAAGCTATGCTGAATATTTTTCATCAGAGCAATATGATAATATATCTCAAAGCATGATGTTTTGGGAATAAAGGAGAATATACGAAATGAAATTGTTAATGCATACATGTTGCGCACCATGCAGTGTATTTTGCATAGAAAGTTTAAGAGCAGAAGGGATGGAACCAACAGTATATTGGTACAATCCCAATATACATCCATATTCAGAGTATAAGAAACGTAGGGATTGTTTAAAAGATTATACAAAATTAGTGAACGTACAAGCCGTATTTGATGATGAATATGGCTTAGATGCTTTCTGCCAAGAAGCTGTAAAAGATTTAAATGCAAGATGTGTGAACTATTGTTATCCTGTAAGGTTAAAGAAAACATTTGAATATGCAAAAGAACATGGTTATGATGCAGTAACAACCACTTTATTATATAGCATATATCAGAAGCATGATTTTATAAAGAAACTCATGGAAGATTTAAGTAAGGAATATGGAATAAAGTTTTTATATAGAGATTTTAGAGTTGGTTTCTGGAAGGGACATGAAGAAGCAAAAAAATTACAATTATATTTACAGCATTATTGTGGTTGCATTTTCAGCGAGGAACAAATGATTTTAACCCACACAAATGAAAAGCCAGTATTACCAGAGGGATTTGAGTTTCTTCCAGTAAAGAGAAGTATTGTTATAAAGAAAGAAAAAGAAAATAAAGAGCAGTATATGGATTTATTACTTGAAGCAGATCCAAGTAAAGATATGATAAACGATTATTTGAGAGATGGAGAACTATTTGTATTAACATATAAAGATGATGTGGCATGTGTTGCAGTAGTTATAAGAATAGATGATGAAACGATAGAATTAAAGAATATAGCAACCAAAGAAATATATAGAGGACAAGGATATGGAAAGAAAATGCTAAAATATTTAGCAGATAATTATAAACAAAAATATAAAAAGATGTTAGTTGGAACATCAGAGAATAACATTCCATTTTATGTTAAACAAGGTTTTGACAAATATGAAAAAACAATAAAGAATTTTTTTATTGATAATTATAAAGAAGAAGTAAAAGATGGAGAACTAACTTGTACTGATTTAATATATTATTCAAAAGATTTAAAGAAAAAGGTTAAAGGCAACTAGAAATTTGTTGAAATGAAAGATCGATTATAAAAAAATTAAAAACAGGAATATTATTAATTATATTAGGAAACTTATTATGTTTAGATTATATATTTTTTTGTAAAGAGGTGTGAATATGAGTGATTCAAAAGAAAATGTTGATGTATTAAAAATGTATGGAGAAGACAGTACTACAAAAAGAGATGAATTTTTAAAAAAGCATAACTTAAATGAAAAGGGGCTTACTAGTAAACAAGCTGAAATTAATATTAAGAAATTTGGTCTTAACGAAACAAAAAAGGCTAAACCTAAGAAGTGGTATAATTATTTACTACAAAGTTTACTAACACCTTTTAACTACATTTTAATTGGTATTTCAATTATCTTAATATATACAGATATATATTTAGCAATAGAACCAAGCTATGCAAATATAATAGTCATAGCAATTTTAGTTACTGCAAGTACTTTATTAGATTTTTTTGAGTCATATAGATCTAATAAGGCAGCAGAAAAATTAAGGGAAATAGTTGAAACAACTACTACAGTTATTAGAGATAACAAAGAAATAAATATACCAGTTAAAAATGTAACCTTAGGAGACATTGTTTTATTGTCTGCTGGAAGTATTATACCGGCTGATTTAAGAATAATCGAATCAAAAGACTTATATGTAGGACAGGCTTCATTAACGGGAGAATCAGATAATATAAAGAAAACCGTTGAATTAGAAAACAATCAAGAAGGATTAGACAGCATATCAGACTTTGATAATATTTGTTTTATGGGTACAAATGTTATATCTGGTTCGGCAAAAGGTGTTGTAATAAAAGTTGGAGATTCAACATATTTTGGGAAAATAGCAAATACCGTAACTTCTGGAAAAGAAAAAACAGCATTTCAAAAAGGGATCGAAAGTATAAGTAAATTATTAATTAGACTTATGATATTTATGATTCCAATAGTATTTTTAATAAATGTGGAAAAACATGATATTATTCTAGCATTTACTTTTGCTGTTGCAATAGCCATTTGCATAACACCACTATTGTTACCTGTTATTCTGTCTTCAAGTTTATCTAAAGGTGCTGTGAGAATGTCAAAAAAGAAGACTATTGTTAAGAAGTTAGATTCAATTCAAAACTTTGGAGCAATGAACATATTCTGTACAGACAAGACAGGAACATTGACAGAAGATAAGATTGTTCTGGAAAGATACTTGAATGTAAATGGAGAAGAAGATTTTGATATTTTAAAATATGCTTTTTTAAATGCTTATTTGCAAACAGGGCTAAAGAGTAATATAGATGAGGCAGTAGTTGCTAAAGCTAAAACTATTGGAATTGAGAATAGTGTAGAAAAATATAAAAAAATAGATGAAATTCCTTTTGACTTTTCTCGTAGGTGTTTATCTGTAGCAGTAGAAATTGATAATAAAGATGAATTAATAACAAAAGGTGCTGTTGAAGAAATTCTAAATATTTGTACAACATTTGAATATAAGGGACAAACGGAAAAGCTTACAAATGAAAAAATAGAAAACATGAGAAAAATTTGTAAAAACTTAAATGAGGAAGGCTTTAGGGTTGTTGCAATTTGTAAAAAAATTATAACTAATAATAAAAAAGATTTTAATAGCACTGATGAAAAAAACATGACTTTATTAGGCTTTATTGGTTTTCTTGATCCACCAAAGGAAAGTGCAAAAGAAGCAATAGAAGGCTTAAACAATGCAGGAATAAGAGTTATGGTTCTTACAGGTGATAATGTTGAAGTTACAAGATGTGTTTGCAATAAAGCAGGGATAAATTCAAAAGAAATCATAACTGGAAATAAAATAGATACATTATCAGATGTAGCACTATCAAGATTATTAAAAAGAAATAATGTATTTGCGAAACTTTCTCCAATACAAAAAGCAAGGATTGTTAGAGTCTTAAAACAAAATGGAAATGTTGTAGGATATATGGGAGATGGAATAAACGATAGTCCAGCATTAACAAATTCCGATGTTGGAATTTCTGTTGATACTGCAGTTGATATAGCAAAAGAAACTGCAGATATTATATTACTTGAAAAAGACCTTAATGTACTATTAGATGGTGTAATGGAACGGAAGAAAAACATATGTAAATTTAATGAAATATATAAAAATGGCAACAAGCTTCAACTTTGGGGAAGTAGTTTCAGTAATTATTGCAAGCATTGTACTACCATTTTTACCTGAAACACCAATTCAACTATTAGTAGAAGGACTATTATATGACTTTGGTCAAATGACAATTCCGTTTGACAATGTAGATAAAGAATTGATTAGAAAGCCAAAAAAATTAAATATAAAAAGCTTAAAAAGGTTTATGTTTTTTATGGGCCCTGTAAGCTCACTATTTGATATAGTTGTATTTTTACTATTATGGTTTGTTTTCACAGTTAGAGATGTTACGCACTTTCAAACAATATGGTTCACTTACAGTATAGTATCAAATTTAATAGGAATGCACATTATAAGAACGGCAAAAACACCATTTATACAAAGCAATGCACATAAGGCTGTTTATATATCTTCAATTCTGTTAATTATAATAGGAATTTTAGTACCATTTACGCCTCTAGGAACTGCGATAGGCTTAGCACCAATTGCATTAAAATATATTTTCATGATATTTGGAGTCACATTCTTATATTGTATTGTAGCAAGTTATGCAAAGAAAATTTATATAAAGAAATATAAGGAATGGATATAGAAATAATTGAAGATAGGAGATGATTTGAATAAATCAATTAAAAATAGGAACATTTTTAATGTAATATACAAAATTTTTTTGGAAATTTTGTAACGAAATGAAATTTCATACGTCATACTTATTCTGTTTAACTCATAATAATGATATTTCTGAAGAACTTACCCAAGAAACCTTTTATAAAGCAGTAAAGAAAATTGATACATATAAGGGCGAATGTAAGATGTCAGTATGGTTATGTCAAATGATGAAAAAATTTCATTATATAAAAAAATGCAGTATTTAGATGAGAAAACAAGAGAAGTAATGTATTTAAGGATAACAGGAGAACTTAGTTTTAAAGAAATAGGAATTATTTTGAATAAAACAGAAAACTGGGCTAGAGTAACATTTTACCGAGGAAAAAATCAATTAAAGGAGGTTGATTGATATGAAAGAGAAAAGAGATTGTAAGATTGTCCAAGATTTATTACCAAATTACATTGAAAATTTAACAAATGAAGAAACCAATCGTTTTATTGAGGAACATTTAAAAGAGTGTCCGGAATGTCAAAAAGTATTAGAAAATATGCAAAAAGAAATTAAAGTAAGTACTACAAAAAGAGATGACAGAGAGGTAAAATATATTAAAAAATATAATAAGAAATTAAAAATTTTAAAATATACATTATTAATTATAATATTAATATATGTAATAGCTGTAGGAAGAAGAACAATTATAATGTCTTCGCTTTCTGGAAAAGCAACTGAAAACAGAATAAACGATAATTATTATGTGAGATTATATTCATATCAAGGAGATACTTTAACTATAACAGAAAGTTATAATAAAGGAGAAGATTACTTGACTACACTTACTAAAGTTGTTAATGGAAGTAATATTCAAAAAATAACTTATTATAGAAAAGGCGAAGAACAACTATTTATGACAGAATCAGAGGGAAAAAAATATGTACTAAATGCAGAGACAATGATAGGTGGACATATATTGCCTGTAACTTATGTAGCAGATGGAATATTAGCAAATCTCCAATATGCCTTAATAACAGGAATTGATTCTACTTATTGTAATGGAAAAGAGTGTTATGTTATTAAAGGAAATAGTTATGAAAGGTATATAGATAAAGAAACAGGATTGGCAGTTAGAAATATAGAAAAATCAAATAAAGAAATAACAAGAAAAAATGATGCAGTAGTTGATTATGAATATAAATTTAATATTGTAAAAGATAGCGATATTGTAAAACCAGATACAACAGGTTATATAGTAAATGAATAATAGCCAAAGAAGAATAGAAATAAGAATCTATTCTTCTTTTAATTACAAAGAAAGGAGAAATGTAAGTGAAAGAGTTATTTATCAAAGAAGTAACTACTAAAATGGCAGACTTCTTAGATGATAACCAAAGAATAAGATTAAGAGAAATACTTACAGAAATATGTTTAAATTATCAAATTGAAATAATAGAACAAATTAAAAGGCAAAAAACTCAAAAGAATAATACAGATATTTTAGATAGATTTATAGCATCTAAGGAAATTGAAGGGTGCTCAACAAGAACTTTAAATTACTACAGAGATAATATAAATAAAATGCTTGATACTGTAAATCTTCCAATAAATGAAATTACTACTGAAATATTAAGAAACTATTTAGCTGATTATAAAAGCAATTCAAAAGCTGGTATGGTAACAATAGACAATATAAGAAGAACAATGGCGACTATGGCTATTGATAAAGAGATGCCAATAGAACAAGTACCAAAATTATTGGGACATATTAAAATAGACACAACAATGGAATATGCAATGGTTAATCAAAACAATGTTAAAAATTCGCATAGAAAATATATTACTTAAAATTTAATGAAATTTTATAAAATAAAAATTGCTTGGAATGGCTATTTACAAAAAAAATCTTTGTGTTACAATACTAACTGGAGGTAAAAAAATGGAACATATATTAAAATTACAACCTAAATATTTCGATTATATTAACAATGGCACAAAAAGAATAGAATTGAGGTTATATGACGAAAAAAGACAAAAAATTGCTATTGGAGATACTATAATTTTTCAAAAAGAACCTGAATTAGAAACGACTATGAAAGTCAAAGTTATAGGTTTGTTAAGATATAATACATTTGAAGAATTATTAGAGGATTTTGATATAGAAATGATGGCTGATAAATCAATGACAAAGCAAGAATTATTAAGTGTATTAGAAGAATTTTATACACCAGAGAAACAAAAACAATATGGTGTTGTCGGAATACGAATTGAAAAAATATAATAAAAACACACTCAAAAATTCATTTGAATCTAAGAGTGTGTTTTGTTTTGCCTTGACAGATTGAAAACTATTCGGGAAGTTCTCCGTTGTACACTAACTCACGAGAAGAGTTGTTATAGTAGCCTTCGCTCATAGTTTGAGTCAACTCCCAATTATATTTCTTGATGATAGGCTCAAACATTGGGATTTTGTAGTCTGCAATTGTGATAAGAGGCTTTGTAGTACCGAGATACTTAAAAGCTTGTTCTAACATCTTTGTTGCAACATGTTTCCCACGATAGCCTTCTACTACGAGAAAAGTACAAATCTTGCTTTCAGTATCATCCTTTTTCAAAAATGCTACACCAGCTACATTGTTATTAATTGTGCAAATAACGACTTCGCCAGTACCATTAAATACTCTAGGAATTTCTTTTGCCCAATACCACTCAAAATGCTTAGGATAATCTTTACAGATGTAATCCGTAACAGAATAAGCAGCCTGTGCAAATTTACCAAAGAGATTATGGTTGTTGATAAGAGAGCTTAATGTGTAAATCCTCATATCGTTTGTCTGTTTGCGAAGTTCAAACACATAGACTCCCAAAGCTTCCTTATCTTCAGGATAAATTTCCTGATACATTTCCAAAGCTTTATACTTGGTAACGCCAGGAATTGCCTTAGAAGAATCTTCATTGTCGAGCATGTCAGGGAAATCTTCATAGCGAGTTACACGGATAACCTCAAACTTGATATTAGAATAGTCCTTAAAAGTGATTGTATCACCTTTTTGAACTCTTTTAATATCAGGATATCCAACCCTTACTTCAAGGGTATTGATTCCCTTGTTGATAAGATTGTAATATTCCCGTTTGATTCTCCAGTTATAGTTTTTAGCCATAACATCAACCGTCCTTTCATAAAGTATATATTCTTAAAACTGCGACATACTGTAATAAGTTATCTTCTTTTTTATGCTTCCAAGAAAGAGAGGTAAAGATGAAAGAAAAAGATTTAGAAGAAATAACAAAAGAAAAATTAAAAAATTCATATCATATACAAAGAAAAATATATGAGATGGAAGAAAGATATTTATTTAAGAAACATTTATTATTAGCAACACAAAAGGTGCTAGATGTTCGAGATGTTAGAAATAAGATTTCTGAAACTAACAATAAAGAATTAAAATAACTACTTGATAATCAATATCTAATGTCTGTTAATGATTTAATGAACATTGTTTATAGTGCTATAAGTGAACCACCATTTTGCTTTATATTTGAAAATGATATTGATGTAGATGATTATATTGTTTTAGAAATGGAAGACATGATTCTAGTAAATGGATATTTAAGAGAACTTAAACCATATAATTCAAACAATATAAATTTAGATGTTATCTTTATGGCATTAAATGAATCAATATTTGATTACATAAATTGTATAAAAGCAGAAGGAGATTATTCAAGTGAATTTGGTGATGACTATGTTCAAATAACAGAAGAACAGGAGGAAGACGATGAGTAAAATTATAGCCATAGCCAATCAAAAGGGTGGAGTTGGAAAAACAACTACCACTTTTTCTTTAGGTGTAGCTCTTGCAAAAGAGGGTAAAAAGGTTTTACTTATTGATGCAGATCCACAGGGAGATTTAACTACTTGTATGGGTTATTATAATCAAGATGAATTGCAGAATACAATAGGTGGTGTTAGAATAGATATATGGACACATTTTATGAGAGGGTGCATAATAGATTATGTACACTAATCAGAAAGGAGTGTGTCGAAGGTGGCTATGAAAAAAAGTTATGATGAAGATTTTAAGAAGATGATTATAGAATTATACGAAAATAAAAAGCCAGTAGTAGAAATCAAACGTGAATATGGCATTGCAGAAGCAACATTATATAGATGGATAAAGGAATATGGAAAAATAAAGGTTGCAAATAATGAAACAACTACAAATCATGAAATAAAACGTTTAAAGAAGGAATTAGCTAAAGCTAAAGAAGAAAATGAAATACTAAAAAAAGCGGTTGCCATATTCACGCAGAAATAGAAGAAAGAATAAAGTTCATAGAAAAAAATAAGGATAAACATAATGTAAGATTGCTATGCAAGGTACTAAAAGTACCGCGTTCAGTATATTATTATCATCAACAAGGAAAAGTAAACAGCTATGAAGAAAGCAACAAGGAATTAGACAGGAAGATACTGGAAAAATATAATAATTCAAAAGGAAGATATGGATCTCCTAAAATAAAGAAATAACTAGAAAAAGATGGAATTAAAGTTAGTCAAAAAAGAGTTGCAAGAAGAATGAGGATATTAGGAATTAAATCTGCGATTATAAAAAAATATAATCCAGGACCAGCAAAAAGTAAAGTTGATGATACAAATAAACCCAATTTATTAAAACAGGAATTTAAAGCTAAACATCTTAGAGAAAAACTAGTTTCAGACATTACATATATATACACCAAAGAGCTAGGTTGGACATACTTAGCAATAGCAATGGATTTATATAGTTTAAGCGTAATTGGATATAGTTATGGGAAAAATATGGATGCAGATTTAGTAATCAAGGCTATAGAGAATGCAAGAAAAAAAGGAAAATTTAGGAAGAAAGCAATATTTAATAGTGATTTAGGTTCACAATATACATCAAATAAAGTTGAAGAATACTTACGAGAATTAAATTTAAGGCATTCTTACAGCAAAAAGGGATATCCGTATGATAACGCAAGTATGGAAAGCTTCAATGCCATATTAAAGAAAGAAGAAGTGAATTTACATGAGTACGAAACTTTTGAAGAAGCAAAATTAGCGATATTTGAATTTATAGAAGGTTGGTACAACAGAAAGAGAATCCATTCATCAATTGGATATAAAGTACCATGTGAAGTTGAGAGTGAAGTAGCCTAAAGAAAGCACTTACAATTTCACAAAACATTCCTTAAATACAAAAAATTCTCAAAAAAAGTGTCCAAAAACTTGACATAGATCCATAAATTATAGTAAATTGTAACCAATAGCTTTATAAAAAAATAAAAAATGGAGGTAAAAGAATGAGAAAGAGAACAGATGAAAAGCAAAAAATTAAGAAAGGAACACGAGGAATAACCTTAATTGCACTCGTTGTAACGATCGTTGTCTTATTAATTTTAGCAGGAGTAAGCATTAATCTTGTGATTAGCAACAATGGAATAATAACAAAAGCAAAAGAGGCAAAATTAGAGACGAGAGCGGATAGTGTTGCAACAGAATGCGATTTATGGAAAATGTATAATACATTGCCAGAAAATACTAATGATGGTAAAGCTCAAAGTTTAGATGATATGCTGACTTCATTACTAGATAGAAATTTAATTACTTCAGAAGAAAAAACAGAAATTGAAACTACTGGGAAGGTTCAAATAGGAACAAAAATAATAGTATTTGATCCATATGCTAGTTTAACTTCTATCTCATTAGATTGTGGTGAAAAATCAGGACTAATAAATGGAAAGAGTCGGAACAATAAATGTAAATGTAGATAATAGCGAAGGTAAAATAGAGTTTATATGGGATAGTTCTGACAAAACAGTTGCAACTATTAGTAATGGTAGAATAACAGGAATAAAGAATGGAGAAACTACAATTACTTGTAAAGTAAAAGGTAAAGAGGAACTGATGGCAACTTGTGCTCTTAAAGTAATTGATGGAACGGAAATTTATGCTTTAGGAATAAATCTCGAAGATTTATGCTTTAAAGATATTCCAGATAATTGTGTATTAGATATATGGAGCAACTATGTTGGAGCGGGAGAAATAACATATGATTGTCTAGAAGGAGAAGCCAATTATCATGTTGCAGGAGGCCCGAATGATTTAAATAAAAAAAATGCTGAAACTAGGGCATATACAGATATGGTTTATGTGTTAAATGATAGTTTTGGAAATAAGTCTAAATATTTTCATTTCTATGTGGATCAATTATGCTTTAAAGAAAACACTTTAGTATCAACTCCTAATGGACATATTAAGATACAAGATATAAAAGAGGGTGATTTGGTTTATAGTAAGAATATAGAAAAGGATATAATTGAGGCTAAGAGAGTATTGCAAAAGTTTGAACACGATGCTGATTATAAAGTTACAAAATTATATACAGAAAAATCTATTATAGAAGCTACAACAGGGCACGAAATATATACTAAAAATAAAGGATGGACAAAGGCTTATTATATAGAAGTAGGAGACATATTATTATCACAAGACAATCAGGAGATTATAGTTAAAGATGTAGAGAACATAGTAAAAAATGAAAAAATTACTGTGTATAATTTTGAAGTAGAAGATAATCATAATTATTTTGTCGGGGAAGACAGCTGTTTAGTTCACAATCTGCCAGAAGAGTTTTGCTTTGTTGATGGAAATGTTTATACAGGTGAATCTTTGGACATATAAAAATATAGAAGAATTAGAAAATGATATAATTGAATATATAGAATATTAC